>Ga0326726_10000118_pt1 | contig 74781 bp, 72 predicted proteins | sample MHFenrmetagenome_2_FD_207603 | JGI IMG/M metagenome (GOLD analysis project Ga0326726, IMG submission 207603) | Lab enriched peat soil microbial communities from Michigan Hollow, Ithaca, NY, United States - MHF15MN | ecosystem: Environmental > Terrestrial > Soil > Wetlands > Peat | place: USA... | reverse complement strand
TCACTACGTTGATGTTCTGGATCGGGATATGTTTCGAGTTACCGTTGCTGGTAATGTTCCTGGCGAGGCTTAAGATCGTGAGTGCCAGGCAGCTGTTGAAAGCCTGGCGGTATGCCGTGGTTGCCATTGCCGTAGTCGCGGCAGCAGTAACGCCGACAGTTGACCCGATCAATATGGGTCTGGTCATGCTTCCTTTAATGGGACTATATGTTATCAGTATTATTTTAGCTGCCATAGTACGGAGACCTCGAAATGGATCCTAATATCTTTGGTATCGGGATGAATGAGCTCATTGTCATCTTCGTGCTTGCCGGGATTGTTTTGGGTCCCGAAAGGTTGGCCAGGGTTGCACGCGAGGCGGGCAAGTTCATCCGCAATCTGAAAGGATATTTTTCATCCCTTACTGGTGAATTGAAATCGGAATTGGATATCCTGGATGATTCCAGGAAAACTATAGGAGCAGGGATCAAGACAGATTCGAAGCCGGCAGAACACTCGGAAGCGAGTAAATTATCCAACCAGGAAGCCATAAAGAAGGAATAGCAGTAATTATTTGGATACAGTTTATATTTATAGAACTCCGATCTGCATGACCTAAAGCCAAGGCCAGGGTCCGGCAGGCAGTCCTCTCCCAATGAGGATCAGGGTCGCAATGGAAACGCAGCGACCTCCCGAAATCCCGTACTGGGATGGAATTGGAAAGGAGAAAGTACTGTGCAGGTATTTATTGACTCGCCAGATTCTCTCCTGGCGAGTTTATTATCAGCAAAAGAGTCTGGAAAATTGATCCTTGTCACCGGCCCAAGCGGGACGGGCAAGACGCGCTGGTGCCAGGCATTGGTGGAGCGAGCCAAAGCCAGGGGGATCTCCGCGGTTGGGCTCGTCTCCCCGGGGGTTTTCGAAGGTGCAAACAAGATTGGAATCGACCTGGTCGATATTAAATCCGGTTCTCGGAAGCTCCTTGCAGTCCCTCGCGGGGAATCTATCATGGGCCAAACGACAGCTTTTTGGCAATTTGAGGATGAAACTATTAATTGGGGAAATTTGATTCTTGAGCAATTGGGATCTTGTCAGTTCCTCATTCTGGATGAACTCGGACCGCTTGAGTTCAATCGTGGGGCAGGTCTGACAAACGCCATCCCGTTGATTACCGCACGTCGGTACCACCTGGCTTGTGTTGTTGTACGACCTTCTTTGCTGGATGATGCCCTGGTACTTTGGCCTTGGGGGGAGACTTTTTTCGTTCCTTATACCAATCCTTCAGAGGTCTCCGCATGATCCATGTTCGCGACCTGACCGTTGCCTATACGGACGAGAAGGTGTTGCAGAATGTGTCGTTCGACGTGCGCCTCGGTGGATGCCTGGTCGTGACGGGACCTTCCGGTTGTGGGAAAAGTACACTGGCTCGTGTTCTGACTGGTCTCATCCCACAGGTTATCCAGGCTGAAATCAGCGGAAGTGTGGAAGTTGCCGGCCTCGATGCGACCCACTGCCCGACGGCAGAATTGGCTCAGCATGTGGGTGTTATATTCCAGAACCCGCGGGCGCATCTTTTTCATTTGCGGGTTGCAGATGAAGTTGCCTTTGGTCCGTATAACCTTGGACTACCAGAGGAAGAAGTAAACTCCCGGGTTGAATGGGCATTGGAGGCGGTCGGCTTGAATGGATTTTCCGACCATAATCCCGCCTCCCTTTCTGGTGGACAGATGCAGCGTCTGGCGATCGCTTCCGCCCTTGCCATGCGTCCCAGGGTGCTCGTCCTGGATGAACCGACAGCCTCCCTTGACGGACCGGGGACCACCAGTGTTATCAATGCACTTTCAAGACTGCGCCTAGAATATGGTTTGACAATCGTCCTGGTGGAACACCGCCTGGCTGAGGTTCGCCGTCTTGCCGACCGTGTGATGGTCATGGACGAAGGGCGCGTGGTTGCTGAGGGGCCTTTCGAGACCATTCTGGATGACTACGATCTTTTACACCGTTACGGTCTACGCCGTCCTACGGAGGACGCACTCATGTCCTGGCATGATTTGCTTGTGCCGAATGGCAAACCCCCTGTAGTTGAACACCCCCTTCTTGAATTTCAGAACCTCTCCGCTGGCTACAACGGACACGCTGCCATCCACGATATTAATCTCAGATTTTATGCAGGCGAGTTTGCTGCACTGGTGGGAGATAATGGCGCCGGCAAATCCACCCTTGCCTTGGTCGCCGCTGGGTTGATCCGCCCCTTGGGCGGGCGGGTGCTTTTCAGTAATGGAACACGTCCGCGCCCTGGACAGGATATTGCCCTGCTCTTCCAAAACCCGGCCGACCAGTTATTTACGGATTCCGTGGACGAGGAAATCGCCTTCGGACCTCGGAATTATCGTTGCCTAGATCCTGAGGTGCACGAACAGACCCTCGCAAACGCAGACTTGGTTAACTTGCGCGACCGTCGCCCGTTTTCCCTTTCAATTGGTCAGCAGCAGCGCACAGCCCTGGCTTCCTGCCTGGCTCTCCGCCCCCGCCTGGTAATTCTCGACGAGCCAACCCTCGGGCAGGACTGGCGCCATTTGCAGCAGATGATGGAGTTCCTCGTCTGGCTCAATCATCTAGGGACGGCAATATTGCTCATTACTCATGACTATAAACTGGTATATCGCTATGCTCACCGGGTAATCCTGATGGATGCAGGTTGTATTTCCTTGGATGGGCATAATACCCTCGCGGGGCAGAAGTATATTCCAAACGCTCCAAGCGTAGAGGTCGACCATGCCGCACCCTGATGCGTTAGTTTGGAATGCTCGTTACCTGTCAGACGATAATCACTATCTCAGGCGCCAGCCTTATTCGCTGGTACGCAATTATGCCGATCAGCTTCCTGCCGGAGGATTGGCGCTCGAGGTGGCAGCCGGTACGGCTCCGTTGGGTTTATATCTCACCAGGCGAGGTCTGCGCGTGATTTCCATGGATATCTCTGAAACCGGTCTTCGGCTGGCCCAGAAACGTGCCCGGAAGACTTCGCTGCCTCTTAACCTGGTCGTCATGGATTTAACCGATCCCTGGCTGCCGGCCTCTGGATTTGATATCATTTTGAGCTTTTATTTTCTGTCTCGTCCTTTGTTTCAATGTTACCGCCAGGCGCTCAAACCAGGTGGTTGGCTTTTCTTTGAAACTTTCGTTCAAGACACTATTGGGAGGTGCAACCAGGCGCATACGCTGGAATCTGGAGAACTCTACACTGCTTTTCAAGATTGGGACCTTCTTCACACGACCGAAACCTGGAAAAAAAGACGCTCCGGCATATTTCCTTCCAGGAAGATTGCCCAACTGGTTGCTCGCAAACCATTATAAAAAATATTGGAGAAAGGAACCTTTGATGAAATTTACAACTCGTCAACTTGTAACCATGGCAGTCTTTGGCGCTCTGTGGGGCGTGGTTGAAATAAGCATGGGATCCGTGTTACATGCGATCAAGATACCTTTGACTGGTCTCGCCCTCACTGCAATTGGATTGCTGATTGCCCTGATTGGGCGCCTGTTCGTACCCAGGCGCGGCTCGACCTTCTTTATTGGGGTGATCGCAACGATGCTAAAGCTGTTCAGTATTGGCAATATCATCATCGGTCCCATGATCGGTATCCTCACTGAAGCGCTGGTTGCCGAATTGGTCCTGGATATCTTCCCAAAGCCCACCCAGCTGGCATTTATCCTTGCCATAGCCGCAGGTGCCCTCTGGACATTCATCCAGCCTTTTATCACCGGGATTTTGATTTTCGGCCGCACTCTTCTACCCATCTGGCTGGATACGGTTGATCAGGGCAGCCAGCTTTTTGGATTGAGCAGCCAGGCAGCCCTTTGGATCGTGTTGGCGTTGGTCGGTCTGCATTTGCTTGTGGGTACAATCGGTGGCTGGCTGGCTTGGAAACTTGGTCATTTGGTTACATTCCGCCTGAAGGGACAATCTCCCGCGGCAGCATAGGTTTATTTATTAGAGATGAGGAGAATTCAATGAAACGCACCTTATTCGTCATTCTTGTCTTGGCACTAGCCCTGTCAGCCTGTGCTCCAAAGGCTGCCGCCCCCTCTGGATCTTCATTGAAAGTGACTGATGGCACGATCGAGAAAACCTATTCGGTCGACGATCTGAAGTCTCTGGGCGCAGCCCAGGCTTCAGATAAAGGCGTCGCATATATCGGAGTGCTGCTGAAGGTCCTGTTGCGGGATGCTGGCATTGACCCTGCCAAGCTTTCAGCCGTCAAGGCGGTTGCTTCCGACGGCTTCTCTTCCAACTATGATCCCTCCCAGTTCCTTGCCGATGATATGCTGGTGGCATATGCCCGCGCAGATGGTCCTCTGACCGCTGATGAGGGTATTTTCCGTATTGTTCTTCCAGATCAAGGCGGAAAGTTAAACCCCCGCTTGTTGATCGAGATAGACGCGATCCCATGACGGTTGGCAAGCTCAACCCCCCCTCGATCCGTACCCGGCCTGGAAAGCCATTGGTCGGCAGCCTCGGACACCTGGTGATCTTTCTTTGGTCCCTTGGGAGTATCCTGGTGACCCAACTTCGAGGTGGTTATTTGCTGGCAGGCGTCTGCGTGGTATTCCTTGCCTTGATATACCCCTCCGCCCTGCGGCGTATCCTGCGCCCCCGCTGGCTGATATTACTGGGAATCCTGCTGATCATAAGTATCCTGTTCGGAGGCGGCAAAATTGATCGAGTGTTGTGGGGTGTCCCGGTTTCCTCAGAGAATATTTTCATCGGCGTGAAGATGACTTTGAGCGCAATGGTCATTCTCATTGCTGCGGACGGCCTGGCCTCCTCGATGGATATCACCGAGGTGGCTGGGTTGTTCGAACGCCTCGGGCTCCAGGGGCTGGGGTTTTCCCTGGGGGTGGCTGCCAACCAGTTGCCGAATCTGCGCCAGTCAAGTACGAATGCCTGGCACAGCCTGAGAATGCGGGGAGGGATGCGTGCCCAGTGGTGGCGAGGCCTCCAGCTGCTTTTGCTGACGATCTTAACCAACGCCCTGCGCCGATCCGAGGACATCGTTCTGGCAGCCGAGGCACGTGCATTTCGCCCTGACCGCAGCCGGACCGCCCCGCTCCGGATCGGCCGCCTAGACTGGTGGATGATTCCCGTAGGATTGTTATCCCTGGTGGGAGTGTTTCTGGTGGTGTAAAGAACCCATGCTCAATAATCAACTAATTAATAAAGATGGATAAATGCCTGTTCCTGTAGTAACACTCATTGGGAAATCCGGGTCGGGGAAAACGACATTGATGGAAGGACTGATCCCTGAACTGAGTCGTCGGGGTTATCGGGTTGCGACCGTTAAACACCATTCCCACTCGGGTTTTGAAGTCGACCAGCCAGGGAAGGATAGCTGGCGGCATGCCCGGGCAGGGAGCGTGCACGTGATCATCGCCGCACCGGATAAGATAGCCTCTTACCGCACCCTAAGAGAGGAACTTACGTTGGCTAAGATCGTAAAAGATGTGCGGGAGGCTGACCTGGTTCTCGTGGAGGGATATAAACAGGCAGGGTACCCATCCCTTGAAGTGATGCGCTTTATGGTTGGCAAAGAGTTGATCGGCACCTCGGAACAACGTTTCGCCGTGGCTGCGGATTTTTCTGTGAAAGTGGACGTGCCGTTGTTCGACTTGGGAGATTTCTCTGGAATTTCTGATTTAATTGAGAAGCGTTTTTTGAGGGTATAAATAGTTATGCGATCAAAGGTTTATAACTTATGAACTTGGTCTTGTTGGATATCGACGGAACACTGACCCAATCCTACGAGTATGATCGGGAAATATTTGGTATTGCCATTGGGGAAGTGCTGGGGGTCCCACCGGTCGATGCGGATTTGAATGGATATATTGACAAGACCTCCTTTGGTGTAACGCAGGAGGCGATCAAGAGACTCACCGGGAGGGATCCCGATCCAGACGAGATCGATCAGGTGAAGCGTAATGTGCTCCAGCGATTCCATGAGATGCACCGCGAATCACATCAAAAGTTCAATGAGATCCCTGGTGCCTCGCGCTTCCTGGAACGGTTACGGAAACTCAATGGAGTTGGAATTGCCATCGCCACTGGTTGTTGGCGCACCGAAGCCCTCTTCAAGCTTCAAGCAAGCAACTTGAACGTCGACGGCATCCCGATGGCTACTTCCGATGACAGCAAGAATCGTCTCCAGATCATGGAAATTGCAGTTATAAAGGCTGGAGATTTCTATGGTAATGTCACCTTCGAACATATTGTCTATCTGGGTGACGGGCCCTGGGACTTGCAGACTTCGCGTTCCCTCGGCTACAGGTTTATCGGTATCGGTCCAAGGGTACAGGCACTAAAGGACCTTGAATCCTTTCCATGGCACCAGGATTTCCTTGAAATTGAAGTGGTGCTCGCTTCTGTCTCCACTGCGCTTGGTATGTAATATCGCTTCTGCCTGTCGCAGGCATAAGGCCTCACATTAATCCATTTCCACGGATCGTTGATGTAAAAAGGGGAGGTCATCAGCCATCCGGGACTTTCCCTTATGTAACTTTGAAGCGTTGGTAGGATTTATGTTATTATTGCGGTCAATCGAATGGAAAAATCCTAATTTTCCCGAACAATGAAATATCATTTCTCCGAATTCGACGAATTAATACCCAGTTGAATTTTATTAGGACCTGGTCTATTAATCACGCCGGTTCTGGTTGGAAAGTGCGTGGCTTAACCCGCAAACTTATATTCCTGCAGCTTTAATTATTGTTCCACTTTTCCAAGGAGGATTTTCATCCATGTTCCGAATATTTAAGAAAAAACAAAATGTTTTCCTTAAATTGATCCATGACCAGGCGTCGCTTACTCTGGATGGTCTGGAAGCGTTGAAGACCTTTATGACTTCCCAGGACCCGGCTGCCTCGGCCTTGCTTTCTGCTAAAGAAAAGGAAGCGGACGAAGCTCGGCGAATCCTGATCGATGAATTAAATAAAACCTTCATTACCCCCTTTGATCGGGAAGACATATTTTTACTTTCCCGAACGATTGACGATGTTCTCGATTACGCCTACAGTACGGTCAGCGAAATGGAAATATTAAAAGTCGAGCCGACGAATTATATGCAGAGCATGGCATCGACCCTCAGAGATGCAGCCTATGAGCTGTTGATGGCGGTCGATCGCCTGGAAAACCATCCGGGGGTAGCCAACGACCATGCTCAGCGCGCCAAGTCTCTCGAAAACCGGGTGGAAGAACTATACCGTGAAGCCCTGGCTGACCTTTTCAGCGGTGCAGAGGATATCCAGCACGTGATCAAGATGTTGAAATCGCGCGAGGTTTATCGACATTTGAGTAATGCATCTGATCGTGGAGACGAGGCGGCCAATGTGATCGCCGATATTATTGTTAAGATTACATGATTCGGGGGTCGTATTTGTGTCACTGCTTATTATTGCTGTAATAATATTGGCCCTTGTTTACGCGTTCATGAATGGCTTGAATGATTCGAGTGGCATCGTGGCAACGATGATTTCTTCACGCGCAATGGCTCCACGTACTGCTTTGGCAATGACAGCGGTGGCAGAATTCACGGGACCTTTTATTTTTGGGATTGCAGTAGCCAGGACAATTGGCAAAGGAGTTGTCAGCGCAGATGCGATCAACACCCATGTCATCTTGGCTGCCATGCTGAGCGCCGTTTCATGGAATATTTTTACATCCTCCCTGGGGCTGCCGAGCAGCTCCTCCCACGCCCTCATCGGTGGTTTAATTGGCGCGGTGGGTGTGGGAGTCGGGTGGCAGGCCATCCAGGTTCCCGGACTGGAAAAAATATTGATATTCTTATTTGCTTCCCCTATAATTGGCTTCGGAATTGGCTTCATTATCCAAAAAATTGTTGTGAAATTATGTCAGGGCGCCTCTCCCAGGATTAATCAAACCTTTAAACGCCTCCAGGTATTTACTGTCATCGTTCTGGGACTTAGCCATGGAAGTAACGATGCGCCAAAAACCATGGGGATGATCACTCTTGCTCTCATCACCGAAAAATATCTTAATGCATTCGTCGTTCCGGTCTGGGTAATTTTAATTGCTGCATTGGCAATCGCAGCAGGTACGGCCGTGGGGGGTCAAAAACTGATTCGTACTGTGGGACGCAAGTTTTACAAAATCGAACCGCTAGATGCATTTTGCGCCCAGTTGTCCTCAGCAGTTGTCGTGTTAACCGCTTCTCTTACTGGCGGACCGGTCAGCACCTCTCATGTCAATAGCTCGACGATCATGGGGGTCGGTGCTGCTGAAAGGCCCAACAAGGTTCGTTGGAAGATTGCACAGGATATCGTTACGGCCTGGTTTTTGACCATCCCGGCTGCTGCTCTCTTGGCAGCTATGATCTATATGCTCCTAAATACATTTATGAAGTAGATCCATCCGGGATGATACTCTGGTCTTAAATATCATTTCCGTGAATTCGATAATTCAAAACTATTTTTCCTGGCTTGCGGCAAGTAGAAATGAAATTAATAAGGACGTAAAGGTTTTCCTTTACGTCCTTTTAATTTTTCCTTATCAATTGCTCTGGGGTTAACTTCTGAAATAATCAACCACCTGCTTTACTCGGAGCACGCCATCAAATTTGAGATTTTTCCCACCCTTTGTTAGATGCCCTTTCTCGCCATCTGGATCACCCAGGCAGGTCACTATGACATCTCCGCTGCTTACGTCTTCTTTTTCGGTATAGTAGTTGGTGGTTACCACTACATGTGTCCCGGCAGCCTTGCCAGCCAGCACCCCATTCCTGGAATCTTCAACTACGATGACTTCATCCGCTTTCAACCCGGTCTTGGATAGCGCCAGGTTGTATATTTCCGGATCGGGTTTTTTCTTACTGACCACGTCCCCAGCCAGCACGATATCGAACTTGATATCGGCAAGGATTTTCTCGGTGATTGCCTTGGCAGCCTGCTCATTGGAGGTGGTGCATACGCCGATCTTTAGACCGGCTTCCATGGCCTCTTTCATGAAGCGGTGGATCCCGGGGCGCAGAGGTAGCTTGCCTTTCTCGATCAGCTCGACGAATATGGCAGTCTTTCGTTTGTGCATTTCCTTGATTAGATCATCCACTTTCTCAGGTGGGACGGGCTTGCTGAAGCCTTTGGTTTCCAGGTGATGCTTCATCCGTTCTTTGCCGCCCGCAATCTGAAGTAGTTCATGGTAATAATCCACGCTCCACTCATCGGTAAAACCGAATTCTTTAAACGTCATATTGAACGACACGCGATGTCCGTCACGTTCTGTGTCGATGATTACCCCATCCTGGTCAAAGAATACTGCTTTTATTTTTCCCATGCTTTTCCTCCTCGCTCGCAAAACCCAACAGGTTATTTTGATCTATGGCTGAATCAGACTATTTTTTGGTTAAAAACTCTCGTACTACATCGACAGCCATGCGGTTCTCTTCTTTTGAACCTATGGTGATGCGGAACCAACCGTCGCTGCCGTATTTTTCGGTTTCCGGGCGGAAAATCAGGCCTTTCTGTTCGGCATAGGCTACCATGTCCTTGCCCTTCTTGCCCGTTTTACCGCAGTCGAAAAGAATGTAGTTGGCCTTGGAGGGGAATACCACCAGGTCGGGCACTTCGCTGAGAGCCTCGGTAATGAAATCCACCTCACTGTTGTTGAATTTTACGCGGAAAGCCAGGGCATCTGTATCTTCCAGGGCAGCCAGTGCTGCCCACATCGGGATCGTACCCACATTCCAGGGGAGCAAGGCTGCTGAGATCTGTCCGATCACATCCTTGTCACCCATGGCGTATCCAAAGCGCAAGCCGGCCAACCCATATGCTTTTGAAAGCGTACGGGTAATTATCAAATTCTTATATTTCTTGGTCAGGTTTACCTGGGACATTCCCAAGCCGGCAAATTCAACATAAGCCTCGTCTACTATGAACGGGATGCCCGTATCTGCAATGCGCACGAAATCCTGGGCATCCATAAAGTTACCAGTCGGGTTATTCGGATTGGCAATGACAATGATCTTGGTCTTGTCCGTGATCGCCTTGAGGATCCCGGCTGCATCATAATGGAGATACTTATCTTTGTAGATCATGGGTACGGAGATCATCTTGCCGCCCAAGATCGTGCCGCGCAACTTATAGATGCCGAAGCAGGGAGTATGCTGGATAACTTCTTCTCCGGGTGTTAGGAAGCAGCGGAAGATATTATCGTACACCTCGCTGGACCCGTTACCGAGCATTACGTTCTCAGCGCCGCTCAGCCCGTTGATCTGGGCTATCTTGCCACGCACCACCAGGCCCTGGTCCGGGTAGCGGTTGGACATCTTGGCATATTTAATGATGGCTTCCAGTACTTTCTCGGAGGGTTGGTTCGGATTCTCGTTTGACATCATGCGATGGAGCTCGGGCTTCTTCCAGGCTAGTTCTATGTGCCCGGATACGTACATCGGAATGCCCTTCACCCAGGGTACAAAATATTCCTCGATCTTTTTCATGTCTTACTCCTTTTGATTTTCATGCATATAACGAAGCAAGGGAAGAGTGAAGAGCAGGTTTGCGCCCTTCACTCTTCCCCCATATTCTTTACTGAGTTTATGCCTTTCCGGCGCTGCCCAGGATATCGATCCAATGGCCAACAGCTGTACGAATGGAAGCCCTGATAGCTTCATCGACCTTCCCGGGATCATATTCCTCCCGGTGCGCTGCAATGTACTCGTATTCTGCGTCAATCATGGTGCGCTTTAGTTCAGTAGACACATTCACCTTTGCGCCGCCCATCTCGATCAACTTCTTGATGTAGTCTTCCGGTAATCCAGTCCCACCGTGTACGACCAGGGGTGTCTTGATCGTTTTCCCGTTGAGCATTTCATTGATCTTGCCCAGGCGTTCAAAATCCACCTTGGGATTCTTGGTCTTGTAGACTCCGTGGGCGGTGCCAATGGCGGGAGCGAAGATATCCAGGCCGGTGCGCTCGACGAATTCAACAGCCTGCTTGGGATTGGCAAGTTGGGACTCGTCTTCTGCTACCTTGATCTGATCTTCCACCCCGCTGACCGTGCCCAGTTCGCCCTCCACCGAAATTTTGCCGATTTTGTGGCTGTAATCAACGACTTCCTTCGTCAATCGGATGTTCTCCTCATAGGGTTGTTTGGAGGCATCGATCATGATGTTGGTATAGCCAGCATCGGCACATTTTTTGCAATGTTCCACCTCGGTGCAGTGATCCAGGTGCAGGCAGATCGGGATGGGAGCTGACGCTGCAATGGTCCTGTAAATGGCCACCAGAACATCCACGCCGAGGAATTTGGACGGCTTTACCGAAGTCTGGATGATGAGGGGTGATTTCTTTGAAATTGCCGCATCCACAACACCTTCCATCTGGACCAGGTCGGTGATATTGAAAGCGCCAATTGCATATTTCCCCTTGGCGGCTTCCACCATGATTTCTTTTGCATTAACGATCGACATGTTTATAACCTCCTTGGAATTCTAAATTGTGCTAGCTAGTTTATTGAGTGGGAATCAATTTTCGATGAAAATAAACGCTTTCTGTGGGACAGTTATTATACAACCGTCCTTATCTTTTATGCCTTGACTCGCTCACCCTTTGGATCCCATAAAGGTGATTGGACGACCACGGCTCCAACCTGTTCTCCAAGGAATTCCACCTCAAGTTCGGTACCCACCTTGGTAAACTCCATCGGGAGATATCCATAGATAATACTCTGCGCGATGGAGTAGCCGTACCCGCCCGCTGCCACCCATCCGATCATTTTTCCATCTTTAGATCGGATCGGTTCCTTGCCCAGGGCAATCGTTCGGCTGTCCGCAAGTGTCATGCAGCACAACTTGCGTGTCAAGCCGGCTTCCTTTTGCTTTACCAGGGCTTCTTTCCCGATGAAATCCACTTTATTCAGCTTCACAGCGAACCCCAGTCCGGCTTCGAGTGGAGAATAATCCGGGCTGATTTCGCTGCTCCAATAGCGGTATCCTTTTTCAAGACGCAGGGAGTCGATCGCTTTGTATCCGGCCGCGACCAACCCCTCTGCAAGTCCTGCTTCCCAAAGTGTATCCCAAAGGCGTAGACCGTATTCCATGGGGCAATAAAACTCCCAGCCCAGCTCGCCAACGTAGGTGACGCGGGAAGCCAGGGCGGGCACGTCGCCAACCACGATGCGATGAGCGGTCATGTAGGGGAAACCCGCGTTGGATACATCGTCCTTGGTAACCTTCTCCAGTATTTTCCTTGCTTTGGGCCCCCACAAGCCTAGGCAGGCATACGAAGAGCTGACATCCTCGATTGCCACCGACCCGTCTTCAGGCATGTTCAGCGATAACCAGGACAAATCATGCTGCCCGAAGGCTGTTCCGGTTACGATAAAGAAGCAGTCTTCAGCCAGGCGCGTTACGGTGAAGTCGCACTCGATCCCGCCACGCTTGTTCAGGCACTCGGTATAGATGATCGTTCCCACCGGCTGGTCGATTTGGTTGGCACACACATAGTTCAGGAATGCCAATGCACCAGGTCCGCGCACTTCAAATTTATTGAACGAGGTTTCATCGAACAACCCTGCGTTCTCACGGGTCTTCAGGTGTTCGTAACCGATCGCACGTGACCAGTTGTGATGGGCCCAGCCTTTGGGCTCGTGCCCGTGGCGCGCCTTTTCTTCGTACGGTTTGAACCAGTTGGGGCGTTCCCATCCGGTCTTCTCGCCAAAAAAGCAGCCCAGCTCTTGCAAACGTGGATATGTGGGCGAAAGGCGCAGTCCGCGCCTCGATAAACGTTCCTCGCCGGGGTAATGGATGTCGTAATACTGGGTGTAAGTTTCAAGGGTGCGGGCCACTGTGTAATCCTGGCTGTTGTAGTTGGAACCGAAACGGCGGACATCCAGCCGCCACACATCCCACTCTGGATGTCCATCGATGATCCACTCTGCCATCGTCTTCCCGATGCCGCCTGCTCCGGCTAACCCATGAGCGCAGAAAGCACATGCGACCCAGAATCCCTTGACCGAAGTTGGGCCCAGCAGGAACTCACCGTCTGGCGTGAATCCTTCTGGTCCGTTTAATAGCTGGATCACCTCAGCTGTCTCCACCGCAGGGACGCGTTTGATGGAGTTTTCCATCAGGGGGGTAAAACGGTCCCAGTCGGGAGGCAGGAGTTGATATTTGAAATTGCGCGGGATACCGTTCAGACCAAAGGGAGCCGGGTTTCGCTCGTACCCTCCCGTGACCAGGCCGCCCACTTCCTCACGCCAGTACACCAGCAAATCGGGGTCGCGTAAGGTCGGGAAATCGTGCTCCACCCCTTTGATTGGTTTGGTGATGATATAAAGGTGTGCCATGGGCACGATGGGCAGGGTCAATCCTACCATCTTCCCCACCTCGCCTCCCCATTGCCCTGCCGCATTGACCACCACCTCGGTCTCGATGGTCCCCTTATCGGTAACCACGTCATGGATGCGACCGTTCTTAAGGTTGATCTTCTCTACGTTCGTGTCTGTAAAAATGCGCGTTCCACGCTGTTTTGCGCCGGCGGCCAAAGCATTGGTAAGACCGGTTGGATCGATGACTCCGTCGTTAGGGGTAAAGGCTGCGCCGGCAATTCCGTCCGGGTTCATGATTGGGAAAAGGTCCATGGCTTCTTTTGGAGAAACTAGGTCCATCGGCACGTTAAAGGATTGCGCCATGCCAACCAATCGCTTCAAGTCTTCCATCCGCTCGGCTGAAGAAGCCAGGCGCAAGCCGCCCACCTCTCGCCAGGCAGGATCCTGGCCGGTCTCAGCTTTCAACTTCCGATACAGATCTGTGCTGTAGTGCATCATCCGGGTGAGGTTGGCATCCGAACGCATCTGGCCGACCAGGCCTGCAGAATGCCAGGTCGAACCGCTGGTCAGCTCGTGACGTTCCAGGATGACAACGTCTTTCCATCCCATCAGCGTGAGATGATATGCGATGCTGCACCCGCCGACGCCTCCACCGATGACGACTACTTGAGCATGAGTGGGAAGATCAGACATTTTTACTTGCCTCCTTAAGCCATTCATTCCATTGGGAATTTTGTAGATTTTCGATGACCCGTACAAAAAATTTGTTGGCGTAGTCACGAAAGTTGAAATCGAGTTTGGAAATGCCAATCTGCACAAGCCCCCAGGTTGCCTCGCGTAGATCGGACATGATTTTCATGATTTTTAAATGAGCCCACTGGCTGGGCTTTACCTCCTCGAAATAGCATTTTAGCAACCAGTGGTCCTGTTCATCAGTCAATTGATGATGGTCGGAAAAATTAGCCAGGTCGAAAAAGAGATCGCCCATACCGGCATATTCCCAATCCAGGATATGGAGGGCACTATTGGTGAGGAAATTTGCATTGAGCAAATCGTTGTGGCACGGGCAGGGTGCGACTGGATGGGAAGCAAGAACCTTCTCGGCAGCCTGCATGTGCTGGATCATTGAGTTAAAGTTCTGAGGGAATTTCACTTTATACCGATGGGCGATTTCAGAATAATCCCCAATGATCCGAAAAACATTAAAGTTTCCAGAAAATTCCGGCATGTTGTGTATTTTTCGGACGACCTCCACGACCCGGCGCATGTTATCCGGTTCACGCATCTCCGGTGGCAGGATTGGACGTCCAGTAATGTAGCGGGTGACCAGGTATCCCTCCGGACGTATAAAATAAAATACTTCCGGAGCGATGCCCAGTTTTCCGGCAGCCAGGTTGGCTGAATATTCGTGCTCCCGATTGATCCCCAAAAGCTCTGTATCTTCCCCTGAGATACGAAGAACAAATGTTTCACCGCCCACATCGATGCGGAAATTCTTGTTTGTTATTCCGCCTGCCAATGGCGTGGCTTTCAGGTCGTTGGCATCTGCCCACTGAGGGACACGCGCCAGCGCTTCTTCCAGCGTTAGAGCCATGATTGAAAAACTCCGCTAAATAAATAATAAAAGACTTAAGTGGCTAAGGACAGCTGTCGTACTGTCAATTCTGAAGGACATCTCAAAGGTCTATTTTTGCCAGATTGATCCGGGTCTTGCCATCTCTGCCACGATATCGAACGAGGAAATAATGCCGAGTGGAAAGGCTTGTGGATCATTCTGATCCACCACCACCAGGCGGTGGTAATGCTTTTGGATCATCAGGTCTGCAGCTTCCCGTAATTTGGCGTGAATATCGATGGTTAAAGCCGGGTGCATGATATCCTGCACCGTAAGTTTTTCGTCGACGCCATTCTCCACGTAGGGCAGCAAATCCTTGCCGCTGACCACTCCCTCCGGCTTGCCTTTCGCGTCTACGACCAGGACAGACCGCCAGCCGGCCTGGGTCATCGTGCGCGCTGCAGAGGTGAGCGGGGTTTTGTCCCGGCAGACCAGGATGGCATCTGACATTACATCTGCAACCGTTTGGCGAAGTGATTTTTCTTCCGTGGCTATGCTGGATATAAAATCGGAGGTCGAGATAACCCCGGCTGGAACGCCCTTCTCGGTAACGAGTAGACGATTGATGTCTTTTTCGATGAGCAGGTGGGCTGCCTCCCCCAGGGGCATGCCTGCTTCGATGGTATCGATGGGGGATGACATTAGTTCCCCGGCAGTCAGTTTGCGCATCGTGGTCAGACTCTGTGAATCCTCCGAAAGCCACTCACCGGCAAGCAGGTCATAGTCGGAGATGATACCAACCGGGTGACCATCGCGGTCAGCAACGATCAACGCATGCACATGATGCTGGGTAAGCATGACGGAAACCTGGCCCAGCGTGGCATCCTGGCGGCAGGTAAGCAAGCCCGAGTACATCAGATCGCGGACAAGTTTTTTCATAACCGACTCCTACCCCTCATTGGACTTCGTCCACATCTTTATACCATTTCACGCGGTCGCCAACCCTGGCGCGTAATCGCCAGGCCAGGGATTTGGGTTCCTGATCGATCCGGTCGAGTGCCGCATTAACCTTCGAAGCTATTATTCCTTTTTGTTCGCTGGTAAGCTGCTCGTACCCTTGGGCCATTTGCCGGACCTTGTCCAGGTTCATGGTCGTGGTGCGCCAAAGTCCCCAATCAGTGCTGCAGAGTCCGGCTACTCGCTTGATATTAATGGTCTCACGGTCCTCATCGCCCAGTGGATGTTCGAGCAATAACATGATCGTATCAATAATGTCTTTTTCATTGATCTGGACGATTTGCATTTTTTCGAGAAGCATCTCTGCCAGCGGGATGCTGGGATGATCGATCTCCAATCTGCCATCCCAATGGATCACATGGCAGAAATCGAGTTTTCCAAAAAAAACATCGATATGAAGACCCACTTCTGGCTTTTCGAAAATGGAGCGATAACCTTCCGACACAATGAAGACCTCACGGTTTTCGTGATAACCCAGCCCGGCCATCAGCACCTGGATTTCCTTGGTTTGCTTTCTGTAGGCAGCAAAATCGATATCAGTGTATGCACGGCCCATGGCGGCTTGCAAATACCCGTATTTTTGACAATGTATTTGGAAGGCCAATGATCCGATTACCCGCATTATGATACCGGCCTCATCACTGGCCTTAAGGATGCGCTTCAGTTCGTTTTCAAACTTTTCGCGCTCGGCACGATTTTGTTCGCCCATTCCGATGGGACTGCTTGTCATACCAATCTCCTACGATGAGGCCACAACGAACAGCCCTGGTCGAAAACGAGCAGTTGGCAGGGGGGAAAATTCCACAACATTATAATAAAAAAAGCAAAAACTTGCAAATTTCTTCAGATTCTTTTATAATGCTGTTTACAAAAATTTCAGTTTTATCGATCAGTTGCCAAGCGTCATACCAAAATGAGAAAATCTCTCATTCCAGCACAGAGGCGCGAGCGAATCCAGAAGTATCTGGTGACCCATAAAATCGTCCGGATGGATGATTTATATGCTCTGCTGGATACTTCAGAAGCGACCGTTCGCCGCGATTTGGAATGGTTGGAACGCGAAGGCATTGTCGAACGCACACATGGGGGGGCCATTCTCAGCCAAAGGCTGACTCTTGAGCCCGAGTATCTGCAGAGGGCACAAAAATATCCTGAAGAAAAACGGTTGATAGGGGAAATGGCAGCATCTCTAATAGATGAGAACGATGTTGTATTTATTAACAGCGGCACCACCACCACTCAAGTGATTCGGTATATTCGTGGTGATCAGGGGATCACTGTATTCAGCAATAATGTTTATGCAGCGCTGGAAGTGGGTGAAGCAGGCTTTAAGCATCACCTGATCGGGGGGGAGTTTCAGCCGCATTCCAATTCATTGACAGGTGGTTTTGCCATTGAAAATCTGCGTCAGGTCTACGCTGACAAGGTCATCCTGGGGGTGGATGGTGTCAGCTTGAAGCATGGCTGCACGGTGCCGTCTAACACAGAAGCCGAAGTTGTGAGACAAATGATTGAACGCACCCGGGGTCAGATCATCATTGTTGCTGACCATAGTAAGTGGGGAGTGGTTTCAAATTACCAGATTGCCACAATTGATGAAATTGATAAATTTATCACTGATGAGGCTATTGACCCCTCTGCCAATGAATCCCTTTTGGCACATTCGGTGATAAGCATGGTTGCCATGGCAAATTCTGTCAAAGCTTGATATTTATTTGTTAAAACAATGATTGTCTGCCTGGATAAATCGGACACAAACTCATGCCATTCTTTTCAATGAACCCTAGCAAAAAAAAACCAACCCGCATATGTTTTGCTGCTGTTATGTATGGATCTGACCGCACCTTCTGTATATTTTTCAATGCCGGGAAATTCTACGATGTCGATATCCAGAGTCCGCGCAGTGGAGAAAATGGATTCAATTGAGTTTCCTGGCTGGCAGAACACGGTTCAGGTGTCTTGACCATTTGTTCGATTTGGATATAACAAAATTTACAGAAAGGAAGATTATTCTAAATGAAAGATCAAGCACAGATTGTTATTGTTGGCGGAGGCATCGTTGGAGTTAATATTGCCTATCATTTAGCGAAAATGGGACGTAATGATGTTGTTCTCATAGAGAAAGGTGAAATAGCCAGTGGCGAGTCCACTCATGCGGCTGGTCTCGTAACCCAATTCGCAACCTCGCAAACACTGATGCAGTTTCGTAAATACAGTATCGAGTTGTACAGTGGATTGAAACTCTTTGATCATGTCGGCAGCCTGCGCGTGGCTTCGAGTCCGGAACAGCTTAAGGAGATGGAGCGGTCCGTCAGCCGCGCCAACGCAATTGGCATGGAAGCTGGCATCATTTCACCGGCAGAGGCTTTGAAGGTCATACCGCAGATCAGTAACAAAAACCTTTATGGTGCCATCTATCTTCCCCGCGACGGTCAACTGGATCCTTATACAACTACCACCTCGATGGCGAGGTTTGCCAGGGAATTGGGAGTTGAGATCCTCACGGACACGCGTGTCATGGCGCTCGAATTATCGGCAAGAGGGGCAATCCAGAAAGTAATAACAAATCGGGGATCCATAACGACCGAAATTGTGGTGAATGCGGCTGGAATGTGGGCACCCCAGGTGGCTGCAATGGCTGGTATTCACATTCCCACCACCCCTGTGGATCATCAACATATCGCCTTAAAGGCAATGCCTGGTAACGAATTCCCCGCCACTACACCCTGCCTTCGTGACCCCGACAAGTTGGTGTACATGCGCCAGGAAGCAGGTGGACTTGTGATTGGCGGTTATGAACCCAACCCGCTGGCGCGCTGGATCGACGGCGTACCTTGGGAGCACGGCGGGACTACGCTCCCGGCGGATTTCGACCGCTTCGAGCAGTTGCTGGAAGGAGCTATCCGCCGTATTCCATTCATCGACCAGGCTGGCATCATCACCCTGGTGTGCCATCCCGGAGCATATACTCCCGATTCCCAACCAATGCTCGGACCGATGGCTGGTCCGCGCGGCATGTGGATTGCGGCAGGCATGTCCCTAAATGGATACGGCGGCGCTGGCGGAATTGGTAAATTGATGGCTGAGTGGATTATCGGTGGCGAAGCCCCGCTCGATGTGTATGCCTATCGCCCAACTCGCTTTGGCAATTATTATTCCAACCCTGAATATGCTGCTGAACGCACACGGGAGGGAGTCAAATATTATTATCGTCTGCGGTTCCCCAACGACGAGAATGAATGGGCGCGCCCGCATCGTGTCAGCCCGGTACATTATCGACTTCAGGAAATGGGTGCGGTTTTTGGTGAGAAATTTGGTTGGGAGCGGGTTAACTACTTTGAACCGGGCAAACCCTGGCGTCGTGCCGGAGCGGACCAGCGTGAATGGGGTTGGACGCGTCCCCCATTTTTTGACCGGGTTGGTCAGGAACATCAGGCCACCCGTGAACGGGTCACTCTTTTTGACCTGACCTCCTTTGGTAAGGTTGAAGTCAGCGGACCTGGCGCTTTGAATCTCCTACAACGCCTGGCAGACAGCGACATAGATAATCCGGTTGGTAGTGCAGTTTATACCCAGTTCCTCAATCCCAACGGTTGTGTGGAAGCTGACTTGACAATTACACGCCTCGGCGAAGATCGCTTCTGGGTGATTACCGGATCTGCCTTCATCGCCAACGATTTCGGCTGGATTCAGATGCACGTGGATGAAAAAGATGGCCCGGTTTCAATTCGCGATATCACCACGGAATGGGCTTGTCTCGCGATGTGGGGTCCGAAATCTCGGGATGTTTTGAAGAAAATCACGACGAGCGATATTACGAATGAAACCCATCCCTATCTCCATACCCGACCGATAGACATTAATGGTGTTACGGTTTTGGCACAAAGGGTCAGTTATGTTGGCGAGCTTGGTTGGGAACTGTATGTCCCTGCCAACCGCGCCATGTTGGTTTGGGATGCGCTTCTTAAGGCAGGGCAGGAATTTGGGATCGAGGTCGGTGGCTACAAAGTGCTCGATTCATTGCGACTCGAAAAAGGGTATCGCTATTACACCGCGGATGTCACCATGTTGGAGACGCCCTACGAAGGCGGTCTTGGATTTTGCGTCCACCTGGACAAGGGTGATTTCATTGGGAAGGATGCACTAGTTAGGCAGAAACAGGAAGGCTTGAAGCGTAAACTTTGCACATTGGTGCTGGATGGCAGCGAATACACTCAAATCTATGGCGGTGAAGCGATTTATCACAATGGCGAGGTGGTTTCGCGTGTGCGTAGCGGTGGATTTGGATATACTTTAAAGAAGAATATTCTGTATGCGTATCTTCCAATAGAAATGGCCAAAGCCGGGAATCGCGTCGAACTTAATTTGATCGAAGGTCGTCGCCAGGGAGAAGTGACAGCCACAGTCTTGTTTGATCCAAAGGGAGAACGCCTGCGCGTATAATAGAATTCCGCACCCCTTTTTATCGTTGGAAAGGTTTACCCATATGTTACCTTTAAGCTCTTCCGAAATTTCGGTGTTAAACAATTTACTGGATTCCCGCCAGCCCGGTCACGGTTTGCCGCGCCAATTCTACCATGACGAATTGCTTTACCGTGCTGAGATGGAATACATCTGGCGCCAGGGCTGGCTCTTTGCCGGTCATTCATGCCAGATTCCCAATCCGGGGGATTATTTTCTGTATGACGTGGAAGGGGATTCGGTCATAGTTGTCCGTGGCGATGACGGACAGGTGAATGCCCTTTATAACGTCTGCCGCCATCGCGGCTCGATTATTTGCGAGGAGGCAGAGGGCAACGTCAAGCGCTTCATTTGCCCCTATCATCAGTGGACTTACGACCGCAGTGGACGGCTTCTCCTCCAGTATGGCATGCAGGAAGGCTTGGACAAATCCCAGCTTGGGATGCATCATGCCCATGCCCGCGAGGTGGAGGGAATGATATTCATCAGCCTGGCGCAGGAACCGGTTGATTTCGACCCTGTCTATGCCACCATCGCGCCTGTTGCCAAACCTCAGGGCTTGGCGCGCGCCAGAGTAGCCAAGATCATGGATTTTGATGTTGCATCCAACTGGAAACTGGTTTGGGAAAACAACCGGGAATGCTATCATTGTGCTGTGAGCCACCCGCAGTACATCAAGGCTAACTTCGATCGCTACAATGCCGACGATACTATCCCTCGCGTTGCCGAAAGGTTGAAGACGGTTACAACCCGCATGGAGGCTAAGCTGGCAGCGCGGGGAATGGCCATTCGCGAGGAGACCGGTATGACCGAGTTTCCGGACCCCGATCATGGCATTTGGTACGCTGCCAACCGCACCCCTCTGGTTGAGGGTTTCGTCAGCGAGACACTCGATGGCAAGCAGGTGGCTCCGTTGATGGGTGATTACACCGATCCCGATGTCGGAACGCTTCGCATTCGTTCGCTGCCCAATTTCTGGATACATGCCAGCTGTGACCACTCGGTCGCGGTTCGTCTCACACCCAATGGCTTGACCCACACCAACATCCGTATGATCTGGCTTGTGGATGGTAAGGCTGAGGAAGGCAGGGACTACGATCTCGAAAAAATGCTTCCCTTCTGGCTGATAACAGCCGAGCAGGACTGGGAGATTTGTGTCAACCAGCAGCGCGGCGTGAACTCACACGCTTTTACCCCCGGTCCGCTTTCCACCTACAAAGAATACAACCTGGATCGATTCCTGCGCTGGTATTTGCAGGAGATGAAAAACACCCTGGGAATATGAAAGAAACCAGCCCCGTCTACGTCGGTTTTGGTATGCTCACCCCGGTTGCCATCATGGTGGTCGAGCAATTGCCCGAACACAATACCGGTGCCCTCGTCAAGGAAGTCAGCGAGTTTATTTTTGACGATGCCGCCATCATCGCCTGCCTTCTGCGCCAGTGGGATGTTCCTACCGCCATGATTGGCACTGCAGTAGGGGATGATCCTCGCGGCCACATTCTGGCGGATCAACTGAAGGCCTGGGGAGTGCAGGGGGAAGTTCGCCATTCCAAGGACATCCGCACACCCTGGGAGGTGGATGTCTCGGACGAGACGGGTGCACGCACGTATTTTTGGGAGAGGGCTCCTCACGTTTTAAACACGCTCGACGTTGCTGATCTTTCCCTGGTGGATGGGGCACGTTTGTTGTATGTCGATTGGTACGATGGCGATCACATTGTTCGAGCAATGGATGAAGCTCTTCGCTTGCAGGTGCCGGTTTTCTTGAATTTCGAGCACGGTCATTCCGACCCTGATCTGTTGAAACGCTATGGCGGTCGCGCCACGATCTGCCAGGCTGTAACGGACGCTGCCCAGAGAGGCGATGTGCCGCCCCTGGAAGTGGCCAGGAAATTATTGAAAATTGGCGTTCAAATTGCCCTGATTACTATGGCAGGGGAAGGCTGCCTGGCGGTAAACGGCGTGCAGGCCGTGCGCGTGCACGCCCCTTCCGTTATTACTGTCGATGGCTGTGGAGCCGGAGCCACTTTCTCTGCCGGTTTTATTTATGGGAACCTGAAGGGATGGGACTTGGAAAAATCAGCCCGCTTTGCCACAGCTGCCGCATCCCTAAAGGTGACACGTCCCGGGCTGCAAATGTTTGCGATCAGTGAGATTCAGGCATTGGCGGATCAACTCCCGGTCGAACACCCCGCTGATGCCTTGCATTCTGATCTATAGGAGTTTCCTTTGATAACCTTTGCCACTCTTCTCACGCAGCAGCAGGTCGAACGCACCCATTCCGCATCTCTAGAAATCCTTGAAAATGTAGGCATCCTTGTGCGGAACGAAAAGGCACGCGCGATCTTTACGCAGCACGGTTGCAAAGTGGACGCCGAAACGCAGATCGTTAAATTCCCCCCATGGGTGGTCGAGAAATACCGGGTCATGTTTTCGCCGACCTTTACCTTCCATGGACGCGATCCCAAATACGATCGCACCCTCCCCCAGGATGGACCCGTCATCGTTACGGGTAGTTCCGCGCCGAATGTCATTGACCCGCTTACAGGTCGCTCACGGCGGGCGCTCTCCGGCGATATCGCCAGGATAGCCCACCTCATTCAGGAACTGCCTGCTTATGATGTCTTCTCGATCTCCACGCTGGCTGACGATGCGCCGCGCGGACAATTCACGCTGGCACGGCTATATCCTTCTATTAAACATTGCCTCAAACCCATCCGCAGCACCACCCGTGATATGGACGACGCTGCCTCGGTCATGCAGTTGCTTTACACGCTTGCCGGGAGTGAAGCCGCCTACCAACAGCAGCCGTTCGTAACCCATCACTATTGCCCGGTTGTTTCGCCTCTGACCATGGATCAGCTTTCAACCGAGGCGGTCATCTTTTTCTGCGAAAAAGCTCTGCCTGTCTACCCAAGCATCGTACCCAACGCCGGACTGACCTCGCCGATGTCCATGGCGGGAACTCTTGTGCAGGGCAATGCGGAATTCCTTGCCATCTCGGTGCTGATGCAAATGGTTCGTGAGGGCACCCCCACCATCTATGCCACCTTGCCAACCGTCGCTGACATGCGCACCGGTGCCTATGCCTCGGGTGGGATCGAGTGCGGCATGTTGCACATGGCCTTTGCGCAGATGGCGCGCTTCTATAATGTCCCGTGCGGCGGCTACATTGGGTTGTCCAATTCCAAGCTCGATGATGCTCAATCCGGTTACGAGACAGCCATGTCCACTGCGGCTGGAGTGCTGGCAGGTGCAGACATGCTCAACATGGGTGGGCTGCTCGACGCATTGAAAGTATTCGATTTCGCAAAAGCCGTTATAGACGACGAGATTGCCCAAATGCTCAAACGTTTGAAGCATGGGATTAATTTCAACGAAGAGGAACTAGCCCTCCAGGTGATTGCCCAGGTAAAACCAGGTGGGTCGTTCATGATGAACCCGCACACGGTCCGGCGGATGAAAACCGAAGCCCTCCTTACCCGGCTGTCTGACCGCGAAGCGCGCGAAACCTGGGAGAAAAAAGGTTCCCTTGACACCCAAGCTCGCGCGATGGCGCGTGTGAATGAGATACTGGCACAGGACGACTCTGGTCTGATCCCCGCCGAGGTCGAGTCTCGTATCCGCGTTCAGTTCAAGGACTTGGTTCCCGGGTAGTTGGAAGCGTTCGTTGATTAGTTCTGAATGTTAAAATGCACGAGACAAGGATTGGCTGAAAAGGAATCCAGATGAAGATTTTTTTCGCTACCGACGTGCACGGCTCTGAAATTTGTTGGAAGAAATTCCTGGCTGCGAGCAAGTTTTATGAGGTCGATACGCTGATCCTGGGCGGAGATATGACCGGCAAAGCCATTGTTCCGATCATCGCACAGGGAGGTGACAACTTCAAGGTGACCTTGCTGGAGCAGGAAAGCATCCTCCATGGAAAAGAAGAAATCGACAAAATGGTCCAGACCATCCAAAACCGCGGCTATTATCCGTATGTGACCAATCCGGATGAAGTGCAGAGCATCGTGGATACACCGGGCAAATCGGATGATCTCTTCCTCGAGCAGGTAATGAAAACCATGCAGCGTTGGATGGAATATGCTGATACAAAGCTGAGTGGCACGGGGATACGCTGCTATGTTTGCCCGGGAAATGATGATATTTTCGAGATCGACGCAGTGATCTCCGCCTCGAAATGTGTGCGTAGCGTGGAAGGTCAGGTTATTGATTTGGACGATTTCCACGAGATGGCCAGTTCAGGCTGGTCCAACCCCACTCCCTGGCATACTCACCGTGAGGAGCCCGACGAAGCCTTGTTGACGCGCATTGAGGCGGTTATCAGCAAGGTGAAGAATCCGTCACAGGCGGTATTCAGCATCCATCCGCCGCCTTTTGGAAGCGGGTTGGATGAAGCTCCGGAACTGACCAAGGACCTGCGCCCTACCTATGCTGGTCGTTCCATGATTCCAGTTGGCAGCCGGGCTGTCATGACCGTGATCGATAAATACCAGCCTCTGCTTGGGTTGCACGGGCATATCCACGAAGGCAAGGGAACGCGAAAATATAAAAAAACGCTTTGCATCAATCCTGGCAGCATGTATGAGCAAGGCATGTTGAATGGTGCAGTGATCGAACTTAAACCTCAAAAGGTGGGCAATTACCTGTTAACCACCGGATAAGGTTGAAGGGGATGCCTATGCTTGGAAAGGAGGCAAATATTGGCGATAAATTGAGTTGGGAGATTTGCAGACTCTTCGGTTCGGAAACTTTTCTTCTGGAAGGTCTCCAAGAATAAATTCAGGAGACCGAAGAAACATGTAAAGGAGATTCAGATGAGTGACGTTTCTCTGTTTGTACGCAAAGCAAGCGGCCTGGTGAGAGCCTGGTCGGTCTTCGACGCGTTCATTTATGCCACTTTCTCCATCAACCTGATCACCCTCGGTCTGTTCATCTTCTCGTATTGTTACTACCTCGGAGGCAGTTTGATTACCGGAGTGGTGGTCGGCGCAATCTTCACCGTCTTTGAAGTGATCGTTTATGCCAGCTTGATTTCCGCCATGCCCCGTGCCGGCGGCGATTACGTCTGGCAGAGCCGCATTTTGAATCGCGCCGTGGGTTTTGTGCTGACCGTTACGGGTTGGTGGTTCATCCTTTGGCTGTGGACTCCGCTTTATGGTCAGATGCTGACCTATGAGGTGTACACGCCGCTTCTGGCGATCGCAGGCTTCAAAGATGCCGCCTTATGGTTCACTACAACCTCAACCGGTCAATTTGTCGGCATGCTATCCGTCTGCCTCATCGTTTTCATCTATATTGCTGTCGGCATGAAGTGGTATGCACGGGTGCAGAAGTTTTGCTTCTGGGGCGGTCTTGCCGGCTTGGCGATAGTGTTCGGGTTGCTCCTGTTCGGGAACAATGCAACCTTTATCGCCAATTTCAACGCTCTGGCTCCCCGCTTTGGCGCTGCCGCGGGGGATACGTACGCAGCCACTCTCCAGGCAGGCGCGGATGCCGGCACGGTCGCCGGGCCGCTCTTTCCGTTGGCTCTGGGCGCCAGTATCTTTCTCGTGCCCATGCTGACCTTCTTCAACCTGTGGCCGAACTGGGGTTCCACTTTGTATGGTGAGGTGCGCGGTGCTTCGGATTACAAGCGCAATCTCTCCGGCATGCTTTGGGCGATCATTGTCACCACGGTTGGAGCCGTACTGTTCTTCCTCCTGATTGGAAAAACCATCGGTTGGGATTTTTACAATAAGGCTAACGGAGCGTTCTGGAACTGGGGCTTTGGCTACACTACCACCAACCCTCCGCTGCCGATCTGGCCTTACCCGGCTCTGTTTGCCGCTTTTATGGTCAAGAGCCCGGCTCTCATGTTCATCATTGTGCTCCTGATGAGCCTGTGGTGGTTCGGCTGGTCGGGGACGCTCTTCCTGAGCTCCACCCGCGTGATCTTTGCCGCTGCCATCGATCGCATGCTGCCCGAATGGGTCTCGAAGATTGAGTCGCGCACCAAGACACCAATTAATGCATTGCTCCTGATGGTTATCCCTTCGGCGATCATATCGTACCTTTATGCCTTTAAGGTCCTGAACTTCCAGACCCTTGCGTTGGACGCCACGGTGGTGATTGCCATCACCTTCCTTGGGTCTACGATTGCCGGGATAGTCATGCCTTGGCGGGCAAAGGATATATTTGACGGCTCGCCGGTCTCAAAGTACAAGGTGCCTGCCTGGTTGGGTTGGATTGTCTCGGTCGTATTTGCCGCCTTCGCAGTCTACCTGATCTACACGTCCTTCAAATACGCCTGGGCGATCATTGGTGGGCTGGCGACGCTGGGTCCGAGTGGTCTCACCTGGTTCGTGGTGATCGTACTGGGGCTGGTCACCATCTTTAATGCGGTGATCCTGATTTGGATTCTTTATCAGGTGGTCAAGGGGACCATAAGCAGCAAAGCCATGCCGCTCATCACCATGGCAGGTTTGATCTTCCTTGGCTTCCTCGACTGGCTGCTGGTTGTCTGGTTCTGGGACCCGAATGTTCTTCCGTCAGCCCTGCCTGCCGTCGGCACCTATAATATTGGCTGGTCCAACATCAGCTCGATGATCTTCATGATGATCAACTATCTCGTGGCTGCTGGGATCTACTTCGGGTTTAGCGCCTATCGCCGTCGCCAGGGTATCGCCATCGAAAAGGTCTATCAGGAAATTCCGGTGGAATAACCTGCGGTCGGTTTTTTATTGAGGAAGGAGGAGGATTCGCTCCCCTTTACCATCCCATAACTCCTCCTAACCTCGATATTTATAATGACGGGATGGGATCGCAAGTTACATTTTTCCGCCTCTCCTCATTAATTTGGGCACACGCTGAGGTACTGATTGACTCAAGCCTTTGAGAATGCTACAATGAACAGGTAATTTAAACTGGAGGTGCCCCGACAAGATCCGACTGGATGATCCTTTCAATCAAAGCATTTCTATGTATATCGCAACTTTTCAAAAAGGAGAGAAGTAGAATATGCAAACCAAGAAGTTTATTTTCAGTTTAGTCTCAATCATGGTTGTCGCGGCCTTCGTTCTATCTGCCTGCGGCTCCGCTGCCCCTGATGTAGCTGCGGGCTACACAGGCACGGTAGTTTCCAGCGTACCGGCGGATCTTGTCACTGCCTGCAAGAAGGAAGGCATGGTCACAATTATTGCCACGCCGCCCAACTGGGCGAACTACGGAGAGATCTTCGCCGACTTCGAGAAGACCACCGGCGCCAAGATCAATTCACTTGACCCGAACGCCGGCTCAGCGACTGAACTTGAAGCCATCGAAGCCAACAAGAGCAACAAAGGCCCGCAGGCTCCCGATATCGTGGATGTCGGCTATTCTTATGGCGCGAAAGGCATCGCGGCCGGAGATTACCAGCCCTATAAAGTCTCCAACTGGGATAAGGTTCCCGATATGGTGCTGGGTCTTCCTGCCAAGGATCCGAATGGCTATTGGACAGTTGGCTATTATGGGGTATTGGTTTTTGAGACCAACGCAGCTGTTGTCCAGAATCCGCCGACAACTTGGGCCGACCTGCTCAAGCCGGAGTACAAAGGTCAGGTCGCTCTGTCCGGTCCTGCGACAACCTCCAATCAAGCCCAGCAGGTAATTCTTGCAGCGGGACTTGCCAATGGTGGCTCCCTGGATGATGCCCAAGCGGGTCTCGACTTCTTCAAGCAATTGAATGATGTCGGCAACTTCGTCCCTGTGGTTGAGAAAGTAGGGACTCTTGCCCAGGGCTCGACCCCGATCACTGTGGCCTGGGATTATTTGGCCTTCGGGGATAAGGAGTCTCTTGCCGGGAATCCGCCCGTCGTGATTAGCTACCCCACACCGACTATCGGTGGCGGTTATGTCCAGGCGATCAGCGCCTATGCGCCTCACCCCAATTGCGCCAAAGTATGGATGGAGATCCTCCACTCTGACGAGGGCCAGTTGGCTTGGTTAAGGGGTCATGCTTCTACAGTTCATGAGGCCGATATGCTAGCGCGCGGTGTAATCCCGGCAGATGTTTTAGCATTTTTGCCTGATCCAAGCGTTCTGGCCGCTGCGGTTGCTCCCACCGTCGATCAACTCACTGCTGCTTCGGCATTGATCGCCTCAGGTTGGATGACGACCGTTGGCGCAGCTCAATCAACAGCTACACCGGCTCCGTAAATAGAGTATGACCGTTTCAGATTCAATAAAGCGGGACGCGCCTGAGGCGCGTCCCGCTCGACAAAAAATATCCTGGGCATGGCTTGGCGTGATGCCCTTCTTTATATTCGCATTCCTTTTTCTTATCTATCCTTCCTCGACGATCGGTGTACGCAGTTTTATTGATTCAAAAACCCACGCATTCACTTTAAAATATATTATTGACCTCTTCACAACTCGCTATATTCTGGAGGCGTATTGGATAAGCATCCAGATTAGCCTGATAACCTCGTTTGGAGGTGGAATTTTTGGCTTTCTGCTGGCTTACGCAGCTATCCGGGGTGGTTTACCGAAGTTCATGCGCTCTTCCCTGATGACTTTCTGCGGCGTGGCCTCCAACTTCGCCGGTGTTCCACTGGCTTTTGCCTTTATTGCGTTGCTGAGTCCAGCCGGCATACTTACGGGTTGGTTGAGAGCTCTGGGATATAACCCATACTTCCACGGCTTTACTCTATATACATTTTGGGGCTTGAGTATGGTGTATATGTACTTCCAGTTTCCCTTGATGGTATTGATCATCGCGCCGGCAATTGATGGATTGCGCCGCGAGTGGCTGGAAGCATCGGAGAACCTGGGAGCCAGTCCCTTTCAGTACTGGCGCTACGTGGCTCTTCCCATTCTCCTGCCATCCATCCTGGGTACGATGATCCTGCTCTTCGGTAACTCCTTTGGAGCCTATGCCACGGCCCAGGCGCTGACCGGCGGCCAGATCAATCTTGTCACGATCGTGATCGGTGCACAACTAAGTGGGGACGTATTAGGCGACCCAGGCCTGGGGTATGCCCTGGCCCTGGGCATGGTAATTGTCATGGCTTTGGCGATTACGGGTTATACAGTTCTCCAGAGGCGGACCGAGAGGTGGTTGAAATGAGACGCGGAAACAAGGTCTGGTCGTGGTTCGTGATGATCATTGGCATCCTTTATTTTTTCCTGCCACTGGTGGGGACCTTTATCTTCTCTTTGAAAGCGAAACTTGGAGTATTGAGTTTCAAGGCATACGCAAATACCTTCAATGACCCGGCGTTTATTTACAACTTCTCATTTTCAGCTATTTGGGCGGTTCTCACGATCGTGGTTGGGATCCTGCTCTTCGTCCCCACGGCTTTCCTGATACGCTTGAAAGTTCCGAAGTTCCGCAGCGCGGTCGAGTTCATCACCCTGCTCCCCTTCGTGGTTCCGGCAATTGTATTTGTCTTTGGCTTGGTGCGGACTTTCAGCCAGCCTCCGCTCTTGATCGTCAACAGCCCGGCCTTGCTGGTTGCCGGCTACACGGTTTTGTCCATGCCTTACATGTATCGCGCCGTCGACACAGGTCTGCGCGCCATTGATGTACGCACTCTTACCGAAGCTGGGCAAAGTTTGGGCGCAGGTTGGGGAAGGATTCTTTTTGATATCATTCTTCCAAATATTCGTGTCGCCATTTTGAGCGGCGCCTTTTTAAGTTTCGCCATTGTGATCGGAGAATTAATTCTTGCCCAGTACCTAGTTAAACCGGCCTTTGCCCCCTATATGGCATATATGATTCAACAAAAAGCCTATGAGCCAGCGGCAATGGCAATTATCTCCTTCGCTCTCACCTGGGCAGCCATGGGGCTCATTTCGCTGGTCGGTCGCGGCGGTGGCCAGGCACAGGTGGGGGGCGGACACTAAATTATTCAAGAGTGACAACTTATGGCACACCTGACATTATCAAATATCAGTAAAAAATTTGCTGGAACCATGGCAGTTGAGAATTTTAACCTGGAAGTGGAAAAGGGAGAGTTCGTTTCGTTCCTTGGTCCATCCGGTTGCGGTAAAACAACCACCCTGCGCATGATTGCTGGTTTTGAAATCCCAACCACGGGAAAAGTTACAATTGAAAATGCCGATATCACCAATAAAGCCCCAAACCAGCGCAATGTGGGCATGGTCTTCCAGGCTTATGCACTTTTTCCGAACATGACCGTTGCGCAAAATATAAGCTATGGCTTGCGCATTCGCAGAGAATCCAAGTCGGCCATTAAAAAAACCGTGGAAGAAATGCTTGCCCTGATTCACCTTGAGCAAAAAGGTAATAGCTACCCTCACCAGCTTTCCGGTGGTCAGCAGCAGCGCGTTGCCCTTGCACGCGCTCTGGCAATCCATCCCCAGGTGCTTCTACTCGATGAACCCCTGTCCGCACTGGACGCCAAGATCCGGGTTTCGCTGCGCGCGGAGATCCGTGCCATCCAACGTAAATTGGGCATCACGGCCATCTATGTTACCCATGACCAGGAAGAGGCCCTTTCCATCTCGGATCGCATCGTCGTCATGTTCGAAGGCAAGATCGAGCAGGTCGGCTCACCATTCGAGATCTACAACTTCCCCCAGACCGCCTTTGTCGCCAGCTTCGTGGGTACGCTGAATACTGCCAATGCAGAAGTTGTCGACCCAGCCACACACACGCTTCAAATCGATGGGGTCCAGCTTCAGGCGGCCGAGGGAATGGATGGCATGCAAAAAGGCGACAAAATATCGATTGCGATCAGACCAGAACGTTTCAATTTTATTGCGCAGGAACGCAAAGCCAATATCCTTGATTGCAAAATAGAAAACATCACCTTCCTGGGTTCAGTCGTCCGCATCCAGGTGCTGGTTGGAAGCAATCGCTTCTATATGGACACTTTCAACAATCCATTTCTCGAGCTCCCCAAGATCGGGGACAAGGGCCAAATCACCTGTTCCCGCGAAGCGGTCCTGGTTTTGAAATCTTGATATTCCAGTTTTCATCTGAGGGATGACTCTTTGAGCAAAGTCATCCTCGTGCTTTCCAGTGGGCCGCGTAGTAACACCGCTGTCGCTGGAAGGGGATACCTCGGTCGTTTTGTGAAAGCAAACCCGCCAGCCTTTATAAAGAGACTGGCGGGTTTTTATTTTTCATCTAAAAATAAAAAACCAATCGAATTTATCCAAACACTGCAATAAGCACGATTCCTGCAAAGATCACAGCCGCTCCAAGGACGCGGATCTTCCCCAATTTCTCCCCTAAAAGCTGCCAGCCGGCGAACGCTCCGATCACCACGCTGACTTCCCGGATGGCTTCCGAATAATTCACGGGGGCTATGGAGTATGCAAATAGCGCGAACAGGTAGGCGATAACCCCCAGGAGCCCTACCAGGATGAGGCGCGCAGGTTGTTTCTTCCAGGCTTGAATAAAGTGATCCTGACCGTAATGTCGCACGATGACCGGTGTGGTCATAACAGGAACGAGGAAGAACATGCTCAATCCATAAGGCAGAACCGGTCCATGCTTGACCGCAAAACCATCGATCAGGGTGTAAATGGAAATGACCAGGGCAATCGAAAGTGCGATGGCAATCCCTTTAAATTTGGGCTTGCCTTCGTGAGGTTCAGACAGACTGGTTGCCCCAATGATGACCAGTCCCACTACGATCGTTATAATTCCAATCAACCCCAATGTGCTCGGGACCTCCTGCAGGAACAGGAAGGACCAGATAACAACCAGGGCCGGGGCGGTCCCCCGTGCCACGGGGTATATCAGTGAAAAATCATGGTCGCTGTACGCGAAAGAGAGCAGGACGAAATAGATGGCTTCCAGGGCACCGCTAACCAGGGCAAATATCCACATGGATTTAGGCGGCAGTCCGGTGAAGAACAGCGCGAGTATTGAAATGATGCCGCTGATGATCACCTGCCAACCCATGGCAATATATTTCTCCGAGGATTGCTTAAGTAAAAGATTCCAAAAGGCGTGAAGCACCGCGGAAGTCAGCAGCAGAACAATAGCTAGGATAGGCATGGCGGGTCTAAATTTACCACAATGCACCCCCTCGCACTAGGCTGGTTGAATAATTAAGTGTTGAGCGTCATCGCAGATGCGAATCGCCGCTTTTGAGCCAGATCCTTTTTGGTACATAGTATTAACGGAGGAATGGGCTGGAGAGAATTGGCCTATTGGGGAATTATCTTGATCAGCAATTCGCCCTTGGAAATTTGCGTTTTTGGTTGAACATTGACTGAGTCAACCACCCCTGCGCACGCTGAGCGCATTTCCATTTGCATTTTCATCGATTCCAACACCGCCAGCACCTGACCAGTCTCCACCACATCGCCTTCGGCAATGTGCACACTGATTACGATCCCCGATATGGGCGCCGTCAGGCTTCCGTTGCTGCCTTTTTTGACTTTACTCCCCCTGCGGATGTTGCTCCGCTCCACTTTGGCGATCACATTCCGTCGGTTCGCGTTCAGCGTATACAAGCTGTTGCCCATGGACTCGATGTATATTTCAGTCTTCCGCGCAACGCCGTCTAAAAGGTATTTGCCCCTTTCTTTCATGGCTACCATGGCTGCTTGCACTAGCTCGCCGTTGATCTTGTATTGCTTGCCGTTTATCTCAACTTGGTATTCTTTTTTCCCTACCGTTACATAATAGATGGTCATGTCCTCTCCCGTTTTTAGTCCCGCATTTGCTCACGCCAGGCTTGCATCCGCCACTGGTCCGACCCTGACTCCACGGAATTGACGGGTAGACTGGTGCGCGCCTGGTGTTCCAAAAATGCAGCTGTGAGCGCCATATCGCGCTCCAGTTCTTCGTCGCTTTCAGTTGCAACAGGTAAAAAGGTATCCAGGTATGTGGTATTTGCGCTTGCCTGGATGAAGCTGTCGGAGTCGATGATCTGGATCAGGAATCCAATGTCGGTGCAGACGCCCCCGATTTGAAACTCGCCCAACGCCCGGTGCAGCCTGCGGATCGCGGTTTGGCGGTCTTCTCCCCAGCCGATCACTTTTGCAATTAATGAGTCGTAATCAGAGGTGATCGGCATTCCCGGGTACAGGGCTGAATCGGTTCGAATACCCGGTCCGCCTGCCTCTTTCAAGAGGGTGATCTCGCCTGTTGCGGGCATGAAGCCGTTATCAGGGTCCTCGGCAATGACGCGTGCTTCGATCGCCGAACCCCGCATTTTGATGTCTTCCTGTGCATATTTGAACGGTTGTCCATCGGCCAGCCTTAGTTGAGTGCCCACCAGGTCTATTCCTGTCACCATTTCGGTAACCGGATGTTCCACCTGGATGCGCGGGTTTACCTCGATAAAATAGCAGGAACCGTCCTCACCGAGCAGGAATTCGATCGTTCCCAGGCTGCGGTAATTTAGCGCACGCCCCAGGTTGTAAGCCATTTCGTAAAGTTGACGTCGCATGTCCGGGCTGAGGCTCGGGGCGGGGGATTCTTCAATGATTTTTTGCCGGCGCCGTTGGATGGAACATTCTCGTTCTCCCAGGCACAGGATCCGTCCGAACCCATCCCCGATGATCTGGATTTCGATGTGCCTCGCTTGCGGCACCAGAGGTTCGAAATATACGGTCCCATCGCCAAACGCTGCCTGGGCTTCCTGCCGCGCGGCTGCCACCATCTGCTCAACTTCGCTGCGCCTGCGCGCCAGCCGGATACCCCGGCCGCCGCCGCCAGCAACGGCTTTGATCAGGACCGGGAATTTGATTTGCTCGAGCAGGCTTTCCGGGATTTCGTCGGCCACCGGTTCATCTGGTCCGGGCAGGATAGGTAGGTTTGCCTCGCGCGCCACCCGCCGGGCAACCAGTTTATCCCCCGTGGAAGAGATCGTCTCGGGAAGCGGGCCGATAAAGATCAAACCGGCGTCTTCGACAGCCTGGGCGAACGCAGCATTCTCGGACAAAAATCCATACCCCGGGTGGATCGCCTCTGCCCCCGACTCTTTCGCTGCTGTTAGTATTCGCTCGATATTCAGATAGCTTTCAGCAGCCGGGGTTGGGCCGATGAATACAGATTCGTCTGCATAACGGGTATGTAAAGCCTGCGCATCCGCTTCTGAAAAAACCGCCACGCTCGGAAAGCCTAATTCGCGGCAGGCGCGCAGGATGCGCACTGCGATTTCACCCCGGTTGGCAACTAATACTTTCATATTTATAATACCTATAGCGGGATATTCCCGTGTTTCCGTCTGGGTGTTTCCTGGCGTTTTTCTCGCAGGCTTTCCAGCGCAGTGATCAGTCGCAGCCGGCTTTCTGCCGGGGGGATGATATCGTCAAGGTAGCCGCGCGAGGCAGCCAGGTATGGATTGGAAATTTCCTCGCGGTACTTGCGCATGTATTCGTCCGTGACAGCGCCCGGGTCGCTGGCAGCATTTATTTCTTTCCGGAAGACGATTTTTACCGCACCATCTGGCCCCATGACTGCGATTTCGGCTTGCGGCCATGCCAGGTTATAGTCGCAGCGCAGGTGCTTCGAGCTCATCACGATGTATGCCCCCCCGTAGGCTTTCCTCAAAATGATGGCAATTTTTGGGACGGTGGCCTCGGAGTAGGCATAGATCATTTTCGCGCCATGCCGGATGATGCCGTCGTGTTCCTGTTCGCTTCCGGGCAGGAATCCTGGGGTGTCCACCAGCGTTACCAGCGGAAAGTGGAATGCGTCGCAAAAACGAATGAACCGCGCTGCCTTGTCGGATGCGTTGATGTCCAGCACGCCCGCCAGGAATCCGGGTTGGTTCGCCACGATACCCACCGGGTAACCATCCAGGCGGGCGAACCCCACCAGGATGTTTTCAGCATACTCCGGTTGGATTTCAAGGAATTCGCTTCCATCAACAATGGAGGCAATAACCGCATGCATATCGTAGGGACGCTGTGGATCAAGCGGGACAATTTGCTCCAGGTCCGGGAGGAGCCGGCGTGGATCGTCAGTGGGTGGTTGAAAGGGCGGTGGAGTCATATTGTTGGATGGAAGATAAGAGAGCAGCCACCGCAGTTGCCCGAGCAGTGTCTCCTCGTCGGGGGCAGTGATGTGGGCAACACCGCTTTTCTTCCCGTGGACTTCCGCGCCCCCCAGCGAATCAAAGTCAACCTCCTCGTGGGTCACGGCCTTCACCACTTCGGGTCCGGTGATGAACATGTAGGCGTTCTGGTTGACCATCAGGATGAAATCGTTTATCCCCGGCGAATATACTGCTCCCCCAGCACAGGGGCCCATGATGACGGATATCTGGGGGATGACACCCGAAGCGCGCGTGTTGCGGAAGAAAATTTCACCATAGGACGCCAGCGAGTCCACGCCTTCCTGGATGCGCGCTCCCCCCGAGTCGTTTAGACCGATGACCGGCGCGCCATTTTGATACGCCAGGTCCATCAATTGAGCAATTTTTCGTCCGTGGGCTTCACCCAGCGAACCTCCCAAAATGGTGAAATCCTGTGCGAACACATAGACAACCCGTCCATCAACTTTCCCCCACCCGGTTAGCACACCGTCGGTGGCTGGATGGCTGCTTTCCATGCCAAATCCGGTGGCGCGATGGGAAACAAACAGGCCGGTTTCGGTAAATGTGCTGGGGTCCAGGAACATTTCGATCCGTTCTCTTGCTGTTTTCTTTCCTTTTGCATGCTGTTTTTCTATCTGGGAGGCGCCGCCGCCTAAAATCGCCGCAGAGCGCAGTTCATCCAGTTTTGCCTCAAATTCATTTTTCATGGTTTTTCCTTGAGCCATTTTTAGAGACAGGCAAGCGCTCCCCTGAAGCCGTCCGCGGGGATGAATGATATTAATCGCCTGTTTTTGATCATCACATCTTGCCCGCTGATATTTGGGTCGGATTCGCGAATTTTTGAAAAAACATCTCTGGCGGGACCGGTAAAACCGGTCCCATACGCTTTCAGGATGGCTTCTTTGAAGGTCCACAGATTAAAGAAGCGTTCCAGTTTTTCTCCTGCCGGCAGCGTCTCAAATCCAGCAAGTTCATCCGGCGAAAGGAAAATGGATGCGGTCGCGTCTATGTCGCTTACTGGGTGGACTTCTTCGATATCCACTCCAACTTCACAACTGCTAGCGATGGCAAAAACTACTAGGTTTCCTGAATGAGAAACATTGAACGATATTCCAGTAGCTAGGTCATCTGCCAGTCTTGGTTTCCCATTTGGTCCATACGAGAAAACTATCCGTTCCGGGGTACGCAATAGGTATTTTCCTAACAGAACGCGCAGGATCCCACGTGCCACGGTAGACCGGTTTGCTCCTTGTGGGCTGCGCAAACGTTTAGCTCGCAGCTTTTCATCCTTTGAAAGAATGCCCTGGAAGAGCTCCGGGTTTTCTTCATCCAGCCAGGCCAGCCACAGGTGACAATCGCCGCTGGTCGGGACTTGGTTTTCAGCGAGATCTTTCCAATGCTTGACATCCATTAAAGTATTGGCTCCGCGGGATAATACTGTTCGAGCTCAGACGGGATCTGCAAACCTTGAAGTTTCAGCGCTTGCAGCCGGTACTGGTAAGCCGCGCCGGTCAGGATTTGAATTGCCACGTCTGCCACCCGACGATTTTTTGACTCAGCAAGATACGTGCCTCGCACCCAGTCGTTGAAACTTCCCATGGATGGGCCGCACCAGATCTGGTAGTCCATCTCGCGACCCTTTTCTCCGCTGTTGGACCAGCGCGAGGCCAGTCCCAGGTACCACCGGAAAACCAAAGCCATTTTGCGCTTTGGGTTGTTATGGGCGCGTTCGATTTGGGCGGGGTCGCGTTCGCTAAAGAACTTAACTGTATCTTCCCATATGGATACAACATCCCGTTTGAAAACCTGCTTTTCCAATTTTTCGAGTTCTTCAGCCGGGATTTGTTCGATCGAGTCGTAGTGCGAATAAAGCTCGAAAAGCTTTTGGGCTCGCATTGGGAACAGGGTGCCGCGCTTCAATACCTGGACCTTTACCCCCATTTCGAACATATCCGCCGAGGGAGCCATCGCCACGTCGGCCATGCCCGCCTGCGCCAGGGTTTGGCGGGTGTGTTCTGAGGCACCGGCCTCAACGCAGGATTGGTTGACCGAGCCGGTGACAATATAAGCGGCACCCATCATATATGCCGCCAGGGCAGATGCGGGTGTGCTGATGCCTCCGGCTGCCCCCACCCTTACCGGCACCGGGTAATTATATTTTGCTTGGATCTCATCCCGCAGTGCCAGCATCGTCGGTAGCAAGCACACCAGCGGACGGTTGTCGGTGTGACCGCCTGAATCAGCTTCCACGGTTATATCGTCCGCCATTGGTATTTGTTTGGCGAGGGCGGCCTGCTGCTGGGTAATTCGCCCTTCGCTCACCAGTTGGTTTAGGATATTTTCCGGGGCAGGTTGCATGAACTTCGTGGCTACTTCGACCCGGGACAACTTGGCGATGACGTGGTTTCCGATTTGCACCTCGCCCTTGCTGGAAAGACTTAATCCTGCAGCCCGGTAGTACACAATGCTCTGCGTAAGATCGATAAAGGCCGAAGCCTCCACCGCGTGGACCCCCTGCTGGAGGTAAATTTCAACAGCGTTTTTTTCCATTGCCTCTTCGCTCGGGCTGTGAATGAGATTGGCCGCATAAGGTCCGTCGGGCAGGGCAGCCTGGATGGCCTTGATCGCAGATTCCAACCTGCTGCGTACCAGCCCGGCTGCACCGAATGAACCCAGCAGTCCCGCGTTGCCAAGTGCTGCCACCAATTCCACCGAAGCGATCCCGTTCGCCATGGAACCTGCATAATAGGCGCAGCGAACCCGGTAGGTAGTCTTGAAACCCGGGTCTCCCAGACCTTCGATGGGCAGCGCCGGGATGCCTGTAATAAAATGGCTGCCGGCTTGATCGCGAAATGTCGGTTCGTCACAGGAAGCCGAGATGAGGCCAATTCTGCCGTCCTGCTCGATTACATAGAGCGGACGGTTGATATCCATCAAATATGCTCTGATGGTCTTTGGTTCAAACGCAGCCTGGTTTAAGTCCACTGCGCCTGCCGCAGGAATATTTCTGGGGTTAACGGTAAATTGCATTGCAGAATTCTTTGTCAGGGTCTGGTTCATTGGTTATCCTGTTCATCTTCTATGGCAAGAGCCATATTTTTAACTTCATATATTCTGGAATCATCTGCCCACAGGCTTGCATCGCCAGAAACTATCTTTGTCGTTCCACGCTGTTCGGTTTTGTGAAAATGGATCTCCACCTGCATTTGTCGATGATGCTGAAGGACCTGGCCGCGGTAGCTCCAGTTCATTTTCTGCCCGGTGACTAAGTCTGCGGATGTCGAGGGTTTGGCTTGTTGTCGGGAAAAAATTTTCATCGCTTGCATGATTGCTTCTATTCCCAGGGACCCTGGCATTACCGGGTCTTCACGGAAATGACAGGCATAAAACCAGTCCTGGGAAGCGTTACGCCGGTTGGCATAAATATATCCTTCCTTATGGTCGCCCTCACCATTCTGAATTGCCGCTTCGTCTAGCAGACGGAGTTTTCCATGTGGCAGATCTGTTTCCAGATTAGTTCCCTGGAGGGGGACAAGTTGGCTTTCCAGCCCGGCCTGATTCAACCAGGGCAGGACAGTTTTTCCTCCGTCCAGGCCGGTTTGGGCTGCCATGTCCTCTGCGGAGAAGTATCCGAAGGTGGATTTTCCTTCGAAGAAAACCTCTCCGTCGCATGCTAATTCAAAGGTGAAATGCTGGATGATGGTGGAACCATAAAAAATGGTTTTGAGTAGTTCCGCCTTGGCATGCACCGTTTTGCCGCGTGCATCCACCAGCCGGTTGAACGTTGCTTCCCCATCCAGGTTGCGGAAGGAATAGTCGATCTCGGGATAGCGGAGCGGCGTTCCCAAATATGCGGATAAGACCCCACATGGCTGGAGGGCTATTTCGATACAGATGGAGATAGGCAGCCGGCCGCGCCTATCCCCGTCAAAGTACCAGGCATCTGCCGGAACGTCGTATTCCGCCGCGATGCTGGAAGTTTGCTCGAACTCATTCTTGCGCCCACGAATGGACAGGATGCGGCTCATTAACAGGAGGTCGCCGTTCGGGATGCGTAGGCTGCGGCGCCCCGCATAGACCGCGTATTCCTGGCCGAGGCATTTCACCACGGAACCGGTCGCAAACTCTTTCAGATCATCCAGCGAAAAAAGAACGCGATCAGTATTGGAGACTGGCAGGCGCGAAGCTTCCAATTGATGCTTTATGCTGCCTGCCAATTGTCGCAGCCCTGCCTGGCGCAGTTCCAGGAAGCGGTCATGGATTTGTCCGGTTTCTCGGATGTGTTCATCCCACCATTTCAGGTAATTTGCAAGAATGTCTTCTTGTTTATATCGTTGCATTACTCTGATCCTGGAAAAGCACCTTTAAGGTCACCGGAACTCGATGCGAAACCATCCGCGCAATGAGCCGGAGGATGGAGGTGTGATCGTCTACTCCTTTGCGGTTGATCGAATAGGAAGCGTGTGCCTGGCCTTGCAGGGTGTCATTGACCCAGCGGGCACAATTGCTTCCCGCGCCTAATTCGATAAAAATGCGTGCCCCGTCGTTATAAGCAGTTTGGATCAGCCGCGGGAAATCCAGACAATGGCATAGTTCCTGCGCGATCTGTTTTGCGATCATTTGCCGGTCGATTGGCATTGGTTGGTAGGTGGCAGCCGAGTAAAGTGTCATGTCGGGTTGGTTACTGACCGGAACTGAATGGAGTTCTGCCAGCATTTCATATTCTGATTCGATTGGTTTGCAATGGATGGCGTAATTGAATGGCGCTTGAAGGCTCTTGCATTTCAATTTGCTGATCACTCTCCGGCATCCGGCAGGATCGCCTCCGATGACAACCTGTCGGGGGGTGTTTATATGGGTCAAATAAACGCGATTTTCATCGACCAGTGCCTCTTTGACCTTTTCCGGTCCGATCATCAGCAGGTAATTTCCCCAGAGACCCTCTGACGGATCGCTTTCGCTGCGGGTGGGCAGTTTCCAGTATTCTCGTACCGCGTTTTGAGGGCCTGTCAGGCGCGTGCGGAAGAGTGGGGATTCTCTTAACGCTTTGCTGGTTCCATCCGCCTCAATCCATACCCGGCTGGCAAACAGCATGCTTACTTCTCCCAGGCTGTAACCGAATGCGTTTGCCGGGTGGATCTCAAAAACCTTCCGAAGCACCTCAGTATATAGGAATGCCAGGCAGCTTCCCGAAATGAGCATGGTGATCGGGTCTGTGCTCAATTGGGCCTCGATGGCGTTCAGGTCGTCAGCCGTGAGCGTGGTTAGGCTCCGAGGGTACAGCCGTTTTTCATTCAGCAACCCGCCAACATCCTCGCTGATCCCGGAGAGCTGGTTGTAAAGGTTCGGGTACAGGTAGAACAGGTCGCGCCCGATGCCTGGATATGAATTAAATGCACCAGGGTAAACGAAGGAAACCTTGCCTTTTTTCCCAAGTGGGTGCGGTGTAAAAAAACTCCCCATGGGTGTTTGCCAGTCAGATTGTTTTTCAACTGCGGTTGGGATACCTTTGTCTGCATATCCGATCTCGCGCAGGAGTTCATCGCGTGTGCTGCCTAACAGGCATACAACATTCTCAGCAACCATTGACTCCAACAGGTACTGATCGTATGTTCCCCGCGCCGCTTCTGCCAGGTTTGACCCTGACACAAGTTTCGACTGCAGGCTATTCATCTTTTCCGGTAGCTCATCGGTCGATCTGATCGCGACGGGGAAAAGGTGCAAAGCCTCCAGCTTGGGTGCCTCGATACATTGAGCGGAAAATGCCGGGGTGTCACAAAAAAGGATATGGCTAAAACTTCCGTTTGGTTCCAGGAGATTAAGACCAGCGCTGCGTCTATTCTGACCTGCCAGGATAAACCAGGCTCGGGACTCTGCTTCCACGTAGAATGGCGATTGCTGCCAAGGATCCATTTGTGCAGGTCTTTTCCAACTGGGAGTGCATGGGATCACGCGTTGTGAGAGGCACCATGCGGTTTTCACTAATCCTGCCAGGCTGGCCAGGCCGCTGCCAAGTGCACAAGTCGAGGACCGCGCAGTTACTGCAGCCTCTAGTAAGCCTTCCGCCTCTTCGTTGCTGATCGCCCCTTCTCTCATCGTGGCCGTTACAATTAATCCGATGGTTTCTGGCTCGACGTCCGATGTTCGCAGCGCCTCGTTTATCACGCCGGCGATGGTCGCAGACTTCAACGGACCTTCAGCTTCTGCAGCGCCGGCAACCACGGCGTAGATTAGCCTTGCGTTGTCCAGGGCGGAATTATGCTCCGCCACCAAAATAGCGCAAATCAGCGGATCTTTTTCCTGGTTTTCGACCAGTAGTACGGCATCTTCACTGCTGCTCTCGAGCCAGTCTGATGCCAGGACGAGTGCATGTGTGACTCCCGAAACTTCTTGGATTTGGGAACCGGTACCGTTTTCCTCGAGTATCCGGGTGACGGTCGGTGACAGGCTGATGATGGGCACCCGTTCAATTGGCATACGCCCATCTTCGCATAACTGCCGAACCGCCCGGGTAACAGCAGAATCAACCGATAGCACTTCACCAAATTTGCCGGTCAACGGCAAACCGCGATACACGCGCCTGCCGAACTCGTTGATGTCTCCCCCTTCTGGAACGACGACCGTCATCCCGACAATAGCCAGGTTTTTTAAACCATCGAGTCGGCGAATCATTTTTCACCGGCCTGCACAGGCGCGGCTTCCCCCCTGATGAATCGCTTCAGTGCCGGGCTGATTGTACCTTGTAGGGCTGTAAATTTGGCGAGGATCGTGCCTTGCGTATCAGTAACGATAATGTCTGCAACAACTGACGTTTGGTTATGGGAGACGATTTTCATATCCACGATACTTACGGCACCAAAGGGGATTTCCCTGAATTGTTCCAATTTGACGAGGTGCGATGGCAAGCAGGGCGCCTGGTAATACCGCTGCGCCCAGATCAGCAGGGACTGTACGATTGCATCATATGCAAATGGGTTGTAGGTTTGCAGTGGGAACTGTCCTTGCTTGTCCGGTGGGATGGGCTGCAGCTTCACCTCCAGGATCAGCCGGTCTTCACCCATGCTGACGACGCGCTGTACTCCTTGGAACGAGGGCCCATGGAACAACGTGCCATCTTCGTACAGGGCTTTTCCCAGAATCCCTCCGCTTGCCCCGGATTGCGGCTGCAGGTCTACTTTATAGACGGAGGTCGGTGGCACTTCTCTCACCAGCGTGGCATTCAAACTGTAATGGTACAGGGGCCGGCCGTTTTTATTCTCACTCCGGATGCGTGCCGCGAACTTAACCTTGTCGCCCGGGACTTTTTCGGTCTCGTTCAATTCAAGGATGTGCTCGTCTGCCAGGTTCTTGTCAAACACGATTCCCTTCAACACTTTGAAATCTTCAAGCTGGAAGAAGGTGTACCCCGGGAATAATTGCTCGCAGACACTGGCGATCCAGGAGGCCGCACAGGTTGCCGGCAGAACCGGGTACAACCCGATTTGATGGTCCAGGAGGAACGGGTTGGCGTCCAGGCTGAGGTGACGGCGGATCTCGAATTTCTGAAGTTCGCCCGAAATATCGCTGGCAGTACGCGTTGGAAGCTGCCCCACCACGATTTGCACAGGTTGGTCATCGACACTGTGTTGGGTGGTGATTTCTTTTACCAACATTTCAGCTCCGGCTTCGGTGGGGATGACCGTCATATTGCGTTCGGCAAAGGCGCGTTTTAGTTCAGGTGTTACCATCCCCGAATCCCACGGACCCCAGTCAATCGAGACTACATGGCAAGTCGGGTTTTCCCTCTTGATTTGGTAGGCTGCTTTGTTGAGCACTTCGTTGGCCATGGCATAGTCCGCCTGTCCGATATTTCCAAAAAAACCGACAACCGACGAGAATAGGACCAGGAAATCGAGTTGCCCAGCCGGGGCTATTATTAACAGATTTCGCAAACCTTCAACTTTGGGTGCGAATACCGTCTCGAAATCCTGCAGGGTTTTCTTTTCGATCCTCCGATCTGAAAGCGAACCTGCGCCGTGGATGATGCCGTTAATTTTCCCCAACCGCCCGATAGGTCCGGCCAGTTCCTTCCGTAATGTCTGTGCGGGAGCGGTAACGTCCTGGTTAATATATTCTACGACCGCACCGGTTTGACGGATCGCCTCAAGGTTTTTTTCGACTTCCTCACGCGCGCGTATTTGGCGGAACAGTTTCTCGACAGCTTGCGGTGTTGCTTTTTTTCCATCGCTGGTAAGTTGGTGCATTGCGCGCGTTTTCAACTCTGCATCGTCTGGGCAGTTCATCGACCATTCCGGTAGAGAGTCGTTGACCGGCGTGCGACCCAACAGGATGAATTTACAGGGTGTGGATTGGGCCAGTTTGATCACGCATTGGGCAGTAATCCCCCTCGCTCCGCCGCTCACCAATACCACAGTATCCGGGGTGATAAAGGTTTTTCCAACCATACCGGTCAATTCTCCCCACCGGGCTGTTCTACCACCAGGGTAAAGCGCCCTTTATTACTGTAACCCACTTCGCTGATCAACCTGTTCGGGTCATATAGTTCGGCCATGATGTGTTCGACTGCGGTCGCGATATTTACATCCGGGGATAGATCGATTGCCCGGCAGAAGACCTTTTCCCATTCCAGGTTGAGGGTTTTTACCAGGCCAAACAGGCTGCCGCTGACTGGTTCAAACACCCCCGAAGTCGTCAGGCCAAATTCGCCATCCAAATGGGTTACGGTGACAAATGCTGCGTAATTCAACCGGGACGATTCAGTCAGGTTTTTCATCAGGTATTTCGCCACCAGGAAAGTGGTTCGAGCGATGGTATTCTCAACCTCCGAGGATATTTCTGCTGCCATTCCCGGCGGGTCCAGGTGAATGTACATCCCAGCCGGACCGTATTCTTGCTGAATACTTGCCAGGGTGTTTTGAATGCCGGTTTCCGTCAGATCATCCATAACGATTCGTTGGATGGTTTTGGGCATCTTGGTTTGATTGCTCACCGGGGAGTCATTCAGTCGCAGTACGACCACTTTTATCCCTTGCCCGGTTAATGCTTCCGCAAGAGCCGGGGTTAAACCTGTGCCGTCATCCATCAGGATGCAGGTGTGATCCTTTGGAAATACCATATCCAGGTGGTCGGGGGAGGGGAGGAACTTCAAGGCTACCACCCCGCGCGGGATGTCGTGAGAGGGTTGTTGGACCGGTGGGGTCTCCGGTATGGAGTTTTCACCTGCCTGCCCGGCAGATGTCAGGTACTCTGTGATTTGATTGAGTGTATGCAGTTCCGCCAGGGCGGTCGTATCTGCTTTGGGAAGCTCAGGGAATCGAGTCTGCAGAGCGCCTAAAATTTCGACCCGCTTGATCGAGTCTATTCCCAGGTCAGCTTCCATATCCATGCCGGGGTCTAGCATTTCCGTCGGATAACCGGTCTTCTCGCTGACGATTTCCAATAATTCCTGTTTGACGGCTTCGACATCTATGCCTGTTCGGACAGTATTCGGGACCGTTACTGGTGCTGGAGCCGGTATAGAAGCCGGTTCGGGCTCTGCAGTGGAAAACCCCGCTGTCGGGGCAGATGACACCATCTGGTCCACAATTTGTCCCAGCGTGCGCAATTCGGACAATATGGCCGTGTCTGCCTTGGGCAATTCCGGGTAACGCGCCTGCATGGCGCCAAGGATTTCAACCCGCTTGATGGAGTCGATCCCCAGGTCGGCTTCCATGTCCATATCCATTTCCAGCATTTCGGTGGGGTAGCCCGTCTTCTCGCTTACGATCTCGAGCAAGGATTTGGTCAAAGTTTCAACGCTCACTGCAGCTACTGTGCTGGTCAGGACTGCAGGTTCTGGATAATGAGCCGGTCCCATGGTGGCAATTGCAATTTCAGCGGGTTTCTCCACAATTTGTTCTGGCCTCGCAGGGAGGTTGGGCTGAACCTTGCTTGGTTTACTTGCCGGTACTCCACTGGGTATATTTTGGATTTGCATCAGGCTGTTGATTAATTCCGCCTGGCTGCGCAAATATTGTTCATGCACCTGGAGCGTTTCAGCTTGGTGCTGGTGGAACTGTGTCATACTGTGGTCAAGCGTTTGCAGCGCAGCATTTATTTGTTCGAGGTTTTGTTGGGCCGGGTTGCCTGAGAGCAGGTCAAGTTCCTGCTTGGTGATTTGACCAAACAGGCGGGTGTATTCGCCGTCATTCGACAGGAATTGGTTATGGGATTTCAACGTCTCGTCCTGCCAAGCCTGAAGCCGTTCGGTCAGTTGACCAGTTTGAGGTTGGTCTTTCGTCGGGGGAATATGGTTAGATGTTTCGGGAGACTTGGGCTGCGCAACAGCAGGGGAAGTTGTCCTCGACTCCACTTGGATTGCTCCCAATTTGAGGGTGTCTTTTTGCGCCACGGCCTTACCAAATGCTGTTCGCGTTTTTTCGCTCAGGTAAAGCCCTCCGTTCAGCATGACCGCGATGGCTGATTTCTTTTCCTCGTGAGTTGGTTTGGGTGACAGCGCGTAAGGATCGTACCATCTCAAGTCCAGTCCGAGCACACACAGTTGGGCAACGGCTTCCCGGTATTGGCGATCACTGCCCTTTTTTGCGTTTGGATTTAGCGCCACCGCAAAATGAGGTTTGCCTTCCAAGATGTTTTTAACCAGGTTGGTAAGGGTGTTTTTTGGACCAAACTCCACAAAAATGCTGCCTCCTTGGGAGTAGATTGCCTCGATTTCATCCTTGAAGCGTACCGGGTTTAGGATGTGCTGGGCCAGACTAAGGCGGATTTGTTCGGGGTCAGAAGCATGTACCTGACCGGTGGTGTTCGAATAGACCGGGATATTGGCTTTGTTGAACTTTACTTGCTTGATCGCTTCAGCAAATGGTTTCTGGGCGTGGCTCACCAGTTTTGTATGGAAGGCTGCTGATACCTGCAGTGAAACCACCGAATAACCCTTTTCAACCAACACTTTCTGCACGGCAGCGATTCCTGTTTTGGTTCCTGCCAATACCACTTGGTTGTTGGAATTCCAATTAGCCAGGGTGATATCGGGGAAAGCCTTTAATACCTCTTGGAGTGCTGCTAAGTCTCCTTTTACTGCGAGCATCGTCCCTGCGTCGTAATCAATGTCGGCAGGCGGAGCCATGGCTTTGCCGCGCGCTTTGGCAAGGGTGAAATAGGCATCCTCATCGAAAACACCTGCTGCCCACAACGCGGTCAGTTCGCCGAAACTATGACCCGCGGTAAAGTTGGCATTGAAACCGGCCTTCTGCAATAATTTATACATCCCGGCACTCAGTGATCCGATCGCAGGTTGGGCGTGCTCGGTGCTTGTCAGCAGGATTGCCTGTGCCTCTTTCTGGACACTATCGAATACCGGAATTGGAAAGATCATGCTTGAAAGGGGTCGCAATCCATCGGCAGCGAATGCTTTGTCCATGTCGGCAAAAGCCTGGCGTATGGTCGGGAAATTGATTGCCAGTTCCCGGCCCATATCCACGTATTGCGATCCTTGCCCAGGGAAAAGTGCCACCACTTTGCCTTGCGGATCAATACCGCTCCGACGGTAATATACCCCGGCTGGGTGTTCGGCGCTTTCCTGACTACCCTTGGTCCTCAATAGTTCCACAGCTTTGGCAAGCTGGCTTGCCGCCTCTTCTTCATCGCGCGCCACGAATCCCAACCGTGCCTCCTTGAAAGGGATCGCGTTGGCTGTCCAGGCTGACGCCATGTTGAGATATTCCTGCTTTTTCTGCGTCCCCTGGATTTTTTCAGACCATCTCTGGCAGGTCGTAATAAGTTCTTCCGGAGTCGCTGCGGAGATCAGAATCACTTTTGGGACAGAATTCAGTCGATAGGGTCCGCTTTGTTCGCTTTCGTTTTCTTCCATCGCCACGTGAAAATTGGTCCCGCCAAATCCGAAGGAGCTAACCCCTGCCCGGCGCGCATGCCTGGCTGGTTTAACCCACGGTCGGACCTCGGTATTTAAATAGAAGGGCGATTTCTCGATTTCAAGCTTGGGGTTGGGTGTATTTACGTGGATGGTTGCTGGCAGCACCTTGTGATACAGGGCCAGGGAAACCTTGATCAAGCTGGCGACCCCTGCGGCTGCCTTGGTATGGGCAATTTGGGATTTTACGCTGCCTAACGCGATGGTTTGTTTCTCGGGATTGTTTTCCGAGAATACTTCATTAAGTCCCTGGAATTCAGCCGGGTCGCCAGCCATGGTTCCGGTCCCGTGCGCTTCGATTAATCCGACGGATGCCGGGCTGTAGCCGGCTTCCTTATAAGCTCGTCTCATCGCCAGCGATTGCCCTGCCGGACGAGGCGCATAGATGGACTTGAACCGCCCGTCGCTGGATGTGCCTATTCCCTTTATGACCGCGTAAATTCGGTCGTGTTCGCGCTGGGCATCCTCCAACCGCTTCAACAGCACCATGCCGATCCCTTCCCCCACCATCATCCCATCGGAATCTTTATCGAAAGGACTGGGGTTTTGGCTTTTGGAAAAGGCCGGCGTCTTGCTGAAACACATATATGCGCCGATCGAATTGTCTAGGTCAACGCCTCCGGCGATCATCATGTCCGTGCGCCCTTCGATGAGTTCACTCACAGCCATGTGGATGGCAGCCAGCGAGCTGGCGCAGGCCGCGTCTACTACGCAGTTGGTCCCGCCCAGGTCGAACCGGTTGGCAACCCTGCCGGAAACAACGTTTCCGATGGAACCTGGGAATGAGTTTTCTTCCCAATTCGGATAGGCCAGTTTCATTTTTTTGATGATCTTGAGGATGTCTTCATCTGGGATCCCATAGCTGCGCAAGACCTTCTCCCACACCGGGTATTGAAGACGCGCCATCAGCGGGATTACCAGCTTGCTGCCGATCCCCACAAATCCGAGGATCACTCCCACGTTTTCCCGGTTGAACTCCCTTCCTTCTCCGTAACCGGCATCTTCCAGGCATTCCTTGGCGACCATGAGTGATAGTAACTGGGTCACATCCGTGGCTTCAAGGATATTCGGAGGCAGCCCAAATTCGGCAGGATCGAACAGGATATCCGGGATGAATGCTCCCCGTTTGCAGTATGTTTTGTCGGGAATGGCCGGGTCGGGGTCGAAATAATCATCGATACTCCAACGCGTGGCAGGGACGTCGACAATGGCGTCAACCTTGTTGAGGATGTTATCCCAATACTCCTGGAGGTTGTGCGCTTGGGGGAAAATGGACGACATGCCAATCACTGCGATCGGGGCAGTCTGCAATTTTGGTTCCGAGGTCGATTTTGTGCTTTTCAAGTTGGCCTTTATGGACATAGGTCTCCACTACAGATAATAATTTCTACTGTACTGCGCAAAATTGACTAGACAGGTTGTTCTATTTCGGGGACGATTTGACATTATAACGCCCTCGTTTGGGTTTAGTTGCGGAGGGGGGCTGGTTCTAATCCTCGTCTAATCTACATTAAATATTGGATAATTGTAGAGAGATGCAACTCCGGGCACATCATTTAAGGTTTCCACTAATCTGATGTTTGAGGCGAACCGGGAATTTCCTGGTCATTTGTCGAGAAATGGATCTATCATGACATTTATCACTTGAAATCGCTCATGAAACACGCGAAAATATGATTGATAATGATTGATTGCGATTGTTTATGATTGAAACCTAGAATCCCCAATGAGTATCAACCTATCCAGCCTGGAACGCCAAAATCAGATCCTGCAGTTGGTGACTCGCAGCCAGCGTATTAGTGTTACAGAACTATGCATGACCTTTGAGGTTAGCGAAGCCACTGCCCGACGTGACTTGGAGACCCTGGCTTGTCATGGAAAAATACAGCGTGTCCATGGGGGTGCGATCGCTCTCATCGAGGCTCCTCCTGAATCCCCCCTCCTCCAACGTGGCAGCGATCAGGCGGATGAGAAAGCTCGCATTGGGCAGGCAGCCGCTGCTTTGGTCCGTGACGGCGAAACAGTATTCCTTGGCTCAGGGACTACAGTTCTTGAAGTAGCGCGTGCATTAAGGATGCGTCCCAGCCTGACCGTCATCACCAACTCGCTGCCGGTCGTTAACGTCTTCGCTGGGCTTGAAAACGTTAACGTGATTTGTCTGGGCGGGATGTTGCGCGGTAGCGAACTCTCATTTATCGGTCACATTACCGAGCAGTCCCTCTCAGAAGTCCGGGCTGACAAAGTGTTCATCGGGACGCGGGCTATCAGCCTGGAACACGGCCTGTCTCATGAGTATTTACCCGAAACGATGACCGACCGCGCCATCCTGAAAGCAGGACAGGAAATTATTATCGTTGCAGATCACACCAAGTTCGGGCGGGCTGCTACGGTACTGCTGGCGCCCCTGGAAAGCATCCACACGATCGTGACGGATGGTCAGATCCGGCAGGATTTCCTGGTTGCAGTGGAAAGTAAGGGTATCCGTGTGATCGCCGCCTGATTCTAACTGCAGAACTTGCCTAACAAGTCATGCTACTTCAAGACTTTAATCCCCGGTCAAAAATGGTTACCAGGACAACTCTGGTGGAGAAACCACGCTTTCCTGCCTTCGACGCCCACAACCATCTTGGTGAAGACTTTGGAGGTGGTTGGGACCAGCGCCCATTATCCCAGTTGTTGGACATGCTTGACCAGGCTGGAATCGTCCATTACCTGGACCTTGATGGTGGCTGGGGGGAGCACCTGCTTAACGCCCACCTGGACCATTTCAAGCAACCTGCCCCTGATCGTTTCCAGGTCTTCGGCGGAGTGGACTGGGCAAAATGGCCTGAGTTGGGCGATGATTTCCCCGCATGGGCGGCAGGACGGCTACGGGTCCAAAAGGAACGTGGTGCGGAAGGGTTGAAGATCTGGAAAGGGCTTGGACTGCAAGTCGGGGATCACTTGGGGAACCTGGTGGATGTCGACGACCCTCGCCTCGATCCTATTTGGCAGGCGGCGGGGGAACTTGACCTGCCGGTGGTTATCCATGTGGCAGATCCGCCGGCCTTTTTTGATTCCTTCGATGAGACTAATGAACGCTGGGAGGAACTTAAAAACCACCCCGACTGGGCATTTATCAGTCCGCCCTTCCCCCCTTTCTTGCACATCGTTGAAGGGCTCGCATCCATTGTTGCCCGTCATCCGCAAACCACCTTCATCGGTGCTCATGTTGGCTGCTTTGCCGAGAACCTGGGGTGGGTTGGAGCCTTGCTCGATCGCTGCCCCAATTTCAATGTGGATATTTCCGCCCGCATCGGAGAACTTGGCCGCCAGCCATATACCTCCCGCAGATTCTTCCTCCGTTATGCCGACCGCATCCTTTTTGGTTCAGACATGGGTCCTTATCCTGAAGCCTACCGGGTCATCTACCGCTTTCTGGAGACCGACGACGAATACTTTAACTACAACGCTGCTCCCATCCCGATGCAGGGTCGCTGGTACGTGCATGGTTTGTACCTGCCTGACGAGATTCTTAGTAAAGTATACAACCTCAACGCCGAACGCATCTTTCTGAACCACGGATAAAACAATATGGAAAATGGAGCCTTTACCCGCCAGGAAATCCTCTCCCAGCCGGAGGCTTGGACCGCCGCTTTGAAGGTATTGGACGGAACCCGCCGGGATGTTTTGGATTTAAAGCCCGACCATCGCTTCGAAACCATTCTTTTCACCGGCTGCGGTTCCACATACTATTTGTCCCTGGCTGCGGCCGCACTAATGCAGGAAATGACCGGGGTCTCATGTCGTGCCTTTCCTTCCTCTGAACTCTGGCTTTATCCTGGGAGTGCTTACGCTACCGGCAGGACCCTGCTGGTTGCCGTCAGCCGTTCCGGCGAGACCACGGAAACCTTGCGTGCCTGCCAGGCCTTCTTGGACGCGCAGCGCGGCAGTCTTCTTACTCTTTCTTGCAGTGGGGGCATGCCGCTCGCAAAAATGGGCACCCTCAACCTCGTCCTTCCTTCCGGGCAGGAGCAGTCTGTAGCCCAAACGAGAGCCTTCTCCACGCTCTATCTGGGCACGGTCGCGTTGGCTTGCCTGTGGGCGGGTCGTGATGACCTTTTCGCTAGCTTGTCGAAGGTCCCTGAGATAGCCAGTCGGATTCTGAAAACTTATTTTTCTCTTGCCACTGAGTTGGGACGCGACGCCGCCCTCGACCGTTTTTATTGGTTGGGATCTGGTCCTCGCCAGGGGCTGGCATGCGAACTGAGCTTGAAGATGAAAGAGATGAGTCTTAGCCATAGCGAACCATTCCACTTTATGGAGTTTCGTCATGGGCCGAAGAGCATGGTCACCTCGTCTGCCCTGACGATTGGGTTGTGCTCCACGGTCAATGGGCAACAGGAATCCGCCGTCTTGGATGATGTCAAAGTTCTCGGAGGTCGGGTCTTGGCTATTTCAGAATCGAGCAACGAGTCATCCTCCAGAGGCAAGGTGAAAGAGGTCCGTTTTGGATCGGGCCTCGCCGAGGCTGTTCGCAATGTGCTCTTCCTGCCGGTAGGTCAGGTAATTGCGTTCGAACGTTCCCTTTCAAAGGGGTTAAATCCGGATCGACCCTTAAATCTGGATCCCGTAGTCAAACTCTTCTAAGGAGGAAGATATGAAAAAAATTCTGTTTTCGTTGGTAATGGTCGCCGTTCTGCTGCTCAGTGCATGCGGCGGGAAAACCGCCGGAGGTAATGCGAACAACGGGAGTCCTGTCCAGATCACGTATATGGAATGGGGCGACCCTGCAGAGTTGGACGTCTGGAATGCGATCGTCTCTGATTTCGAAGCGGCCAACCCGAACATCAAGGTCAACGTCGATGTTTCCGACTGGGACTCTTACTGGACCAAGCTTAAGACCCTGCTGGCTGCCAGCACTCCGCCAGACGTTTTTGCCATGGATGCACCGCTTTACCTGGATTACCAGTCGCGTGGCGTGCTCCTCAACATTCAGCCCTACATCGATAGCAATCCGGGCATGTTGGATGGGCTGTTCCCGAATACGCTGACAGCTTATCAAACCCCGGATGGCTACTTCGGGCTGCCGCGTGATTTCCAGACCATCGTTGTCTTTTATAACAAGGATATGTTCGACAAGGCTGGCGTCGCCTACCCTCTGTCCAACTGGACCTATGACGACCTGCGTGCAACCGCCAAGGCCCTGACCGCGGATACTAACGGAGATGGCACGATCGACCAGTTCGGCTATGTGATCGACCCATGGGATTTCGAACCTGGGATGAGCGAGATCATTTGGGCCAATGGGGGCGACCTGATCAACGCCGACCACACCAAGACCTTGATCGGTGAACCAAATGCCCGGACGGCCTTCCAGTTCCTGCATGACATGATGTTCATCGACCATTCCATTCCAGATCCCAACACCTCGAGTCAGTATGGTGGCGATCTATTCCTTTCCGGGAATGCAGCTATGATGGCCATGGGTCATTGGGCTGTGCCAAGCTATGCGGAAGCTGGTTTCAAGTGGGATGTTGTCCAAATGCCAAGCGGCCCTTCTGGGCAGGCTACCAGCGTCAACAGCGCCGGGTTCGTGGTGGGAAAGGATAGCAAGAACCCTGAGGCAGCCTTTGCCTTTATTAAGTTCGTGCTCAGCACGGCTGGACAGACCCGCTTGGCAGAAATGGGGTTCGCCTGCCCGGTTTTAAAGACCGTCGCAGAGAGTGATGCTTTCCTGAAGCAAAGCACCCCCATCAATCACCAGATGTTCATCGACTCGCTGTCTTTCGCCCACATGAAGCCGGTATTCAAGGGTTATGATGAATGGTCTTCCACCATCGGTGACGGACTTAACCCCATGTGGAACGGCGAGGCGGAGTTGAATCCAACCCTGGATGATATCGTCATCCTGGCGGATGAGGTCCTGGCCAACAATAAATAGCCCGTTTCAATCCCCCCATCCCCGCCAGCAGATGGGGGGAGGAAGAGGAGAATATGGAATACGGGTTGAAACCGCTCGGACGGGAAAAGCTCTGGTTTTGGATCATGCTGATCCCCACGCTGATCGGGCTGACATTTGGCGCGCTTGGTTCTATCCTGGCTACGCTCGGCTTGAGCCTGACCAACTGGGACCTGCTGACCCCGCCCACCTGGGCTGGTTTGAGTAATTACCTTGCCCTTTTCGACAACCCCGCCTACTTCAAGGCGCTGACGAACACCTTCAAGTTCAGCGCCATGTACGTTCCGGGAGTGGTCATTGTCTCGCTGTTCGTGGCGGTCCTGATGAACCGCAAGATCCATGGCGTTTCCATCTTCCGAACCATCTATTTTCTCCCGGCCGTTACCTCGGCGGTTGCCACCGCGTTGGTCTGGAATATGATTTACGGCAGGGACACAGGCATATTGAATTTCATCCTGAACCGCCTTGGCCAGTCATCCATTTGCTGGTTGTGCTCGAAAAACGCCCTGATGTCGGTGGTGGTTGTCAATATCTGGGGGGCGATCGGGGAAGGCATGATCATCTTCCTTGCCGGTCTGACCGCGATTCCTCGCGAATACTACGAGGCGGCTACTATCGATGGAGCCGGTCTGTTTGACCAATTTTTTTCCATCACCCTGCCGTTGGTCACGCCCAGCATCTTTTTCCAGACCCTCATCTCCACCATCAATGCCTTCCAAGCTTATGATTACATCTACATGATGACCCGCCAGGGCCAGGGCGATAGCTCTGTGCCCGTGGTCGTCTTCTCCATCTATCGCAATGCCTGGAACTTCTTTAGATATGGAGGCGCCAGCGCCCAGGCTATCGAGCTGGCAGTGCTGGTCATTCTCCTGATGGCTTTCTACTTCTGGCTCGAAAGGCGCTACGTGGTATATGAATAGGAGCATGCCATGACAAAAACGACCCAGAAGATGCTCCTTGACCTGGTAACTTATGCCTTCCTGTTCTTTGGGGCTGTGACGATGCTTGCGCCCTTCCTGTGGATGTTGGCCACCTCCTTCAAACTTCCCGCTGACCAGTTCACCCACACCCTCATCCCCAATCCGGCCACGCTAGATAATTTCCGCAAACTGTTCTCGTTCGATCTGAATTTCCCGCGCCTGTTTCTGAATAGCACAATCATTTCCCTCTTGACGGTTGTCGGTCAATTGCTGACCTGCGCAATGGCCGCCTTCTGCTTTGCTGTTGTGAAATTCCGCGGCCGTAATATGCTATTCACTATCCTCCTCATCACCTTGATGATCCCGGAACAGGTCACCCTGATCCCGAACTTTATAATCTTCAAATGGCTGCATCTGGTGGGAACCAGTGTCCCCCTATGGCTGCCTGCTTTCTGGGGAGGGGCATTTGGGACCTTTCTGTTGCGCCAGTATTTCCTGACCATCCCGCGCGAGTTGGTGGATGCCGCCCGCGTGGATGGTGCCTCCCTTTGGCAGATCTTCTTGCGAATCTACCTGCCGCTCGGGAAGCCTGCATTAGCTGCCCTGGCCATCTTCACCTTCCAGGGCTCCTGGAATGACTTGCTGCACCCGCTGGTATATATGCCAAATGTTCCCAATACTACCCTGACAGTAGGTTTGGCCTTCTTCCAGACACAGCTGACCCAGGGTGGGCGCTTTACCGTCCTGATGGCCGGCGCCTTGATTAGCATTCTGCCGCTCATCTTGGTATTCTTCTTCGCCCAGAAACAATTCATCGAGGGTATCTCCCTGAGTGGATTGAAACGCTAGGTGGGGACCAGGGTTTGATTGGATCAACGGAGCGAGGACTTGTCTTTCCCGCGGTCAGCACTCCATGACCCAAATTCGATAATAGGAGTTCTCATGACCAAGATCACTTTCATTGGCGCTGGTAGTTTGGGTTTTACTGAAGAACTTGTGCGCGACATCCTTACCTTCCCATTGCTCGAGGATGCTCATATTTCCTTGATGGACATAAATGCCGAGCGGTTGGAATTTGCCCGGCAGTCAGTGGTCAAACTGATTGAGGCTGGGAAACGCCCGGCGACTGTCGCCGCAACCCTTGACCGGGCGGAGGCCCTTAAAGGCGCTGATGTTGTTCTCACTACTATCCTGGCCGGCAGCACCGAGGTCTGGCGCCACGACATCGAGATTCCCAAAAAATACGGGGTGGATATAAACGTCGGGGACACGCGTGGACCCTCAGGCATCTTTCGCTTTCTGCGCACCCAGCCGCCGATGATGGATATCGTGCGCGACATGGAGAAATACTGTCCTGATGCTGTTTTGCTAAACTACACCAACCCGATGGCCATGTTGTGCGGTGCCCTGCAGCGTCAGACTTGCATTCCGGTCACTGGCTTATGTCATTCGGTACAGGGGACGGCCATGATGTTGGCAATTTGGATCGGGGCATTGTACCCTGAGGTTAACTATGTTTGTGCGGGCATCAACCACCAGGCCTGGTATCTTAAATATGAGGTCGGCGGACAGGATGCCTATCCCCTCATTCACAAAGCCATCACCGAAAACCCCGATATATACAATGAGGAGCAGGTGCGCAATGAAATGTACCTGGCTCTCGGTTACTATGTGACCGAGTCCAGTGGGCACAACTCGGAATACAATTGGTGGTTCCGCAAACGCCCCGACCTGATCGAGAAGTATTGCACCCATGGAACCGGCTGGAACCCGGGTGAATATGCCTACATCTTGAAGGAATACCAGAACGCTGAGGCTTCCTGGAAGGCAATTGTACAGGAGCGGCTCGCAGCAACCCTGACAAAGGCGGATATCCAGCGTGGCCTGGAATACGCTGCCTACATCATCAACGCCTTGAAAGGTGGTGAACCCTTCAGGTTCAACGGAAATGTCCCAAACACGAGCCTGATAACCAATCTTCCCGAAGGGGCCTGTGTCGAGGTCCCGGTTTTTGTCGACAAGGCCGGCTTTCACCCCATCCATGTCGGCGCTTTGCCTGCCGAATGTGCCTTGTTGACCCAACTCTCTAGTGGCATCGAGGAGATGGCCATAAACGCCTCCCTGACTGGTGACCCTACCATGGTCTACCGCGCCATTTGCCATGACCCGCTGACTGCCTCTGTCCTTTCCCTGGCGGAGATCCGGCAAATGACCAACGAACTTTTCTTCCGCCATAAGGACTATCTGCCGCAGTTCAAATACACTCAGGTTTGAACTCCATTTGAGTTTCCTGTGAAAAAAACGTTACCCTCGACCCAGAACGGGCTACCGGATTTACCCATATCCGAGGTTGGAGCAATTTTGCCATCCTCTTGGGAAATGGAATTTATTCATTTTTCTCAGGTCACCCCTGCTACCCAGGAGATCATCGACCGGTTGGATCATTTGGCCTTTGCGGGGGAAACTGACGAAGGTATAAACGAATGGGCCGACTCCGACTGGATGGTTTTGGGACGGGTGGATGGCGAACTTGTCTCGCAGCTCGGCTTGTTGAAGCGGGAGATCCGGGTGGGAGGGGCACCAATTACAGTGGGCGGGGTTGGTGGTGTGGCAACTCTTCCTGTCTGGCAGCGGCACGGCCTGGCTACCGCTTTGATGGGCGCTGCAGCAAAGTTTCTTCAAACTGAAATAAAGGTTTCATTCGGATTGTTGGTCTGTGCGGATGAAACCCAACCGTTTTACGCCCGTCTTGGTTGGAAAACGGTTGCGACCGAGTTATGGGTTTTACAGGGTGAAATATCCCTGCCTCTGAGAACTATCGTTATGGTATTACCCTTGGCGGATCAAGGATGGCCGCAAGGAAAAATCGACCTGTGTGGTCCGGGTTGGTGACCATCTACTATATGAACTCTTCTGTTGATCTTCTCGTCGCAGGTGAAATCAATCCCGATCTGATCCTTTCAGGAAACGTCGATCCCGCCTTCAGCCAGGTGGAAAAACTTGTCGATTCAGCTGACTTGACGATCGGTTCCTCATCGGTCATCTTCGCCTGTGGCGCTGCGAGACTTGGACTGAGGGTTGCCTTTGTAGGTTTGTGTGCTGCTGACCCATTCGGGCGCTTCATGTTGGCTGAAATGAATTCTCGCCATGTGGATACCTCCAGCGTGCTCGTTCGATCTGACGGGCAGACCGGCTTGAGTGTCATCCTGAATCGCGGTGTAGACCGTGCCATCCTGACCTATCCTGGTCTGGTCGCTGCCCTGACCGCCGCTGATGTGACCGATGACCTGCTGCGCCAGGCTCGCCATCTGCATGTTGCCTCCTATTTCCTCCAGACTGCGCTCCAGCCTGGTTTGCCGGGTCTCTTTGCCCGCGCCCAAGCCCTTGGGCTTTCCACCTCTCTTGACACCAACTGGGATCCATCCGGCGCTTGGAGCGGTTTCGATGATTTGTTGCCGCGGGTGGATGTTTTCCTGCCCAATGAAAATGAGGCTTTCGCCCTGTCAGGTACAAATGATCTGGAATTATCGCTGGATCACCTCTGCGAGTTCTGCAAGGTGGTGGCGATTAAAATGGGTGCCGGTGGCGCTGTTGCCTGCCGCGCTGGGGAGAAAGCCAAGGCACCAGCATTAAAGGTTGATTTGATCGACACGGTTGGTGCCGGCGACTCGTTTGACGCTGGATTCTTATACGGGTTCATCAACGGTTGGCGGTTGCAAAAAAGCCTCCAACTTGCGGTCGCCTGTGGCTCACTCTCGACCCGCAAGCCTGGGGGCACAGCAGCACAACCCGCTCTGGATGAGGCCATGCAATATGTCTCACCCGCTTGATGACCTTGTCCGAGCCCAGAAACGTGGCGAGTACCGCGGTCTCCCTTCGATTTGTTCTGCCCATCCGAGGGTGTTGAAAGTTGCGCTGCGCGGTTCTGGTCCGGTTTTGATCGAATCCACCTGCAACCAGGTCAACCAGTTTGGCGGATACACCGGCATGACCCCGTCCGATTTTGTTGCCTTCGTGAAAAAGATCGCTTCGGAGAATGGATTCCCGCCAGAACGAATTCTCCTGGGTGGTGATCATCTCGGTCCATCCCCCTGGCAGGCAGAGCCCGCCCAAAGCGCTATGGAGAAGGCTGCCGGCATGGTGCGCTCCTACATGCGTGCCGGTTTCACCAAGATCCACCTGGATGCCAGCATGCGGCTGGGTGACGACCCACCCGGCACCCTTGATCCCTTGATCTCCGCCCATAGGACGGCCGAATTGGCCTGCCTCGCTGAAGAGTCCCGCTTGGACTCGGGACCTGCTCCACGCTATGTTATCGGGACCGAGGTCCCCCTTCCGGGCGGAGCGCGCGAACACACCCATGTCGACGTGACGTCGCTGGAAGCTGCCCGCGGCACAATGGAGGTTATGCAGGCCGCGTTTAAGAAATTGGGATTGGAGTCAGCTTGGAAGCGCGTTGTTGCAATGGTCGTTCAGCCAGGGGTTGAGTTCGGGGATGGTTTTATAACGCATTACCTGCCGACCGCAGCCCATACTTTGGCATGTTTTAGCGAGACCACGCCCTTCGTGTTCGAGGCCCATTCTACTGACTATCAGAGTCGCCTCAATCTTCGGGACCTCGTCCGGGGCCATTTTGCCATTCTGAAAGTTGGCCCGGCTCTCACGTTTGCCTATCGGGAAGCCGTCTTTGCCCTGGCGGAGATCGAGGCCGCCTTGTTTGGTGTAGGTCAACGCTCGGAATTGGTGGAGGTCCTCGAGCATGTCATGCTTCGCCACCCGCAACATTGGCAGGATTATTATAGGGGCACCCCGGATGAGCAAGCCTTTGCCCGAAAATTCAGTCTGAGTGATCGAATACGCTACTATTGGTCATATCCGGAGGTGCGGGCGGCTTTGGGAAAATTGTTTTCAAACCTGGAGGGAGTTGACATTCCTGTATCTCTGTTTCGCCAGGCTGCTCCTAGATTATTCAAGAGGATTCAAACGAAAAAAAATGTGAATTGCTCGGCTGAGTTGGTGGATGCCTCAATTCAAGCTGTGCTGGATGACTATCGGATCGCCTGTACACCCACCTGATATATCAACTCGAATTTGGTTCCGAGTTAAAACGGAAAATTTCTTGGGGGAATGATTTGAATGCCCGAGCAGTCTGACAAGGAAGCACTCAATGGAAAAATCCAGGTTCGTCCAGGTCAATCACCTGGAGATCGTGGACTCATTTCTACATTCATCTCTATTGAGCCTGTATTTCAATGGGTTTATTGCGACCCTGTATACCTTTCCAGTAATATAAAAGTGGGACGATGAGAAGGAATGCTGAAATCAACAGGTATTCGCTCATGATAATAACCCCCCGGTTAATAAAATTGGAAAATGATGCAAAGAAGATAAAGCCAAGGAAGCAATATTTCATGATCCCGCGCATGGGACCTTGGATGGGGTTGTCAGGCAGTTTCGTCCAATAAATAAACAGCGGGATGAATCCAAGCAGGGACGGGAGGTTGTATTCATATGCCAGGGTTGGATACATAAACATGAGCACTGCTGATCCTGCCAGAAAAGAGATGGTGCGCTCGACCACATTTTGGTTGATTTTGAAATGTAAATATCCCAGGACGATTATCGGGATTGGTAATAATTTGTCAATCCAGACCGGCAGCACCTTAGCCAGGCTTACTCCTCCGGGCGCTGCGGAACTTTCCTGGAGAAAAAGTCCTTTCAGGAATTCAATACTTTGGGTCGGAAACGAGAAAGTCAGGACAATAATGACCAGCAGAAAAGCTCCTCCCAGAAGGAGCCTTTTCTTCCCTTCTTCAAGGTTCTTGGAACCCAGGATGACTGCAGAAAATATCACAAAGAGGGATGGAAATGATGTCCATTTTACGAATGCAAAGATTGCGGATAATAATATAGGCACGGAATTTCTTTTAATAAACCCCAGTATCACCAGCAGGTACCCAATCCCAACGTATAGGGAGAATTGGCCTCGTTCAAACCATGAAAGACCTGCAGGAGTAAGAAACAAGTATATGTTTGCTAGTAAGAGGCCGGGAAGGATATATTTTTCTATTTTTAGTGATTTGAATGAAATAATAAAGACCAGGTAAAAAAAGAATATCTGGATCGCCATGTGGATCATGCTCGCAATGCCATAATCCAGCCTGCAGATGGTGAGCGAACAAAGAAAGTGGACCAGGGGGGCATATCTTGACGGCCTTTGTAAAGGGTCTAGGGTACCGCTTTGGTAATTCTCGCTCAGGGAGGCCATCTGCTGCGCAGGAAAATATATTTGCGCAAAATCCACTGCCAACCTGTTTTGTGCATGGTATTGCTCGGTTAATGGGCTGTCCGGGATTCTTGCAAAGCCGTATCTGGGCAAAGGGATCAGATTCTCAGCTGATGAGTCCCCGGAAAGTATGTCTTTGGACAACAGGTACACATTTCTCAGGATAAAAACATGCGCTGCAATAAAGACGATGATGAATAATATCTTTTTAAAATCACGCATGAATTTGCTTTCCTTGTTATCTACCGCGCATGTTCTGGGATGAGAGCGACGGAGATTGGCAGGAATAAATTAGCAGCATAATCTGGTTCTGTCGATAATAATTGAAATAACTAACCTAACTTGGAAGGGAAATGCCAGGCATCAGACAGGATTACCCTTTTTCCGATTATTGACCAGCCCGTGAATCGCAGATCCTGCCAACCCCAGGATCAAACCGCACAATCCGCCGAATATCCCGAGGATGGCAAAGAATGGTATCCGGCTGACCAGGGAAGCACTCCCGGTGTAACCCGCGGTAATGAATATAAAGGCTAATGCAAAACCGTAGCATATACCGTTAACGATCGACTCGCGCATATGTCCCCAGGAACCAATTGCTAATCCCACGATTGCCCAGGGAATCAGGCTTAACCAGGAGCCCACAAACAATACCCTGGACCCAATATATCCCAACAGGGAACCTACCACGATTGAAACCACGAGTTTCATCATACAACGCCTTCCTCACCTTCCTTCTATATCAATTCCCAACTACGTTTAATCGGATCGGATGGAAGCCTTCATCATGCTTGTTCTGAACCACATTAGAGATATTATAAGACCATCAAGACCCCATATTTATTCGTTTGCGGGAACATTTCACTCCCCAAGCCGTCTCTTTATTGCTTTCAAATTGATATTAAGGAAAAACCAAATGAATAAGATTGCTTTAACTGTCATCACTATTCTGGTCGCATCCGGACTTATCCTTTCAGCTTGTTCTGCCAGCGCGGACTTGGCAAGCCTCAGTGGTACTTCCTGGACTCTCGTTTCTTATGGTAGCGTGGACAACCAGGCACCGGCCGCGGCCGGCATCCAGACAAGCTTGATTTTCTCTGCCGATGGACAGGTTAGTGGCAACCTCGGCTGCAATAGATTCTCTGGCAATTACGAGGTTAAGGATGGAAACCTTGTTTTTAGTCCCCTGGCGTCCACCCTGATGGCGTGCCCTGACCGGCAGATGACACAGGAAGGGAGCGCCTTCCGGGTTCTGACCGGGACGGTCCGCTTTTTAGTATCGGGTAATACTCTGACAATCTACGACGTTAGCGAAGCATCTGCTCTCACGTTATCACGGGTGCACAAATAAAATGGAAATAGCCGCCCACTATAGAACTCCGGGTGTTCAATCCCGGATTTTTATTTGAAATTTACATAACTGTACACCTTTACAAAATAAGACTCCATTTATTCGAATACGATCCCGAGCAGGCTTGCAATGACGCCCATCTCACCCACGTGCTGAAATGGATGGGTGAGGCCGAAGATCATCAAACTTTTCCCTTTGGACCAACCCGAATACCAATTGGCAAGCCCCTCGGCGTCTGAATGGGCTAGCCCTTCATCGATCGCGATTGCCCTGGCGCGTTCTGGGCTGATGGTTTCATCCAGGTTCACCTTCTCGATCTCACTGACGATTTCATGAGTACGCACCCGCACTGCTTTGGAATAATCGTGTAATGCCGGTAGATCGATCCTCAGGCTGAGATCGTCCACTTCGGCAAACGTCATACCCCCGCCATTATCTCTCCAGGGCACATTTAATTTCTGCTTCCATTTCCCTTTGTCCAGCACTTGCGACACTTCCGTGACAAATAGGTTTACCCCGGCATCCTCGACCCGGGTCAGGTGCCATAAGATCCAGGCGATCGAGTTGACGCTTGCGTGCGGTCGTTTGCGCATCAAATCATCCGGAACCATTTTCCAATAATCTGCCAGGAAATAATCGTAAAGCACGTCATGCCGTTGCAGGAACAATTCGGCGAAATCCATTTTTACCTCCATGGGTTGAAAAAATTGACATAAATTGGCTGCTTTCATAAGAGAGGAGCATGGCTGGACCCTATATTTCTCACCGGATGCCGGTGTCTATTGAAATATCCAAATGGGTTGTTTCACCTTTAAAGATCTCCACGGGTTGCTTTTGCTGTCCGACAAACCCCGTACCGCTGGCAGGTCTGCCTGCAACTATATATGCGCCAGGTGGTAATGGGATTTGGTACATTCCAGTGGAGTCGATATCGCCATATGCAATCTCCCTTATGCCATCTTCGGAGAACACTACGATCCGCCACGCCGCATAGACATCCGCGGATGGTGTTGGTTCGGGTTCTCCCGCCTGGGCAACCGGCAGTAACGGACCGATATCGACGTGCCCCTTCAGTATTCCGTTATCTACCCCGTCGGGGGAACAACCCGTTGTGAAGGCGATCGTTAGCGTTAGAAGAACGTTCATTAGCCACCGCATATGGTGCCATCTCTCCTTCTGGTCTACCTGTCGGAACGCAGGGGGAATAGAGCACGGACTTGCCAGTTTCCGCTTGAGTTTTCGAACATTGTAACCGCTTGTACTTCGGCCAGGATGGGTAGTTTATTCCCTGCCTCGGCTTGGAATTTGGCCTCAATATCATCTAATTTTAGAGGATCGCTGACTATTGCAAAGGTGAGATGGGGTGTAAAACTAAAGACTTCTCCATCGTAAGGTTGTGATTCTGGGAAATGGTATGCAATAATCTCGGATAATAGCCGGAATGGTTCAGCTGGGACTGGCGAAATATAAAGTACACCAGGAAATCGTCCGGTTTTCGCAAAGGAAACGTTAAAGCACGGAAATTGCGATAACAACTTTTGTAAGTTTGAGATTACCTGGGGGGTTATGTCAAGGGGTGGTTTGTAAGGATAATGTACCGTCACATGAGCCGGTATGTCTGTGGGAGCGGGCGGGTCATACAACCCGCGGAAGCTCCCCACCAGGCCATCTGCTTCTGGAATTGGGATTGCGAGTGCGGATTCGGCGAGCATGTTCATCTTACAAATGATCAGCTTCCCTTGATGGAAGCGCTTTACCTGTCCAGCATCAAGGTGTTGTAGTAAGCAAACAACAAGCCGGTCCGGTGCAGCGCAATTTGCGCCCGCGGCAGGTTGCTTGATCCCGTTGCACTCTCACCGTACCAGGTAAAGAAATAATTATCGATTTTGCCGCCCTCTTCATAAACCCAGTTGGTTTGGAGAGTCTCGAAACCGGGGATTGCTGCTGCAATGAGTTTTTGTGCTTTTGCACGCACCTGGTTTTCAGAAAGTACGGATGCCAGCGGAGAGATCTTTTCCAATAATGCCCGGGCATCCATTTCCACAACGTGATTGGAAATGGGATCAACAAAATACTTGCGTCCCGCAGTATCCTGGTAAACCTCAACCTGGAGACTTCCGCTGGGAGAATTTGAATCGAAGGTGGTTTCGACAAATTCCAGGGGTAATTTTGGCAGTTCCAATTGGGCGCGCAGGATATTGATTGCTCCAATTTGCGGATTTGCGGGAGGCTGTTCCAACCCGCAACCGGATAGAACAAGGGATGCAAAAATAACAAAAAAAGACACGGGGATGAAATAATTCCAATTGGATTTCATTGGTCTCCTCCTTATTCCTCACTACCTGGGCTTGTGGTGCTGGCCAACCATCTTCGCGAGAATGTACGGTGGGCAACACTTTCAAATAAGACGTTTTGACCCCGTTTTGTGTTCCCGCAAGGAAGAACTGTGCGGATGAAATTGCGATTTTTCTAACAATATATTCCTATTTCTACAGGCATAAATGGCCCGATCATGAACTGGACCAGTTCCGGGGATATTATAAGGCAATCAGCCAATTGGTCTCCCCGGTTTGGCTTTTCTCCCCAATATAATAATCCGCTTGTATCAATATCCGGCTCACGGTATGATTGTGCTGGTTTCGAGTAAAGGAAGAGCAAAATGATCAATCCGGAACAATTCCAACGAATCGCAAGGGTCTTGCCCATTTTAAAACTCGCTGACCCGCGCCTGCTGCGCGAATTTCAGGATACCGCCTTTTTTGCACGCATTCCGACTGGTCGCGATGTTTTCATTGAGGGTGACCAGGTTGATGCCATTGCATTGCTCATCTCGGGCATCGTTCGGGTTTATAAAATTGGCGAGACGGGGCGGGAAATCACTCTCTACCGGTTTGGGAACGGGCAATCCTGCATTCTTACTGCCAATGCCATCCTGAGCCAGAAAAGCTTTCCCGCTGTCGCAACCGTGGAACGGGAAGCTGAGGCAGTCATGATCCCCGCTGATAACTTCCGGGATTGGGTCCGCCGCTACGACCTGTGGCGGGAGTTCGTCTTCGAATTGCTTTCCCAACGACTTTCCGCGGTCATGGCGGTCGTCGAAGAGGTAGCCTTCCGCCGTATGGACGTGCGCGTCGCAACATTAATTTTGGAACGCGGTCAGGAATCCGACTTTATCCACATGACTCACCAGGAGATCTCCGCTGACTTGGGCAGTTCAAGGGAGGTTATCAGCCGCATCCTGGAGGATTTTTCCGCCCGGGGCCTGCTCAAAGTTTCCCGTGGGAGCATTACGATCTTGGATCGGGAGGCGCTTTTTGCTCATTCGGGTGTGTGACTTTGTCACAGACAGGACTAACTCATGCTCCTATACTTGGGGTACATTGCAAATTCTAACTGTATAGGAGATATAAAATGAACCCCTTTGTGAAATTCATGGCATCCCCCGCTGGCCGCATTACCCGTATAGTGGCTGGCATCCTGCTCGTCGCCCCGGGATTGTTTGTCATCCGTGGCGTGGGTGGCATCATCGTGGCAATAGTCGGCCTCCTCCCTCTCGTGGCTGGGTTGTTCGACTTCTGCATATTTGCCCCGCTTTTTGGCGCCCCAATGAGCGGACCGAAAATTCGTGCTGGATAGTCGGGCAAAAATCAAGCGGACACAAGGCACCCATTTCCAACCTGGAAATGGGTGCCTTGCATCTGTGAACATTCTTCACTTATCTTTACACAATCTTTATGGTGGCTTCACTCTCCTTTTACCTTCACGGTCTATACTTTCGGCGTAAACAATTATGAACCAATTGAAAATATATAAAAGGAGAAACGCACAATGAGTAAAGCACTTAAGATTACATTGATCGTTATCGGGGTCTTGGTCATCGCGGGCGGATTGGTTTTCGCCGGCGCCTGGATCGGTCACCGCACAGTCTTCTCCCTGGGGGAGTCTCAGGCGTCGTACAGGATGATGAATGGCGGCAGTAGCGTTGGACCTGGAATGATGAACTGTTTCGATGGTCGTGGTTATGGCGAACGCCCTGGGATGATGAATGACCGTGGCAACGGCTTCGGTTCAGCGACGGGCATGATGGGTAACGGCCTTGGTTCAGGGATCGGTATGATGGGGTACTGCGGTTCCACCAATACGTCGGCTACTCCCCTGACCGTCGCCCAGGCCTTCCAGGCTGTTACAACATATCTCGCCGCGTTGAACAACTCCGACCTCAAAATCGCCGAGGTGATGGTCTTCGACAATAATGCCTATGTGCGTGTCGTGGAGCAGAGCACTGGCATCGGTGCCTTCGAATTACTGGTAAACCCGTCCACGTTGGCGGTCACTCCCGAACCGGGTCCAAATATGATGTGGAATCTTAAATATGGTGGGATGAATCACATGGGAATGAGGGGCGGTGGGTACGGAATGATGGGAAATTCCACTTTCAGCGCAACACCGTCTGGTATCATCAGCACCATGCCGGTCACATCTGCGCAGGCCCTCCAGGCTGCCCAGCAGTACCTGGACGCGAATCTGCCCGGTACGCAGACGGCATCTGATGCAGATCCTTTTTATGGATATTACACCATCGACATTCTGCGGGATGGCAACATCATTGGCATGTTAGGTGTCAATGGCTACAACAGCCAGGTTTTCCTGCATACCTGGCACGGCACGTTCATCGCAACGCAGGATTATTAATTCCCTTATCTCTGAGGAACGGGCGGAACCCCGTCCCTCTTTTTACGTTACAATACCCTCATGGCAAAGATCCTGGTCATCGACGACGAACCTTCCATCATCAACCTGGTTACGGCATACCTTAAGCCGGAAGGGTATGAGGTGTTTACCGCTGCTGATGGAAATGCTGGTTTGAAGGCCGCCCGTTCATATAAACCGGATGTGATCGTTCTCGATCTCATGCTGCCGGGGAAGGACGGTTTCGAAGTGCTCTCTCAACTGCGCCGCGAGTCGAATGTCTATGTGATTCTCCTGACGGCCAAGACCGAAGAGACCGACCGGATCGTGGGTCTCTCGGTGGGGGCGGATGACTATGTCACCAAACCTTTCAGCCCCCGTGAACTGGTGGCGCGCATCAAGGCAGCCCTGCGCCGTCTGGGACCGGGTACGGGCACGGGGTCTGATAACCTGGTGCTTGATTTCCGCCATGTCCGCATCGACATTGGAGCGCGCCGGGTTACGGTGGAAGGGCATCCCGTCGAACTGACCGCAATTGAATTCGATTTACTGAAAGCCCTGGCTGATAGCCGCGGGCGTGTGCTCACCCGTGAGCAGTTGCTCGAGGCAGTCTGGGGTGGGACATATTATGGTGAGATGCGCGTTGTGGACGTTCATTTGGGTCACATTCGCCGGAAACTTGGCTCGGATAAGATCGTTGCCACTGTTCGCGGCGTGGGCTATCGCTTCGAGGATGAAACACTATGATCGATTTTTTCCGCCGTCATTTGGGCGTCAAACTTTTCATTTCCTACCTTGCAGTCATCCTGGTCGGAGCGGTTGTCCTTGGCCTTGCCACCCGCTTTACGGTCCCGGCAGCCTATAATGCTCACATGGGGCAGGGGACAGGTCCCGGTCAGGGTATGATGGCTGGCAATGGTCCCGGTGCAGGAGCGGGCATGATGTCCCCCTTGTTTACCAGTTTCCAGGCTAGCTTTAACCAGGCCCTGCTCCTGGCTCTCCTGGCGGCGGGTGTCGTTGCAATCTTCGTCAGCCTGCTTTTTAGCCGCAGTGTGGTTGCCCCTGTGCGCGTTCTCACCAGCGCCAGCCGGCGCATTTCTGACGGGCATTATGGGGAACGCGTCCCTCCATCCGGTTCCGATGAGCTTGGGCAACTGGCTCATTCCTTCAACCAAATGGCAGAAAAGCTCGATCAGGTGGAGACCATGCGCCGCCAGTTGATCGGGGATGTCAGCCATGAACTCCGCACCCCGCTGACTGCCATCAAGGGTTCCATGGAAGGATTGCTGGATGGAGTCTTGCCTCCAGCCCCTGAGACCTATCAACAAATCCATGCCGAGGCGGATCGTCTCGCCCGGCTGGTGGACGACCTGCAGGAATTGAGTCGGGTTGAGGCGGGCGCTTATCCGCTGGTCATCCGCCCGGTTGTAGTTTCGACTCTGGTGGATGCCACTCTCAAACAGTTTGCCTCTCAAGCCCGGGCAAAAGGGATCGATCTCCATTCAGATCTGCAACCAGGCCTCCCCACTGTCCTCGCTGATCCGGATCGCATCACTCAGGTGCTCACCAACCTGGTCGGAAATGCCCTGCAATATACCCCGGCGGGCGGGCAGGTGACGATCCTCTCCAATCGCAACCAGGGCGAAGTCCATATTTCTGTCGTGGATAACGGGATTGGCATTCCCGCTGACCATCTGCCGGATCTCTTCACCCGCTTCTACCGGGTGGACAAATCTCGCTCCCGCCAGGCCGGTGGTGGCTCCGGCATTGGGCTGACCATCGCCCGCCACCTGGTCCAGGCACACGGGGGTCGTATCTGGGCTGAGAGTGGAGGGGAGGGGCTTGGCAGCTCTTTTACCTTCAGCCTCAAGGTCGCTGGATAAAAATCGATAAGGTAAATTAACGCCATATATTTAATGGGGGATAAAAATAATTTCCCCGCGAATTACATGCACTTCGCGGGGTTGCGATTCTTCCAGAATCATCCTGTTATTTTAATTGTACTGGATAGTTCAGGCATCTATTCAGCCGCTGCATGTTGGACTCGGGGTCAGCGCTTTTCTCCCGATCACATTTGCTTATCGTTCACCTCAAATTCATTGTATTCCTTGGGCACTTCAATTCCGAATTGCTTGCATAGCAACTTGACGTCGTGATAATCGTTCTCATCCAGTTTATACCCGCTATGGAATTTCACCATCCAATCCGGGGTGATGCATTTGATCGGGAAACCGTTGATCGTACCTGATCCTTTCCATGATTCATACGGATATTTGACTCCAAACACGTTATTGCCGGCCTCATCAAACGTGCAGGAATGGATGTCGAATAAATGTCCTTGATCGTCCCCGAGAACAAAGTTGCATTCCCAGGTGTCACCCCATGGAACCTCTTGATAGCCTTTCGCTTCCAGCAGAGCTCGGATTTTTGGAACATCTTTATGATCTACCGCCACATCAAGGTCTGCGTGGGTTCGAGTTTGTTTCCCAAGTAAAGCATCCACGCCCCAGCCGCCATCGATGATGACATTAATACCGTTTTGGTTGAGCAGTTGTACGATCGCGATTACATCCGTCGCGGTCATTTCCGGAGGCTTTTTTGACATTCGATTCCCTGGATAAGTTGCGGGTGCGGGGCTGACAAAGAGTGGTTGACTGGTCGTCTGGAAGTACTATTCTTGGAAATCCATCACGCTGTCTAGCCCGCGATGGAGGCCCACTAGGTCGCCAACTTTTCGGATTGCCAGGAGTGCCCCGTCCATATAAGGCTCTGCGCTTGAGCCTGATTCGTGACGCAGAATTAGTTTCTGGTCTGGCATTCCAAAAATTGCATCCAGCGAGATGATGTATCCTGGCAGTCGCACTGAGTGAACCTGGGAACCATGCAACCTGACTCCCCGGCTCTCCTTTGGACCCTCGATTGAATCCAACGGAACTTCGAGTTGTGACTCTTGTATTTTAGAAAGGCGGTCTGCAAGTTCGCGTGCGGTTCCACTGGGAGCATCTTTTTTGTCTGCATGAGCATAGTCAATGATCTCCCAATGGGGGATATATTTAGCCGAGATTTCGGCAAATTTCTCCAGTAAGACGACGGTGAGAGCAAAATTTCCAACAGCCAGTACGCCCAGTCGGCATTGTTCGGCCACTGACGAAATTTCAGCGTAATCTGCTTCTGTTAATCCCGATGTGCCGATGATGACATGCGCTCCCTGGTGTAACGCTTCCAAAACATTGGATTTCGCGACATCCGGTTTTGTGAAATCGAAAAATACGTCACATGGATGTGTGAGGGCTTCCTGCGCGGATGCATATACCGGGCAATTAAAATTCGGCTCATTTAGCACCTCCCCCAGATTTTGCCCGGCATGCGTGCGTGATACCGCTGAGATAAGCGTGATATCGTTTGATTTGGCGATGGCACGCGCCAGGGCTGAGCCAGCCCATCCGGTTGCGCCCGCGAGACAGACCCGATTTGACATGATTCCTCTTTTCTGATTGATAAGTTATTCTGAGATAATTGGTTGCCCAACTTTGTGCTCAGCCATTGGTGTTGCGATGGACTTAATGCATCATATTCCTGATCGCGTCGAGATACTCATGAACGATTCTACGCTGTCCTGATCCAGGGCAAAGTCACTATCCGCCGGAACCGGTGAGCGGCGGTTTTGTTATCTTGCAATAATGACGGATGCTCCACTTATCCAATCGTAGGGCGTACGATGGGCCTTATCTACTACCAGAAAGATGACATAGATTACCACAAGCACTTGCGCCAAAATCAAACCTACCATCACTACCGGGGTCAAATTTTCCGGCGCAAACGGCCAGCCTTTAATATGATAGATGCTCGTATGGGCCAATTGCCATGGAAGAAATTTAATTAGGGAACGCACAAATGCTTGCTTTCGGCTCAATCTCTCGCCTACTGCATTGACAACCTTGATTCCCGCCTTGCGTTTTCCCCATGTAGCTTGACCGGAAGAACTTTCCTGAAAGGTGAAATATAAGATAACGGGCAAAACCAAAGTCAGAAATGTGAGCAAGTCGGCAACAAATGGATTTGCGAGTGCGGCAACGGTTTGTCGAAAAAGTCCCGTTGCGTAGGTCAGTCCTAGCGTTATGGCAGTTAGGACAATAACATATCCCATGATGACGAGGTAATCAAGGGCAAAAGCGGCGAGTCGTTTTGGGAATCCGGCATAGTGGACATTCGTTGATTGTTTCACTTTTTTTCTTTTAGCTATATACACCGATGTCATTGCAAGTACGCCGCACAACTAGATATTCAGCCATCCTTGCTTCGATGGACCCAATGCGTCAAATTCCTTATCGCATCGATATACTCATGAGCACCGTTTCATAACAGCTGGTTTTACCGGCGCGGGCGGATAAGTGGACCATTCCGATTTGACGGATTCCCAAGCGGGAGAAGTAAGCCCGTTTAGTGATGTGCACAGCACAGGTCTGGTGGAGGCGGTGTTGGACAGCTGGGGCATATTCCGCTAAACAACACTACACTATCGACGCTTCAAAGTGTCTTCAGCAAAAATTGACCATTGGTCTTGTTCATTCTGTTGTTCAATGAGCGAACGCCATGTCTGGTCGTCAGCATCCCACGTAAAAGTATTATGCAAAAGGCCGTCTGGGTACTGGAACACGAATTGGATCGAATTGTCTTTCCGCGTTCCTGTGCCCTTTTCAGAAAACTTGCCGCCGAAGGTGTCCAGCCAGTACACCACATATCGGCCTTGCTCATGGTCGTACCCGATCATGACCAGCGCTTCATAGCGTGGCGGAGATTCGACATCCTTCATGTGGATTTGGAGAAATTGATGGTTCAGAATCCAATCCGCCTTGACATGATTCTCTTCAAGGCGATTTCCGATCTTGCGGCTTAATCTCCATTTCCCCGTTAGTTTGTCGAGCAAGGCATCTTCGAATCGTACGTGCGGCCCATCAACTGGTTTATTCTCTTGTGGTTGTGGTGTCTGTGTCATAGTTGATCATCCTTTCATCTTGTAAAAACTTCCGAGCCGCTCAATTAGGTGCTCAGCCACCTTAAGGCGACTCAATAGCTTATTGACCTCAGGGGTTTAATTACTGAAATCCAGAAATACAATATTCGGTAAAAATCAAAACATGCTATCGATATTATACGGCAATCGACGATAAAGCATCTCCTTTCCAGTATTGTGGGAGGCTGTGAGAAGAGGGGGGAATTGATCCTTCATTCATAATGAACAAAGCTCTTTCTTTCCCCCATGCGTTATAAGTGACATTATGCCCAACTCAATGTGACATTGGACACTACATGTGCTATTCTTCACAATAGTATCATACTCATTATTCAATATATGCCTATGTGAATAAGGTCATATGATAACTTCAACTCTCACCCAGGAAATTACCCATCTCCACGCCGACTTGTGCTCTGCTTTGGCAGACCCCACCCGCCTGCTCCTTCTGTATGCCCTTTCAGATCAGCCGCGCAATGTCTCTGACCTGACCCAGGAATTGAAGGTCCCCCAGCCTACCGTTTCGCGTCATCTGAAGGTATTGCGCGAGGGTGGTCTGGTAAAAGCCACCCGCCAGGGCGCTTCGGTCCTGTATGAACTGAGCGACCATCGCGTCATCGATGCGCTGGATATTTTGCGCAGCGTCCTGCGCGAGCGCATCCAGCATCACGCCGATCTCATGGATGAATTCATCCCCGCCTGATCTCATTAATAATTTTAGTTTAAACATCGTACTCATCTCTCCGAACGAGGAAACCATGCATCGAAAAAGGATTACTTTAATCATTGTAGCGATAGGGATCTTGCTGGTCACGGGCAGCTTTTTCCTGATGACTGCCACCCCGGCCGCAGCCCAATGCGGGTCTCAGGCCTCTTCCTGCAAGAACTGCCACGAAACCCAGGCTCAGGACCCCGTCAATAATGACGGCACCGCCTGGCACACTCAGCATGCCTTCGGCGATTTCTGCTACCTGTGCCATGCTGGCAACAACCAGGCTACCGATAAGGTTTCCTCCCACACAGGCATGGTGGCTCCTCTCGCGGATATCAATGCAAGTTGCCAGAGTTGTCACCCAACCGACACACTGGCAAAAGCCCAGGTTTACGCGACCACGCTCGGACAGGTGGTAAGCACCGGCGGGACGGGCACCTCGGCACCTACCCAGGCTTCTGCCCCCGCCTCGACCGGGGTCGCCTCGACTCCTGCTCCCGCTGCCGTTGTCCCCTCTGCCGATATGGTGGATTACTCCCAGCGATATGATGTCGTCGCTCTCGGGAAAACGCCGGCCAACGTCGGGAACATCATTCTGATCGCAATTCTGGTTGTCCTGGTTCTTGGCGGTGGATTCTTCGTCCTCAGGCGCGAAGGCTTGATTAATGTCTCCTTTGAGGACCCAAAACGCATCCCCGTTCAGGAAAAATATCCTGCCGATGTGGTCGAGCTGCTGCCGGCCTTATCAAAATTGAAACCTGTCTCCCGCCATACTCTGAAAACCATCCTGGCGAAACCCCAGGCTGCCGCCGACTTGCTCGCCTCCATCGACAACCTCACCCATGTCGAACCGGTCGAGTCTCTACCCGCTGACTCCGGCATTGAAGACGAACAGTCGGACGAAGATCAAGTGACTGATGACACGCAGGAATAATTAACAGTTAAATTAATTCCATCGACTTATTCTAAAAAGGAGAAAATATGAACTGGCTCATCAAGCAACTTCGCAAGGAGGAATGGTCACCCTACGCTGCTGGCGCACTGCTCGGCATCGTTGGTATCCTCACCGTGGTGCTGGCTCACCAACTGCTGGGTGCCTCGGGTGGCTTTGAAAATGTGGCCGCTTATATCGGTAAGGCCATCAGCCCCGCTAACACCTATTTCAACTATGTGATGCCGGCTGGGATCACCTACCCGGTCATCCTCCTGGTTGGCATTTTCTTCGGCGGGATGCTCGGCGCCCTCTCCAGTGGCACCTTCAAATTCCGCACCATGGACAGCGCCCAGTGGAAGAAAGCCTACGGCAAGCGGACCTGGAAGCGCTGGCTGCTGCTCTTCGTGGGTGGCATCGTGGTTGAGTACGCCGCAGGGATCGCCGGTGGCTGCACCAGCGGACTGGCCATTTCGGGCGGTATGCTCCTCGCTCCGGCTGCCTTCCTGTTCATCGGTGGCATGTTCGCCTCCGGGATCGTGACAGCCCTGGTCGTCTACGGGAAGAAATTCTAAAAGGAGGATGGAATGGACGCAAAATCATACCTGATTGCTCTCGTTCTCGGAGTGTTATTCGGCTTTGCCCTTAATAAGGCCGGTCTCACCAAGTATCATAAGATCGTCAACCAGTTCCGCCTCACAGATTTTACTGTGCTGAAATTCATGATGACCGCCCTGGTGGTCACCATGCTCGGCGTATATCCCTTACGGGCGTTGGGTATCATCACCTTCCCAACGGTTCCCACCACTTATATCGTTGGCAACTTGGTCGGTGGGTTGATCTTTGGAGTCGGCATGGCCATGGCAGGTTTCTGCCCAGGTACGGCTGTCGCCGGTGCCGGTGAAGGCAAGCTGGACTATATTGTCCCCGGTTTGCTTGGGTTCCTGGTCGGTGCAGTCATTTACGGTCTCACCTATCAGTCGGTCTTCCCTAAAATTTCCGCCATCGCCAATTACGGCAGCGTGGTCATCCCCGACCTGTGGCACGTCAACCCATACCTGGCAGTTTTTGTTTTTGCACTGATGGCATTGGTGCTCTTCTATCTAATAGATCGAATGGGCATGCACCGTAAGGAAAAGAAGGGTTAATCATCATCCACCCGGTCGGGCCTGCGAGGCAGACTCTCGCAGGCTCGACTATTGATAGGAGAAATTTATGCCGTCTAAATTAACCCGCCGCGATTTCCTCAAGGTTAGCGGCGCTGCCGTTGGAGCTTTGGTCATCGGAGAGTTCCTCCCGCCCTGGGTCGCCCAGGCTGCCCGTTCCAATAGGCTGCTTGATGCCACCGATAGCGGGTACATTCCCAGCATGTGCGAAATGTGCGTCTGGCGCTGCGGCCTGCTGGCAAAAGTTGAAGCCGGGCGCGTGGTCAAGCTGGAAGGCAATCCCGACCACCCCCATTCCAATGGCAAATTGTGTCCACGCGGCCAATCGGGCCTGATGAACACTTACGACCCTGACCGGGTTCTCACCCCGCTCATCCGGGTAGGCAAGCGCGGACAGGGGCTGTTCCGCAAAGCCTCCTGGGAGGAAGCGCTTGACTTGGTGGCTCAAAACATGCTGGAAATTAAACAAAAATATGGTCCCGAGGCCATGATCTTCT
>Ga0326726_10000117_pt1 | contig 74837 bp, 57 predicted proteins | sample MHFenrmetagenome_2_FD_207603 | JGI IMG/M metagenome (GOLD analysis project Ga0326726, IMG submission 207603) | Lab enriched peat soil microbial communities from Michigan Hollow, Ithaca, NY, United States - MHF15MN | ecosystem: Environmental > Terrestrial > Soil > Wetlands > Peat | place: USA... | reverse complement strand
AAGGACCCCGCGGGCAACGCCGTCCGCGGCGCGACGGTCGCTATCGACGCCGGGAACTGCCTGGTCTGGAACCCGGGCCGGCTGACCGCGCTCGTCGGCGTCCGCGACCTCATCGTCGTCGAGGCCGGCGACGCGCTGCTCGTCTGCGACGCGGCTCTGGACCAACGGGTCAAGGACGTCGTCGAGCTATTGAAAAAAAACCCCGAATGTAAGAAATATATCTGACCCGGATTATTCATGAAAACGCCTGTCTTGGTTTTTATCGTGGATTGAGAAAAACGGCGTTTTCATGAATAATCCAGGCTGATCGCGATCGTCATATCCTGGAGGTGTCGGACATGAACAGACGAGTTTTCATCCTCGTCGCGGCGGCGTTCCTCTTAGCGACGTTCGCCGCGGCCGCGGACGTGACCCTGAACGTGCAGGAGCACGTCCTCGGGAACGGCATGAAGATCCTGATGATCCCCAAGCCGGGGGTCCCCCGGGTCGTCTGCCACGTCTATTTCAAGGTCGGCTCGATCAACGAGCGGCCGGGCATCACCGGCAGCGCCCACATCCACGAGCACCTGATGTTCAAGGGCACCAAGGTCATGGGCGTCACCGACTACGCGGCGGACGCCAAGATCGACGCCCAGATCGACGAGCTCATGGGCCAGCTCTATCGGGAGAAGTACTGGACGGTCGACGGCGACCAAGCCAAGATCGCCGCCCTGCAGAAGCAGGTCGACGAGCTGGCCAAGGCCGAGAAGGCCTACATCATCAAGGACGACCTCTGGACCCAGTACATGAAGAACGGCGGCACGGCCCTCAACGCCTCGACCAGCCAGGAGACGACTGGCTACTACGTCACGCTGCCGTCGAACAAGATCGAGCTCCAGATGCTCATGGAGTCCGACCGCATGATGAACGCCGTCTTCCGCGAGTTCTATTCCGAGAAGGACGTCATCATGGAGGAGCGGCGTCTGAGCGAGAATCGGCCGGGCTACTTCTTCGGCGAGCAGGTCAACGCCGCGTTCTACACGGCCTCGCCCTACCATTGGGACGTCGTCGGCTGGATGGACGACATCCGGAAGGTCACCAAGCAGGACCTCACCACTTTCCACAACACCTATTACGTGCCGAACAACGCTGTCGCCATCTACGTCGGCGCCTTCGACCCCCAGGCCGTCGTGGCCATGGCCGAGAAGTATTTCGGACGCATCCCGAAGGGCCCGGACCTCGAGCCCATCCGCGACGGCGAGCCGCCGCAATACAGCGAGAAACGGTTCTACGGCGAGGGCCCGGCCCCGACCAGCCTGCAGATGATGTTCCACACGCCGCGCGACGGCGATCCCGACACGGCCGCGCTCTCGGTCCTGGCCAGCACTCTGGGCTCGGGCGGCGGCGGCGGATTCCGCGGCGGGATGGGCGGCGGGGGCGGCACGGGCCGCCTTTACAAGACCCTCGTCCGCGACAAGCAGCTCGCGACGAGCGCCTCGGCCTCGAGCCGGCCTCAGTGGTATGTCGGCGCCTTCCAATTCAGCGCCACGCCCCGGATCGACAAGGGTGTCAAGCCCGAGGACCTGGAGAAGGAGATCTGGGCCGAGATCGAGAAGGTCAAGAAGGAAGGCCTGACCGAAGAGGAGATCCAGAAGGCCAAGAACAAGGGCGAGGCCATGTTCATCCGCAGCCTCGCGAGCACCGCCGGGCTGGCCGGCCGGGTCGGCCGGGCCGAGCTCATGCGGGGATGGCGGTCCATCCTGACCGACCTCGACGACCTCAAGAAGGTCACGAGCGACGACGTCAAGCGCGTCGCCGCCAAGTACTTCGTCAAGGACAACAGCCTGACGGCCATCTACACCCGAAAGTCGGGGCGGTAAGGAGGACGCCATGAAAAGAACCATCATCGCCATTCTCGCCCTCATGGTCGTCGGCGTCGGCCTGGGCCTGGCCCAGGCCCAGCGGCCGTCCGACCTGACCTATCCGCCCCTCAAGTACGACCCGCCGTCTCCCAAGGACTTCCGCGTCGTCTACGCCGGCGGATTGCGGGCCTATGTCCAGGAGGACAAGAGCCTGCCTCTCTTCAACATCACCGCGATCGTCAACTGCGGCGACTTCTACGTGCCCAAGGACAAGACCGGCCTGGGCACGGTCCTCGGCGACCAGCTCATCAAGGGCGGCACGGCGACCCGCGAAGGGTCGGCCATCGAGGACCGCATCGATTTCCTCGGCGGCTCGCTGAACTTCATGGTCAGCGACCGGACCGCGATGCTGACCCTGTCGGTCCTGTCCAAGGACCTCGACGAGGGCCTGGCCCTGTTCTTCGACGTCCTGCGCCACCCGGCCTTCCGCGAGGAGCCCCTGAAGCTGGCCAAGGCCCGCTTCATCGAGCAGCTGCGCCAGGTGAACGACCAGCCGAACACGATCCTCAGCCGCGAGTATGACCGGCTCCTCTACGGCGACAACGCCGTGACCTGGCAGCCGACCAAGGCCACCTACGAGGGCGTCACCGCGCCCGACCTCAAGGCCTTTCACGCCAAGTATTTCGCGCCCAAGAACGTCATCTTGGCCGTCTCGGGCGATTTCGCCAAGCCGGTCCTGAAGGCCAAGATCGAAAAGCTCGCCGCCGGCTGGGCGGGTGGGACAGTCACGTTCCCGGCCCTGCCCAAGGCCTTTCCGAACCCCGAGCCGGGCGTCTATTTCGTCCAGAAGGCCATCAACCAGGGCTACATCAGCCTCGGCCACCTCGGTTTGCAGGACGCGAATCCCGATTACTACGCTGTCCAGGTCATGAACTTCATCCTGGGCGGCGGCAGCTTCACCTCGCGGATCACGACCAAGGTCCGCTCGGACGAGGGCTTGTCCTACAACCAGGGCAGCCGGTTCACCTTCCCTTGGGGCCTGCCCGGCACGTTCTCCGGCTACGTCCAGACCAAGTCGTCGACGGTCGGCTACGCCATCTCCCTCATCGAGAACGAGTTCGCCCGCATCCGCACGTCGCCTGTCTCGGACGCCGAGATGGAAACGGCCGTCAACTACTACCTCGAGAGCTTCGCCGACAACTTCCAGTCCTCACAGGCGACGATGATGAGCTTCGCCAACCTGGAGATGACCGGCAAGCCGATGGATTACTACAAGAACTACCGGGCCAGGATCCAGGCCGTGACCAAGGCCAAGGTCCAGGAAGTGGCCAACAAGTACATCCAACCGGACAAGCTGGTCATCTTGATCGTCGGCGATTGGGAGCCCTGCAACAAGGGCACCGACAAGTGGCCCGGCCCGCTCGACAAGCTGGGTAAGGTCCACACGATCGCCCTGACCGACCCGATGACCGGACAGGAGATCAAGTAAGCTCAGATATAGTCGGATCTTATCGAGGCGCGGCAGGGCCGCGAGGCGTCTCTGGAGACGGCCCCGGCCCTCCCTCGCGCGACTAAACTCTACTAGCCATGAAGGATCATTCTTATTCCGCCGAGACCGTCCGGGAGCTCGAGGTCCGTTTTCGGGCCCAAAAGCTCCTCCGGCCGCTCCGCCTCAGGCGGTACGAGCCCGGTCAGGTCCTCGATTACGAGGTCCGCGGCGTCCTCCCGGACGGACGGGCCAAGGTCCGCTTCGAGATCGAGAAGTACGTTGGGGGCGGCTACGCCGGCCAGGTCTACAAGGTCCGGGCCCTTACGATCGAGCCCGTGGAGGGCCAGGTCGCCGGGCTCGAGCCGGGGAATTCCTACGCCCTGAAGATCCTCGTCCCTGTTTCCGGCGCGGGACGGCTGATCCGCAACACGCTCTACGGTCTGGGCTTCCAAGCGCCCTTTTCCCTGCAAAGCCTCGCGGCCGCCGGACGGTCCCAGGCCCTCTGGCAGAAATTCGTCCGCCGGGCGGCCAAAACCGAGCTTGGGACGGACGCGGCCGTCGTCGACATTTACGGCACCCTGGTCGACTCGACGCTTGGCAGCTACGGGGAGGTCAGCGAGTGGGTGCCGGGACGGATGTGGCGCCTGGAGGTCGACGACGACATCGATCGCCGCAGAGGCTGGCACGAAGGGGAAGACGATGCGGGCCTCGGCTCGCCCGAGTACCGGACCAAGCGCGCCTTCATGGATCGTGTCGTCCGCCTGCTCCGCGAGATGGGGGCCGAGGAGCTGGCCCGGCAGTACGAGTGGTGGTCGCTCAAGAGCCAGCCCAACGCCATGAAGCGGACGTCGAGCGACCCTGATCCGCGGGCCGGACTCACGGCCGTGGACTTCCGGGCCGGCATGACCCTGATGCCGTTCCTGCCCCAGTGCCCGGCGGACTTCAAGCTCATCGTCCGCGGCCTCGGCCGGGGCCGGCTCGTCCAGTTCGACAAAGGCGACGTCCGCAAGCTCCGGGCGTTCGTCGAGGCCCGCGGCGAGGCGTTCGCCGACATGAAGGACGCGCTGGCCGAGCTTGAGCGGGAAGACAAGTCCTATCGCGATTCGCTCTTCGATATCACCTTCCATCACTTCAGACTCTTCGGATCGCGGCTTCGCCGGGCCGTCATGTCGGGGTTCCGGGAAAGCTGGCGCGTCCGGAGCATGACCGACGAAGGATCGGCCGCCCGCCTGGAGAAAAGCGGGCTGTTGTCCTTCCTGTTCCTTCTCCTGGGCCTGGCCCCTCTGGCCACTCCGGCCCTGCTGATCTTCGCCTGGCCGGGGAGCACCTGGTGGAAATACCCGGTCTGGGCGCTGCCCCTGCTGGGCCCGGCCGCCCGGCGGCTGGCGGGGCGCGCCGACCTGCGGCGGCATTATTCTCAGCTGATGGCCAAGCCCGCCTATCTCTGGCGGGCATTCCGGGCCCACATCGATGAATCGCTCATCGGCTGGGTCCGCTCAGGCCGGGTGAGCGAGCCCCGGGCCCTGGTCATCGCCGGCAAGCCCTGGCTCTACGTCCTTAACCGGCCGTTGGCGTTCCTGCCGCCCGGGTTTCACCGCTTTCTGACGGACAAGGCGGTCTTTAAGGCCGCCCTGGCCGGCATCTTCGTCCGGCCCTTCAAGTTGTATTTCAATGCAGCAGAGCGCGAGAAGTGGCTTCGCGACATGATCGCCGCCGGCGAGCGGAACGGCATGCTGACCCCGGAGGAAGCGGCCCACATCGTCGGTCAGCTCAAGGAGCCGTTCATCCAGAAGTACCTCAAAAGCTTGGCCATCCACCTGCTGCTCATGCCGACGACGCACGTCGTGGCCCTCATCGTGGCTTTTTTCTACGTCCGGCTCCACCCCGAGTTGACCTGGCAGCAGGCGACCCTAGCCACGGGCGTCATCTTCGGCCTTTTCCAGATCATCCCCATCTCGCCGGGCTCCCTGGCCCGGGGCATCTATACGACCTCGCTTGTCATCCGCGAGAAGAACTTCAAGGACTACAGCATCGCCTTCGGCCTGAGCTTCTTCAAGTACATCGGCTACCTGGCCTTCCCGATCCAGATGGCCTACCGCTACCCCGACCTGGCCCGGTTCATGGCCGCCCACTGGGCCACGAGCGCCGTCCACATCGTTCCCGTCTTCGGGGAGAAGGGGGCCTGGCTGGAGCATTTCGCCTTCGACGCCTTCTACAACTTCCCGCTGACGGTACGCCGTCGGATCCGGCTGCGGGCGGAGGCCCGGCAGGGCCTGCGGCCGCGCTATGCGCAGGTGGGGACTTGGGCCCTGGCCGGCACGGCGCTTCTGGCCGGCCTCGATCTCGGCTGGTTCAAATCCGCCGGGGCTGTGCCGGCGCTCAAGAATGTCTGGTGGCTCGCGCTCTGGGTGCCAGTGTTTACGGGCGCCTTGATATCACGAGGCGCGGGCGGCGCGGGGCTGGGCCGCCGCATCCTCCTCGGCACGGCGGGCGGGGCCCTGGTCGGTGTCCTTTACGCCCTGGCCAACACCTTCGCTCCCTCCCTCTATGCGGGCCCTGCAGACCCGAGCTCCCTGGCCGTCAAGGCGCTCTGGCACGTCTTCCTGTTCGCGCTGGTGGCCACGGTCGGGGCGGTCATCGCCGAGACCCGCCGGCCCTAGCGACCTCCTGCCGCCTCGAAAACATTGGTTCGGTTCGCGACTTCTTCGATCCCGCACAACCGGTTCGACCTTGAAGCCGCCCGGGAACGGTGTTAGCATCAACCGGGGAATGAGATCGGGAGTTAATTTCCTAATTTCTGACGTTACATGGACGCCTCGAAACGCCAAGCCCTCTTGTGGACCGCCTTATACGGCGTCGCGATTTTGGCCGTTTTTCCCCAAGAGCTCCGTCACACCACCGGCGTCGTCAATATCGAGGTCCCGGTCCGGGTCTTCGACGCCGACCGGTTCGTCGATGATCTGACGATCGGCGATTTCGAGGTCCTCGAAAACGGGAAACCCCAGAAGATCCTCTCGCTCTACCTGGTCCGGAAAACGAAGGTCGAAAGAGAGGAAAGCCCGGCGGAACCGGCACCCACGCCAGCCGCTCCGGCCAAGGCCGCTCCGGAGACCGTCCGGAATTTCGTGCTGATCTTCGAGGTCCATGATCCCATGCCGAAGATCGACCAGGCCATTGATTATTTCTTCCGAGAGGTCTTTCGCAGGGGCGACCGGGTGACGATCGTCGGGCCGAGAGGATCGTACCATTTCAGGCAGGAGACGTCCGACAGGATCCGGCCGGCCGACGTGGCACGGCAGATCAAGGGCAAACTGAGAAAGGACATCATCGCCGGCAGCGTCGAGTACCGGCGCCTTATCCAGGACATCAAGGACATGGAGAAGCTGGCCGATGCGGGCTCCGACGCCGCCGAACGCGCGATCGAGAACGATATCCGGCAGCTCCGTGACCGCCTGACCGTCACCGATCAGGGCATCCGGCAGCTGGCCCGGCAGTTGAAGGCCCAGGAAGGGCGGAAGGTCGTATTCCTGTTCTACGAGAAGGAGGAGATCCCGATCCCCGGTCCGAAATACTCCGACTCGGCGAACCGCGGGGAACTCGACCGGCCTCTCGATTTTGACGCCAAGGAGATCGAGAAGCTCTTTGCCGACGCCTCGATGACGGTCAATTTCATCTTCCTGACCAATTCCTCGACCGGCACGATGGATATCACGGACGTTCGCCCCGGCGAGCGCCACCTCATGGACCTGTCCCCGAGCTTTTATGGAGCCTTCCGCGAGATATCTCGCGCCTCCGGCGGGACCACGGAGGCCTCCGCCAACGCCATGGCCTCTTTCAAAAAGACCGTGGCGGCGTCCGAGAATTACTACCTTCTCTATTATTCCCCTGCCGAGTACAAAGCGGACGGGAAGTTCAAAGAGATCGAGATCAGGGTCAAGGGGAAAAGCTACCAGGTTTCCCACCGCGCCGGTTACATCGCCGATTGAGCTCTGGCGGCGCCTTTAAGCCGCCTCTCCGCTGGCTGTCGAGAGCGGCTTGGATGATCCGGCGCCCGGCCTACCCCTTGAGTTTAAGTCCCAGCTCGTCGAGGGCCCGCTGGTCAACCGCCGAGGGCGAGCCGGTCATGAGGTCGAGGGCCCCGGTCGTTTTCGGGAAGGGGATGACCTCGCGGATGGACTCTTCCCCGGCCAGGAACATAACCAGGCGGTCGAAGCCGTGGGCGATGCCGCCATGCGGCGGCGCGCCGTAGCCCAACGCATCGAGAAAATACCCGAACTTCGTCTGCGTTTCCTCGTCGGTCAATCCCAGGGCCTTGAAGATGCGGCGCTGGACGTCCATGTCGTGGATTCGGATGGAGCCGCCGCCGACCTCGGTGCCGTTGAGGACGAGGTCGTAGGCCTTGGCCCGGACCTTGTCGGGGTTGGTTTCGAGGAGGTGAAGGTCCTCTTCATAGGGCGAGGTGAAGGGGTGGTGCATCGAGACGAAGCGGTTCTCCTCCTCGCTCCACTCGAAAAGAGGGAAGTCTGTGACCCAACAGAATTCCAAGCGGTCACGGCGGGCCGGGTCCTCGATGGGCCAGGTCCGGCGGATCTCGCCAAGAGACTTCAGTGCGGTGACCTTCTTATCAGCGATAAGGAGCCCGAGATCGCCTTCACTCCCGCCGAGGGCCGCCCAGATCGCGTCGTAATCGGCCTCGGCCGTCTTGAGCGAAGACTTCCAGCCGTCCTGCTTCTTGATCCAGATCAGGCCCTTGGCGCCAAGAGACTTGGCCTTCTCGCCGAGCTTGTCGAGCTGGCCGCGCGATAAGACGGCCGCACCCTTGACGAGCACGCCCTTGACCTCGCCGCCCGCGCCGATGACGTTCCTGAGGACCTCGGAGGAGCCCTCGCGCCCGATCGCGGTCAGGTCGCGCATCTCGAGCGGCACCCGCAGGTCGGGCTTGTCCGAGCCGTACTTGGCCATGGCCTCAGCGTAGGGGAGCCGGCGGAACGAGCCCTCGACCTTCCGGCCGATGATGGCGAAAAGGGCGGCCATGAGGCCTTCGTTGAGGGCGAAAAACTCGTCCTGATCGATGAAGCTCGTCTCGATATCGATCTGGGTGAACTCGAGCTGGCGGTCGGCCCGCAGGGCCTCGTCGCGGAAGCAGCGGACGATCTGGAAGTAGCGGTCGCAGCCCGCCACCATCAAAGTCTGCTTGAACTGCTGGGGCGATTGGGGCAGGGCGTAGAACCGGCCGTGGAACATCCGGCTCGGCACGAGGAAGTCGCGGGCCCCTTCCGGCGTCGGGTTGGCCAGGATGGGCGTCTCGATCTCGAGGTAGCCGTGATGACTGAGGTAGTTGCGGGCGGCCAACGCGGCCTCGTGACGCAGCCGGATGTGGCGCTGCATCTTGGGCCGGCGCAGGTCGAGATAGCGGTACTTGAGGCGCAGCTCCTCGGAAGCCTGCGGCGGGTCGGCCACGACGAACGGCGGCACCTTGGACGCGGCGAAGACCTTGAGCGCTGTCGCCTCGACCTCGACCTCGCCCGTCGGGATGTCCTTGTTCACGGCGGAGCGGCGCCGGACCTTGCCGCGGACGCCGACCACGAACTCGCCGCGGAGCTTTTTGGCCTCTTCGGCCAGCTCGGGCTTGTCCGATTGAAAGACGACCTGGGCCAGCCCCTCGCGGTCGCGCAGGTCGACGAAAACGAGGTGGCCCATGTCCCGGGTCTTGTGGACCCAGCCGCAGAGGACAACCTCGCGGCCTTCATCGGCGGCCCGCAGGGCGCCGCAATAGTCGGTCCGTTTCATGGCCCGGGTGTTAGGGAGAGGCGTGCTCATGGCGATCCTCGAACGGTTCAGCTTTGAAGAAGGAACGATAGGAGCTCTTCGCGCGGTCCGTCGAGCTGGCGGCCCGTGGCCATGTCCTTGAGGCCGAAGCGGCCGCTCTGGAGCTCGTTGTCGCCTACGATCAGGACCCAGGCCGCGCCGAGCTTGTTGGCCCGGCCGAAGTGGGCCTTCATGCCCCGGTCCTTGTATTCGACCAGGCATTCGATGCCGTTGACCCTGAAAAAGGCGGCCAGCCCCAGGCCGGCCTTCTTGGCCTCCTCGCCCAGATAAGCGAGATAGAGGAGCTTGGTCTTCGGCGGAACGACCTCGGACGCCGAGAGGACACGCTCCATGCCCATGGCGAACCCGGTGCCGCAGATGTCCGGGCCGCCAAAGTCCTTCATCATGTCGTCGTACCGGCCGCCGCCGAGGATGGCGTTCTGGGCCCCGAGGTGCGAGGTGACGATCTCGAAGGTCGTCTTCGTGTAGTAGTCGAGGCCGCGAACGAGCCGCGGCTCGACCTTAAAGGCGATCTTGAGGACGTCGAGGCAGGCCTTGAGCTTGGCGAAATGGTCGCGGCACTCTGCGCAGAGATAGTCCTGGATCGACGGGAAGGACTTGGCCACTTCCTGACAGGCTTCGACTTTGCAGTCGAAGATCCGCAGCGGGTTGGTCTCGGCCTTGCGCTGGCAATCGGCGCAGAGTTCGGCTTTGCGCAGCCCGGCGGCCTTCCGCAGAGCCTCGCTGTAGGCCGGGCGGCAAGCCCGGCAGCCGACCGAGTTGACGAGCGTCTCGATGCCCGTGACGCCGAGCTTGCCGAGGAGGGCGTGGGCCATCTCGATGATCTCGGCGTCGACAGCGGCGTCCTTTTCGCCAAAGACTTCGATATCGATCTGGTGGAACTGGCGGTAGCGGCCCTTTTGCGGCTTGTCGTAGCGGAACATGGGGCCCATGAAGTAATAGCGCATGGGCGCGCCCTCGAGGTCGAGCCGGTGCTCGATGATGGCGCGGACGACCGAGGGGGTGTATTCGGGCCGCAGGGTCAGGGACCGGCCGCCCTTGTCGGTAAACGTGTACATTTCTTTGGTGACGACATCGGAGGTGGCGCCGGTCCCCTTTTCGAAGAGTTCCGTGGCTTCGAAGACCGGGGCCCGGAGCTCGCGGAAGCCGTAGCGCTCGAACGTGGCCCGGGCCGTGGCCTCCAGGACCTGCCACTTCTCGACCTCGCCGGGCAGGATGTCCCGCGTCCCCTTGATCGCGGCGAGCTCTTTTCTGGGGGAGGCGTCGTCGCTCACCGTTCCTCGATGACCCCGAGCTTGCGGATCTTCTGATAGCGCTCCTCGAGCAGCACGTCGATGGGCTTGGACTCGAGCTTCTTCAGGGCCTGGTAGATGTGCTTATCGACGGTCTTATAGGTCAATTCGGGGTCGATGTGGGCGCCGCCGGGCGGCTCGGGGATGATCTTGTCGATGATGCCGAACTTGAGCAGGATCTCGGACCGGATGCCCAGGTTCTCGGCGGCCTCCTCGACGGCGGTCTGGTCCTTCCAGACGATGGCCGCGCAGCCCTCGGGCGAGATGACGGAGTAGAACGAGTGCTCGAGCATCAGCAGCTGGTCGCCGAAGCCGATGCCCAGGCCGCCTCCGCTGCCGCCCTCGCCGATGACGACATTGATGATCGGCGTCCGCAGCATGGCGATGGTCTTCAGGTTGTAGGCGATGGCCTCGGCCTGGCCGCGCTCCTCGGCGCCGATACCGGGGTAGGCCCCCGGCGTGTCGATCAAGGTGATGACCGGGAAACCGAACTTTTCGGCCTCCTGCATGACCCGGAGGGCTTTGCGGTAGCCCTCGGGGTTGGCCTGGCCGAAGTTCCGGTCGATGCGGGTCTTGGTCGTCCGGCCCTTCTGATGGCCGATAACGGCCACGGTCTGGCCCTTGTAGAAGGCCAGGCCGGAGACGATGGCCGGGTCGTCGGCGAAACGGCGGTCGCCGTGCATCTCCATGAAGTCCTGAAAGAGAAAGGCAATGTAATCCAGGGTATACGGGCGCTTGGGGTGGCGGGCGATCTGGACGATGTTGATCGTGGCCAGGCGGGGGACGATGGCCGCCCATTCCTTCTCGATCTCGGCGCGGAGAGCGGCGATCTTATCCTTCTTGTCGATGGCGTCGGTCTCGGCCAGTGCGTCGATCTGTTCCTTGAGGGACAGGATGCCCTTCTCGAGGGTGTAAAACTCCGCCGATTTTTCCATTCGCAACTCTCTCAACAGGCTAGAATACGGGGTTATTCTAGGGCCGCCCTGGGGCTAAGTCAAGATGGCCTCGGGAGGACTTTCCGTATGCCCCTCGGACTCGAGGCTCCTCCTCCCTCGGCGTCACCCCCGGCTGTGCTCACCGCTCCAAAGCGCTCTTCGGCATCAGCGGCTGCGCGCAGGCGGGGGGCCCCCACGCCGTTGCGTCGTCGCCCCTCGCCCTCGGGCATCGCGTCGGTGATGACTCTCGGCCGTGGCTTAAGAAGCTGAACCGGACATTGGCAATTGCTTGTCCTTGGTCAGGACGAAATCTCGGCGCCGGTGGGAGATCGAGGACATGTACCTCAGGGACTTGTCCCCAAGCTTGGCCTTACGGCCGCCTCGAAGGGTTCGCTCGATCGCGGCGCTGGCGGACGACCTCGAACAGGAAGACGGCGGCTGCTGCGGCCACGTTCAGGGACGTGACCTTGCCGGACAAAGGGATGGCCAGGACCTCGTCGCAGGCCTTGCGGACCAGGGGCCGGAGGCCCTTGGCCTCGGAGCCGAGGACGATGCCGACTGGCCCGGTGTAGTCGAACGAGTACCAGGGCTTGTCGCCGGAGCCTTCCGCGCCGACGAGCCAGAGACCTTTCTCCTTGAGCTCCTCCATGGCCCGGACGAGGTTGGTTACCCGGGCGACGGGGAGATGCTCCAGGGCGCCGGCCGAGACCGTGTCGACCGCCTCGGTCAGCCCGGCCGAGCGGCGCTCGGGCAGGATGATGCCGTCCGCGCCCGCACCCTCGGCGCTGCGGACGATGGCCCCCAGGTTCTGCGGGTCCTCGATCTCGTCGAGGATGACGACGAACGGCTTGGGAGAACGGGCCAGGATGTCCCCGAGCGAGGCGTAGGCCTTGGGCGAGACCTCGGCCACGACCCCCTGGTGGCCGGGGGCGACCTGATCGAGGCGTTTGGCCGGCACGAAGACGACCGGGATATGATGGGCCTTGGCCTCCCGGATGACTTCGCCGATCCGGGCGTGGCCGCGCTCCTCTTGGACGAAAACCTTGTTGACCCGGTCCGGCGCGGACCGCAGGGCCTCGAGAAGGGGATTGATGCGGATGATCCTGTCCATGGCGCGCTCCGTGAGGCATTATATATCATGAAGGCACCGGGTTTACGCATTACGCGTCTCCAGGCTAGCTGCGTAATGCGTAAACCCGGTGCCTTCTTTTTATGCTCTTGGCCGAGACCGTTGCCTCGGCCGAGAGCATCGGGTAGAATGGGCCCATGAATCCGCGGGAGGCGGGCCATGCCCGATAGCATCAAGACGACCAGGATTTCGCTCATCGTCGCCGCGGGCCTCGAATTTGCGACGGCGGCGCTGTTCCTCTTCATTTTCTTCGCCGGCGCCGCGCTCATCGGCTGGCACACCGAGCGCTCGAGCCTTGTCGGGAGCGCTCTTCTCGGCGCCGCCGGCATCGCCCTGGCCGTCGCATTCGTCGTCCTCGGCATCGTCGCTCTCGTCGTCGCGGCGGGCATCGCCAAGGGCCGACCCTGGTCTCGCATTGCCGGGATCGTCCTGGGCGTTCTTTATCTCCTGGCCTTCCCGATCGGCACGATCCTGGGCCTCATCGTCCTGCTGGGACTTCTGGGCCGCGACGCGCGGGACTGGTTCGGTCCCGGCAGGCCGTCCCAGCCTCTGGCGCAAGTCCCACCGCCCAGCGGGGAGCGGAGTCTGCGGAGCGGACCATCAGAATAGCAGCGGAGTAACTCGGAGCTGCTATTCTGAGAGATATCTTAGCAGAGTAGATTGGCTTTTTAAGACGAAGAGACCCTCATTGGCCACCAGAAAGGTCATCGAGATCGACCGCGGCCTCTGCGACGGCTGCGGATTGTGCACCACGGCCTGCGCCGAAGGGGCCTTGGCTCTCGACGGGGAGAACAAGGCGGTCCTCGTCCGCGAGATCTTTTGCGACGGGTTGGGGGCCTGCCTCGACGTCTGCCCGACCGGGGCGCTCCGGGTCATTGAGCGCGAGAGTCAGGCCTATGACGCCGGGGCCGCTTTTGACCACGTGCTGGAAACGCGGGGGACGGCCGCGGCTTTCAAGGTCCACGGAGCGGCCGGCGAACAGGCGCCGGCCGGTCATGGCGGCTGCCCGGGCAGCCGGGCCCGCGTGATCACGCGCGAGCCCGAGCCTGAAGGGCCGGGCCGCGGTCCGGCCGCCCGGTCCGAGCTCAGCCAATGGCCGATCCAGCTTCATCTGATCTCGCCCCTAGCCCCCTATTTCCAGGGGAGCGACCTGCTCGTCGCCGCGGACTGCACCGCTTTCGCCCTCGGCGGCTTCCATGGCGAGCTCCTCAAAGGGAAGAAGCTTGTCATCGCCTGCCCCAAGCTCGATGATACGGGCGGCTACATCGAGAAGCTGGCCGAGCTCGTCAAACGGAATAACCTCCGGTCGCTGACCGTGGCCATCATGACGGTGCCCTGCTGCACGGGGTTAGAGCGGATCGTCCGTCTGGCCGTCGACCGCGCCGGCGTGCCTCTCGAAGTGAAAAAGATCGTCGTCGGGATCGACGGCCAGATCGTCACCCCGGCCTGACAGGCCTGTCCCCGGCGGGGACTGTCCCTCTTGGCCGCGTCAGCCTGATCTATTCACGAATCGAGGCGGCCCCAGATGCGAGGCCCGCTTCTGCGGAATATCCTGCGAAAAGCGCTTTTTCGAGATATTTCTCAGATGCGCAGCTACGAGTCGCTCCGCTGCACATCTGACCTCCGCTCCCTTTCGGTCGCTCCGGGTAGGCCCGTAGGGTAAAAACGCTCGATAAAAGAGAAAGAAGAAAAAAGGCGTTTTTATGAATAGGTCAGGCTAGACCGAGAGCGCGATCAGCAGCTGGGCCGGGAAATACGTTCCCAGGATGATGACCTGAGCGACCGGCCCGATCTTCTTGCCGAACCGGTCGTAGGCCAGGACCGAGTCGGAGATCAGGAAGAGAACCGCCCCGATGAAAGCCAGGAGCGGCTTGATCCCTCCCCGGTCGACATAGCGGCCGGCGGCGAAGCCGGCCATGATGACGATGGCCGTGACATAGACGAATACCGGGAGCTTGAGCGGGCCGAGCCCGGGCTTCAGAATGAAGTACATCAGCAGACCGTAAAGGATGAAAGGCAGGAAGACCCCGATCGAAACGGAGCGCCCCGGCCCAGGCCGGAAGGCCATGATGTAAAGGACTTGGGCCACGAGGAAGGCGGCCAGGCCGGTCGGGAACCACTTTTCGGGGAGCGTCAGGGCGATATCGCCGGCGAGGGAGGCCACCAGCCCGGCCAGGATGAAAACCTTGTAGGACGCCGGCATGGGCACGGGTGCGACGGCGGCCACGGCAATGATCAATGTTGTGGCCAGAGGCTTGACCCTCTGGAAGAGAACGCGGCGTCCCTTCTGGTCGGACCAGATGGTCACGACGGCTGACAGGAGCGCTAAGACGGACAGGACGATCGCCGGCACGGAAACGTCCATGATCTATACCCCCTGGGCCTTTTCTTTGGCCAACCGCTCGCGGGCTTCCGCGAACATCGGCTCGGCGTACTCGCTGGGCCAGGTCCGCTCCTCGAAGGTCCGCTTCTCGACCATCTTCAGGAAGCCCTCGAAATCGTGAAAGTACGAGCCGTAGATGTGGAAGCTGTCGACCAGGTCGGCATAGCGGCCGACGCGGACGGGGCGGCCGGTCTTCTCGGACACCCGGCCGGCCACGACGCGCTGGAGATCGGTCAGCGCGAAGACGTTCATGTAGGCGGCCTTATAGGCGTCCCGGGACCGCCAGTGAGAGTTCATGTTCAGGACGGGCCGGCCGGACTCGTCCTCGAGGATCCGGAACCAGAGGCGCTGCAGGCACGGCGGATCATCGGTCCGGGCGTCGAGCTTGGGGTTCCAGGTGATGGCCTGGGCCCGGCGGGTGTGGCCGGTCCGGGCCAGGCGGTCCACGGCGGCCGCGATCTGGTCGACCGTCTCGCCCTCGATGTCGTAGGCGAAGAGCCGCTTGTGGTAGGTGTAGGTCCACTTGCCTTCCTCGGGGCAGATCCAATGGTCGTGGACCCCCTCGACCACCTCCTGTCGGTAGACCTCGAGGTCCTCGAGCCCGCCGGGGAAGGCCCGGTGGATGCGCGGTTCGGCGAAGGGGTCCTCGACCGTCCAGAGCATGGTGCAGTCCCGGCTCGGCGGGTCGCCGGGCTTGTCGTATTCCGTCCTGATGGGAACGCCCTCGCGCCAGCAGGCCAGGACGGCCCTCTCCCAGGCCTCGGGCAGGGTCCGACCAGAGGCCTGAAGGGTGGGGATGTTTCCGTTCATGAGCTTACCTCGGTTCTCCCCTCCGCTTTTAACATAGGGCGGCCGACCCGTCAACGCGACAAAATGCACTTCAGGGACTGCTTCAAGGGACTGTCCCCGGAGGGGACTGTCCCTCTTGTTGTTCGAATTGCCTGGCAGAGACGCGAGTCCGTTGGATCCAGAGGGGCAGTCCCCTCCGGGGACAGCCCCGCTAAACTATCCCGCCGGACAATCCGACGATAGCGTCTCCCCATTGAAGGCGACCCCGGAATGAGATAATGTGGCCCCTCAGGAGGCGGCCGTGCCGGAGATCGAGATAGCCACAGCCTATTACGAATCGCCCATCGGGACGATCGAGATCAAGGGGACGGAGGACGGCGTCTCGGACCTGAACTTCTTCGACCTCAAGGAGGAGCGGTCGGCCCGGCGACAGAAGACTGCCCCGCCTGGCCCCGTGGCCGACGCCCTGGCCCAGCTCGAAGGGTATTTCCGGGGCAGCCGCAAGGCCTTCTCGGTCAGGCTCGACCTCCGCGGCACGCCCTTCCAGATGAAGGTCTGGGCCGAGCTTCTCAGGGTCGGTTTCGGCCAAACGACCACCTACAAGGCGCTGGCTGCGGCCGTCGGCCAGCCCGCGGCGACCCGGGCCGTCGGGGGGGCCAACCACAGTAACCCCATTTCGATCATCGTCCCCTGCCACCGGGTGGTCGGGAGCGACGGCCGCCTGACGGGCTACGGCGGCGGCCTCTGGCGCAAGGAATGGCTCCTCCGTCATGAGGGCGGAAGCGGACTTTTCATTTGACCTGGATCATTCACGAGCCGAGGCGGCTGCAGATGCGAGGCGTCAAAGGTGAAGCCGTACTCGGAGTACTGCAAACCCTTTGCAACGAAGCAGATGCGGCCGGATCGGCTTGCCCGAAGGGTAAAAACGCGGTCTTGCCTTTTCTTGGCTCAAGGAGAAAGCCGGCGTTTTCATGAATAGTCCAGGTTGACAGCCCGGCGCGGAATGGGCATAGAATAGGCACCGCCGCGCGACGGGAAGGAGAGCCCCAATGACCGACACGATCCCCCAGATGTTTCTCCATACGACCGGGACCTATGTCAAAAATGATCTTTTGGCGGCCAAGAAGGAGGGCCGGTATGCCCCCATCCCGACCGAGGAGTTCGCCCGGCGGGTCCGGCACCTGTCCCTCGGCCTGGCCGATCTCGGCCTCACCCCCGGCGAGAAGCTGGTCATCTTCTCCGAGAACCGGCCCGAGTGGACGATCACGGACTTCGCCGTCCTCTGCGCCGGCGGCATCACCGTGCCCATCTACACGTCCCTCATGCCCGAGCAGGTCAAGTACATCATCAACGATTCGGACGCCCGCATCGTGGTCTGCTCGAACCGGGACCTTTGGCTCAAGGTCGAGGCCGTCCGGTCCGAGCTGCCGAGCGTCCACCACTTCGTCCTGATCGACGAGGAAGGCCCCCAGGGCATGATGTGCCTGTCCGAGATCATGGCCCGCGGTAAGACGATCGCCGACAAGGATCCCGGGCTGTTCGACCGGCGGGCCCTGGCCGTCAAGCCCGCCGACCTGGCCTCGATCATCTACACCTCGGGCACGACGGGCGTCCCCAAAGGGGTCATGCTGACCCACGCCAACTTCGTCTCCAATTCCAAGGCCCTCGACGCCGTGACCGAGTTCAGCGCCAAGGATATCATCCTCTCGTTCCTGCCCCTGTCGCACGTCCTCGAGCGCATGACCACGTTCTCGTTCCTCTACAAAGGGGCCTCGATCTACTACGCGGAGAGCATCGAGACCGTGGCGGAGAACCTGCTCGAGGCCCGGCCGACGATCATGATCAGTGTGCCCCGGCTCTTCGACAAGATCTACGCCAAGGTCATGGACAACGTCCTGGCCCAGTCGCCGCTCAAGCGGAAGATCTTCTTCTGGGCCCTCAGGGTCGGCAAAAAGTACGGGGCCCGCAAGATCCGCCACCAGCCGATCCCGGCCTGGCTGGCCTTCCGGCGCAAGATCGCGGCCAAGCTCGTCTACGGCAAGATCATCGAGAAGACGGGCGGCCGGGTCCACTTCTTCGTCTCCGGCGGCGCGCCTCTCTCGGCCGACGTGGCCGAGTTCTTCTACGCCATCGGCATCACCATCCTCGAGGGCTACGGCCTGACCGAGACCTCGCCGGTCCTGGCCTGCAACACCTTCGACAAGATGAAGTTCGGCACGGTCGGGCCGACCGTGCCCGGCGTCGAGATCAAGATCGCTCCGGACGGGGAGGTCCTGGCCAAGGGCCCCAATGTCATGAAGGGCTACTACAAGAAGCCGCAGGAGACGGCCGAAGTGTTCGAGAACGGCTGGTTCAAGACCGGAGACATCGGCCGTATCGACGAGGAGGGTTTCCTCGTCATCACTGACCGGAAGAAGGACATCCTGGTTACGGCCGGCGGCAAGAACGTGGCCCCCCAGCCGATCGAGAACCTGCTCAAGACCAACCCTTACATTCAGACGGCCGTCGTCGTCGGCGGCGGGCGGAAGTTCATCTCGGCCCTGATCGTGCCCGACTTCGACAAGCTCGAGGCCTACGCCAAGGCCAAGGGCATCCCCTTCGCGAACCGCCAGGAGCTGGTCGAGCGCGAGGAGATCCTGACCTTCATGCTGGCCGAGGTCAACCGGACGACCCCCAACCTGGCGAGCTACGAGCGGATCAAGAAGGTCGTCCTGCTCGAGCGGGATTTCGACGCCGACACGCAGCTGACGCCGTCCCTCAAGGTCAAGCGGCACATCGTCGAAAAGGTGTTCAAGCCGGTGATCGACCTGCTCTACAAGGACTGATTTCGCCGGGTCTGCGAGAGAGAATCGGTCGCCCCGGCGTCCCTTATTACAGGGACGGCATGAGCGACCGAACGAGCGGAGCCCCGGGCAAGGCCCAGCCCTCGAACGGGGCCGGGCACAGGGACCGGCTGAGGCAGAAATTCCTCAACGGGGGCCTGTCCGCCTTCCTGGACTACGAGATCGTCGAGCTGCTCCTGACCCTGGGGACGCCCCGGCGGGACTGCAAGGGGGCGGCCAGGGAAGCGCTCCGGGAGTTCAAGACCTTCGGCGGGGTCCTCGAGGCCCGTCCCGAGGAGCTCCAGCGCATCCCCGGCATCGGGGCCCGCAACGTTTTCGGCCTCAAGCTCATCCACGAGGTCTCGCGGCGCTTCCTCAAGGACAGGATGATGAGCCGGCCGGTCTGCCACTCCTCCCAGGAGGTCTACGACTACCTCTGCCATGCCCTGCGCGACCTCAAGACGGAACGGTTCAAGGTCATCTTCCTCGACCCCAAGAACCAGGTCATCGAGGAGAAGACCCTGTTCGAGGGTACGGTCGACTCGAGCGCCGTCTACCCCCGGGAGGTCATCAAGGACGCCCTGCGCTACGAGGCCTCGGCCCTGATCTTCGCCCACAATCATCCCTCCGGCGACCCCGAGCCGTCCCTCTGCGACCGGGAGGTCACCCGGGACCTCGTTTTCGCCGCCCGGGTGGTCCAGATCAAGGTCCTGGACCACATCGTCGTCGGGAACAATCGCTACTTCAGCTTCGCCGACCAGGGCCTCATCGACGACTACGACCTCATGTTCAACGGCTTCCCGCGATGACCATTCATGAAAACGCCGGGTTTCTCCACAAAACAAGAAGGACCAAGACCGGCCCTGAATAGCCCAGGTTGCAAGCCCGGCGCAATCCGGGTAAACTCTAAGTTCGAACGGGGGAGGAGATGGCCAAGAAAGAGATGGAGAAGGAGCGAACGGACATGGTGAAAAAAGACCCGGCCCGCGAAAGCGCCGCCGCCAAGGTGGCCGAGACCGAGGAACGGCAGTCCTCGCGCAGCAAGGCTATCGATGCCGCGCTGTCGCAGATCGAGAAGCAGTTCGGCAAGGGCTCGATCATGAAGCTCGGCCAGAAGGGGGCCGCGGTGCCCGTCGAGGCCATCCCGACCGGGTCCATTTCCTTTGACCTGGCCCTGGGCATCGGCGGCTTCCCGCGCGGCCGCGTCATCGAGATCTACGGGCCCGAGGCCACCGGCAAGACGACCCTGGCCCTCCACGTCATCGCCGAGGCCCAGAAGCGCGGCGGCCAGGCGGCCTTCATCGATGCCGAGCACGCGCTCTCCCCGTCCTATGCTGCGCAGATCGGGATCGATATCGACAACCTGCTCATCTCCCAGCCCGACTTCGGCGAGCAGGCCTTGGAGATCGCCGAGGTCCTCGTCCGCAGCGGCGCCGTGGACGTCATCGTCGTCGACTCCGTCGCCGCCCTGGTCCCCAAGGCCGAGCTCGAAGGCGAGATGGGCGACGCCCACATGGGCCTGCAGGCCCGGCTGATGTCCCAGGCCCTGCGCAAGCTGACGGCCATCGTCGCCCGGTCCAAGACCTGCTTCATCTTCATCAACCAGCTCCGTGAGAAGATCGGCGTCTTCATCGGCAACCCTGAGACGACGACGGGCGGCCGGGCCCTGAAGTTCTATGCCTCCCTGCGGGTCGATGTGCGCCGGCTGGCCGTTATCAAGGACGGCGAGAGCGTCATCGGCAACCGGGCCAAGGTCAAGATCGTCAAGAACAAGATGGCCCCGCCCTTCCGCGAGGCCCAGTTCGACATCATCTTCGGCGAGGGCATCTCCAAGGAAGGCGACCTCGTCGACGTCGGCTTCGACACCGGCATCCTCGAAAAGACCGGGACCTGGTACTCCTATAAGGGCGAACGGCTCGGCCAGGGGCGTGAGAACGTCAAGAAGCTGCTCAAAGAGAATACGAAGCTGGCCGGCGAGCTCGAGGACGAGATCCGGATGAAGATCGGCCTCGCCGGGGAGGCCGCGGCGGCCGAAGCGCCGGCGAAATAGGGCCCTCTCTTCGCCTCCGGCCGGCTTGCCTAATTCCGACGATTCTGCTAGGATTTGGGCTGAAGAGGAGGGACCGATCATGAACTATACGCCCAAGGACTACGCCAAGCTGCTCGGCACGCCCGGCTTCTCGGACACGCTGCTGAAAAACCATTTCACCCTTTATCAGGGCTATGTCACCAACACCAACAAGGTCCTCGACATCCTCGGCCTGATGGCCAAGGACGGCAAGACCGGAACACCCGAGTACGCCGAGCTCAAGCGCCGGCTCGGCTGGGAGTTCAACGGCATGCGCCTCCACGAGCTCTATTTCGGGAACCTCGGCGGCACGGCCCCGCTCGATCCCGCCAGCAAGCTGGCCCGGCGCATCGCCGAGAACTTCGGCGACATCGAGATGTGGGAAAAGGACTTCCGGGCCACCGGCGCCATGCGCGGCATCGGCTGGACGGTCCTCTACGAGGACACGAACAACGGCCGGTTGATCAACTTCTGGATCAACGAGCACGACGCCGGCCACCCCGCCGGTTGCGCGCCGCTCCTGGTCATGGACGTCTTCGAGCACGCCTTCATCACCGACTACCAGCTCAAGCGGGCCGACTACATCGAGGCTTTCTTCAAGGCCATCGACTGGGGGGCCGTCGGCATGAGGCTGAAGTAGGGCTTGCTTTCTGATCAAGAGGGACAGTCCCTATCCTGCCGAAGGCTGGAAAAGCGACCGGGTCAGGCTTACCGTCCCTCTGGTCCCGTCGGGAGAAGTGGCTGTGAGGCCTAGGCCGCGGCCGGATCGCCGTTCGCCGGGTCGGCGCCCTCGACGCGGAACCGCCGGATCTTGTGATAGAGCGTCGAGCGGGAGATGGCCAGGATCCGGGAGACCTCGGCCCGGTTCTGGTCGGTGATCTCGAGCAGGAATTGGATGTAGTCCTTCTCCAGGGCCTTGAGGGTCGGGAAGCCCGCCGGCTTGGCGAACTCCCGCGCTTCGTCGAGCCCCAGGTAGCGCTGAAGATAGATATTCAACGGTGTCTCCGGGTTCAACGGGCGGCGGCCCGGGCCCCCTGGATCAGGCGATAGTTGTTGGCCACGGCGTAGGACAGGAGCGCGTTGGTGGCCGTGGTCATGACCCAGGCCACGGTCCGGTTCCGCTTGAAGATGGCCTTCATGCTGAGGTAGGACAAGGCGGTCGTGCCGAACTTGACGGCGGCGAAGGCGGCCGGGCTCTTGACGAAGGGCCTCATGAGCGGATTGGTCTCCGCGAGGCCGGGGTACTTGAGGGCCTGGCGGGTCGAGACATAATCGGCCACGTTCAATCCGAGCATGAGGACCAGATTGGCGTCGAAAAGAGCCTTGCCGGGCCGGAGGACCGGGCCGAACGAAGGAACGCGAGGCATGAAGGCCGCTTGCGACCCGGCCAGCGGCCCCGGCTCGACGGCCAGGAGCTCTGCGGCCAGGGGGGCGGGCTCGGGCAGCGGGTCCGGCAAGATGATCGTGGACGGCTGAAGGCCCGTCGGGACGATGATCTCCCAAATGGCCTCGGAGGAGGCGTCTTTGGCTGCCGCCAGGGGGGCGGCCAGCACCAAACACACCAGGGCGACGAAGGCGATCTTGACTTTCATTGGCACCGCTCCTATTTCCTTCATGACGGCCCAATTAACGGCAAGAACGGTGCCAAGGATAATAAAGCGATGGTAATGTATACTATATAAACAAGATAAAGACTTATATTAGACCAATCTTGGCACACCATTAGTGTCAAGATAATGAACACTAAATTGGCTTAGAATTGGCCTATTGTGCTTATATTAAAAGAATTAAGTAGCTATTAATTAAATGGTAATAAAAGTGGACACTAATAGCTGAGTCTTGTTTTATAAATAGACCAGAAAATGTACGATATAATAGAGGCTATGCTGTCCGCGCTTGAGTCCGAGATGGCCGCTTTCCGGCCCGGCGGGAGCGATTGGCCCGGCTCCGCTCGAGCACTTCTTTGAGGTATCCGGCCGTGATCGAGCCGGGAGCAGCCGCCACCTTCTCAGGAGTTCCCTGAGCGACCACCTGGCCGCCGTCGTCGCCGCCTTCCGGTCCGAGGTCGATGACGTGATCGGCGCTCTTGATGACATCCAGGTTGTGTTCGATGACGACGACAGTGTGGCCTTCGGCCACAAGCTTCTGGAACGACCTCAGCAGCACGGCCACGTCGTTGGGGTGGAGGCCGATCGTCGGCTCATCGAAGAGGTAGAGGATCTTCTTGCCCTTCTCGTGGACCAGATGATAAGCCAGCTTGATCCGCTGCAGCTCGCCGCCGGACAGGGTCGTGGTCGGCTGGCCGAGCTTGAGATAGCCCAGCCCGACCTCGACGAGCGGATAGAGCTTCTTGGTGATCTCGGGCCGGCCGGCGAAGAAGAGGCAGGCCTCGGTGACGCTGAGATCGAGGACCTCATCGATGTTCTTGCCGTTCCAGCGGACGTCAAGGATCTCCCTCCGGAAACGCTTGCCCTTGCAGGCGTCGCAGACGAGGCTCACGTCCGAAAGGAACTGCATCTCGACGACCTGAACCCCGGCGCCCTTGCATTCCTCGCACCGGCCGCCCGCGGTGTTGAACGAGAAGTAACCCGGCCGGAAGCCCATGAGCTTGGCCTCGCGCGTCCCGGCGAAGAGCGACCGGATGCCGTCCATGGCCTTGGTGTAGGTCGCCGGGATGGAGCGCGGCGAGGCGCTGAGCGGCGACTGGTCGACCATGATGACCTTGGCCACCTTGTCCCGGCCCTTGATCTCGCCGAAGCCGTTGTCGGACGTGCCCGCGAAGCCCTGGTAGAGCACGTCGTAGATGAGCGTGCTCTTGCCCGAGCCGGAAACGCCGGTGACGCAGGTGAAGACGCCGAGAGGGATGCGGACGTCGATGTGCTTGAGGTTGTGCTTGTGGGCGTCGCGGATCTCGAGGAAGGTCTTGGCCGGCCGCCGCGCGGGCGGCAGGGCGATCTCCTTCTCGCCGCGGATGTATTGGGCCGTGAGCGAACCCCGATCGCGCTCGAAGGCCGCCCAGGACCCTTCGAAGACGACCTCGCCGCCGGCCTCGCCGGCCCGCGGGCCCATATCGATGACGTGCTCGGAGGCCCGGACGATGTCGGGATCATGCTCCACGACGACGACCGTGTTGCCGATGTCCTTGAGCGAGCGGAGGATCTGGACCAGCCGGTGATTGTCCCGGGGGTGGAGCCCGATGGACGGCTCGTCGAGGACGAAGAGCGTGCCGACGAGCGAGGCGCTCAGGGCCGCGGCCAGGCTGATGCGCTGGGCCTCTCCTCCGCTCAGGGTGAAGGTCATGCGGTCGAGGGTGAGGTAATCGAGGCCGACCTCCATGAGGAAGCGCAGCCGGCCGCGGATCTCCTGGACGAGCTTCTCGGCCACCTGCCGCTCGAAGGGCTGGAGCTCGAGCCCGGCGAAGAAGTCCGAGGCCTCGTGGACGGTCATGCCGACGACGTCGCCGATGTGCAACCCCTTGATCCGGACGCTCAGGGCCCGGGGGTTGAGGCGGGTCTTGGCGCAGGCGGGGCAGGCCACGTATTTCCGGTAGCGGCTGAGAAGGACCCGGACCTGGACCTTGTATTTCTTGGATTGCAGCCAGTCGAAGAAGCCCTTGACGCCGTAATAGCCGTCGCCGCCGTCGAGGACGAAGCGCTGGTCCTTGGGCTTGAGGTCGCGGAAGGGGACATTGGTCGGGATCTTGCGCCGGCGGGCCTCGGCCAGGAGCTCCTTCTGCATGCCTTTGGACAGCGGCTTCGTCCAGGGCTCGACCGCGCCCTGCTCGAGGGATTTCGAGGGGTCGGGGATGACCTTGTCCTCGTCGATGACGGCCAGATCGCCGAAGCCGTGGCACTCGGGGCAGGCGCCGTGAGGGCTGTTGAAGGAGAACAGGTTCGGATAGGGGTCCTCGGCCGGCAGCCGGCAGGCCCGGCACTCGAGCCGCTCGCAGAAGCGGAACTCGCGGCCGGCCTCGGTGCGGACGGTGACGCGGCCATCGCCCTTTTTGAGGCCCATCTCGAGGGAGTCGGCCAGGCGCTCGCGCTCGTCGACGCCCAGGGTGATTCGGTCGGCTAGGACATCGAGCGGGCCGTCGGTCTTGGGCGCCTGGTCGATGTCGACGACGGCCCCTACGGCGACGGCCCTGGTGAAGCCGTCCTTCTTGAGGGCGGCCAGGCCTTTCTCGCGCGGCCAGGCGAACGTGACGAAGGCTCTCGTTCCGGCCGGCTCCTGGGTCAGCTCGGCGATCATGGCGTCGACGGTGTCGCGGGCGACCGGGCGGCCGCACTGGAGGCAGTGGACGGCGCCGATGCGGGCGTAGAGGACCCTCAGGAAGTCGAAGATCTCGGTGACCGTGGCCACGGTCGAGCGCGGGTTCTTGGCCGAGCCCTTCTGCTGGATGGCGATGGCCGGGGGAATGCCCTCGATCAGCTCGGCGTCGGGCTTGTCCATGCGCTCGAGGAACTGGCGGGCATAGGAGGACAGGGACTCGATGTAGCGGCGCTGGCCCTCGGCGTAGAGGGTGTCGAAAGCCAGGGAGGACTTGCCCGAGCCGCTGACCCCGGTGACGGCGATGAGCTTGTTCAGCGGGACGTCGAGATCGATCCCCTTGAGGTTGTGGACGCGCACTCCGCGTAGGATGATGTTATCTGTCGTCGTCATGCGACCCTACTGAATCCCCCATTATATCACGGATCTCCGAGGCCGCACCAGGTCGCCGGGGGCTTCAGACGGCCGGCATAACTTGACCAGCCCTATACCTGAATTACAATATACCTTGTAATTCAGAATATCAGAGAGGGCCAGAATGAACTTAACCAAGGACATACTTCCAGGCCGACCCGACAGGAGCGAGAAGCGCAAGCGCATGATCTTCATTTTCAGCGCCCTTTGCTTGGCACTGGCAGTTATCGGCACGGCCGGCATCTCGTCTCTTGTCCAACAGGCGCCTCCCGAGAGCAAGGAGATCCAGGCGGCCAGGAAGATCGAGGACCTCGACCTCCGCATCAAGGAGCTCGAGCGCATCAAAGCCGCCTATCCCGAAAGCTCCCTCCGCGACCTCATCGACCGGAACATCCTCGACGCCAAGGTCGGCCTGTGCCAGACCGTCGAGGCCGTGGACGCGCTCCAGAGGCCTTCCCTCTCGCGGGGGACGGGGTTTGAACGGCTTGACGCCTACTATTTCGCCTGCGACCGTATCCTCAGCCACCCGAATCTCGACCGCTTCGACAAGGGCCAGGTGACCGCGGTCATCGAGTCTTATGTCGCCGATTATCTCAAGGCGGCCGCCGACCCCCAAGTGACCGGGGAAATCCCCGCGGACCAGAAGAGGTTCATCGCCTCCTATACCTCGAGCCTGTTCCTGTTCGAGGCCCAGGCCAGGCTGGGTCAGGGCAAGGCCGATAAGGCCCTGGAGACGCTCGGCAAGTACAAGGACGCCGGCGGACCCCTCACTGCGGCGTACTCGTACTATCTTGCCGAGGCCCGCGCGTTGCAAGGACGGACGGAGGAGGCCCTGGAGGGCTACTTGGCCGCCGCCGTGGACAACTACAAGGATTCGGATGCCAAGGCCAGGGCCCTTTGGTCAAAACTCAGGGGCACCATGGACGGATTCGACGCCCGGCTCGAGGAGAAATGGAGGGAGTTGCCGTTCCATCCGGAGTCCTTCGCGCCGGCCGGCGAATGGAAGGGCAAGACTGTCCTGGCGGAGCTTTTCACTGGCTCGGAATGCCCGCCTTGCGTCGCCGCGGATCTCGGCTTTGACGGCCTTCTCGAGGCGGGCGCTCCGCGGTACGTCGCGGTCCTCGAATATCATCTCCCCATCCCTAGGCCGGACCCGCTCATGAACCCCGCGACCAGAAAGCGCCAGGATTATTACGGCGTCTCGAGCACGCCCTCGACTTTCTTTGACGGCGAAAATAAGTCCTCAGGGGGCGGGGGCAAGGAGCGGGCCGAGTTGAAATTCAAGCAGTACGCGGGCGCGATCGGCACCCGCGCGGCGGGGACTCCCGAGGTCGCGCTCGGGGTCGTTGCGGCCCGCCAGGACGGCCTGGTGCGTGTCGACTTGACCATGGACAAGATCGTGCCGGGCGCGGCCTACGATCTGGCTCTGGTCGAGAAGGAGGTCCGGTACCGCGGCTCGAACGGGATCGTCTTCCACAAGATGGTCGTCCGCGACCTCGCCGTCGTGACGCCGGCGGGCCTGACGGCTCGGGCCGTTTTCGATCTCGCTTCCTCCGAAAGCCGGGCTGTCGCGCACCTCGAGGATTTCGAAAAGGAGCAGGCCTTCCGGTTCAAGGAGAAGATCACGGCCATCGATCCGTCCCGGCTGGCGGTCGTGTTCTTCGTCCAGGACGAGGCCACGAAAAAGGTCCTCAATGCGGCTTACGCCGAGGTGAAATGATCTGAGGGGACCGGCCCCTCGACTTCTGCTATAATGGGCGGCCCTGGAGACCGCCCTTGTCGCTCGTCTGGATCCTAGGTATCGCCGTGGCCCTGGCCATGGACTGCTTTGCTATCACCCTGGGCCTGGCCTGCAGCGCTCGGGGCCTGACCATGAGGCAGGCCTTCCGTATGGCCGCCTTTTTTGGCGGTTTCCAGTTCGGCATGCCGCTCCTGGGCTGGCTCGCCGGGGATAAGCTGCTCGGCGTGCTCCGGCACGTCGACCATTGGGTCGCCTTCGGCCTGCTGGCCCTGATCGGCGGCCGGATGATCTGGGAATCCGTGACGATGAGCGACGAGGAAAAAGCCTGCCGGCCCGACCAGACCTCGGGCCACCGGTTGCTCGTGCTCGCCCTGGCCACGAGCATCGACGCCCTGGCCGTGGGGCTCAGTTTGGGGGTCGTCCGGACCGTGATCGTCTATCCCGCCGTGGTCATCGGCCTAACGAGTTTTGTCCTGACGGTCGTCGGGGCCAAGCTCGGCCCGATCGTCGGCCGCCTTGTCGGCAAGCGGGCGGAGCTCATCGGCGGCCTCATCCTGATCGGTATCGGCGTCAAGATCCTCGTCGAACATCTCGCGAATTGATGGGGGACTGTCCCCGCCGGGGATTGCCCCTCTGGCCAGAAGGCGCCGGGTCTGCGCATTACGCATCCTGCCTGAAACGCGCACTGCGCAGACCCGGTGCCTTCTTAAACGGGGAACAGGACAAAGACCAACAGGTCCCAAACCGTGTGGCTGATCGCGTTCACGATCGGCGAACGGAAGCGCTGGTAAAGCCAACCCCAGAAGACGCCGCATACGGCGGCGGCGATGACCAGCATGACGTTGCCGCTCGCCAGATGGACGGCCGTGTAGAGCATGGCCGTGAAAGCCAGCCCGTAAGCCCGGCCGGACGCGGCCCCCGTCCATTCTTGGAAGAGGCCGCGCCAGAAGAGCTCCTCGCCCGGCCCGATGATCAAGCCGATGAGCAGGGCGACGCGAACGAGGGACACTCCCTCCTTCAGCGCATAGACATGCCCGATCCCGGTCCCGGCGAACGGCAAGACCCGCAGAGCGACGACGCGGCCGACGGCGAAGATCGCGTAGAGCAGGCCGGCCGAAGCCACTCCTAGCGCGGCCTTGCCAAGAAGACCGGCGCGGGCGTCACGCCGCAGCCGCGCTGCGTAGCCGCGGTCCACGAGGAAGCTCAGGGCGACGACGAGGGCGACATTCAGCGCCATCCAGGCCCAAAAATCGAGAGGGCCGAGGCGACGAAGCCGGAACAGGGCCACAAAGAGGACGGCGGCCAGCGCCCCGGCCGCCCCGACGTTCCGCCCGTTGGGCCTGGCCCGGCCGCCGCTCACCCCCACCGCAGGATCCCCTCAAGGATGACGGCGGCGGTGCTGAGCAGGCCGAAGACGAGATTGTGGTTGGCCGTCGCCCCGTCCAGGATGACGAAGTCCAGGGGCCGGCGCGGGACGGCCCGGCGGACGGCCCGGCCCCAGAGCTTGAGCGCGTTGGGCAGGGCCAACAGGACGAGGCCGAACGACCAGGGCAGCGGCCGCAGGGGCCCGCCGAGGATGCGCGGCCCGGCGACGAAAGCCAGATCGATCACGAACGGGCCGAAGATAAGGAGGCCGTAATAGATGAACGCCCCGCGATCGCCGAGATGGCCGGCCATGGTCGTCACGTGCCGCTCGCCGTCGGAGTCGATATCGCGCCAGTTGTTCGCGTGCAGGATGGCGATGACGAGCATGGCCATGGGCACGGTCCAGACGACGGGCAGCCAGGAAAACCTCCTCGTCTGAACGATCCAGGCCCCGGCCGCGCCGAGCAATCCGAAGTCGAGGAAGACGGCCAGGTCCCCCGAGGCCCGGGACTTGAGCAGCGTATAGAAGACGCCGACGAGCAGGCCGATCCCGCCGATGACAAAGAGCGACCGTCCGGTGACCCCGGCGATCAAGAGACCCGAGATCGCGCCCAGAACGAAAAGCCCGGCGGCGCCCCAGAAGACCCGCCTGTCCGTGAGCCAGCCGCGAACGACGGCCCCGCTGACCGGCGACACGGCGCGATCGAGGCCGTGGCGAAAGTCGTAAACGTCGCTGAGCATGTTGGCCGCCGCGTGGAGGACGACCATGGTGGCCAGCGCCCAGAAGAACCGGAACGGCGAGAAATGGGCCCGGCCGACGACCACGGCCAGAGCCGTCCCAAAGACCACGGGCATGGTCGAGGCCGGGAAGGACCAGGGCCGGGTCGCGATCAACCACTTCTTGATGGCCGAGGGACCGGACGCATCTGCCATGCCCCATGTATAGCAAACGCAAATCGGGGACACAATACTATTTTCCGAATTAAAAATGGGGGACATGATACCCATTTCCTATTTTCCTAGGTCCGGCCGGCTGGGAATATAGATCGGAAATAGGTATCATGTCCTTGGACTCTCAGGCCCGCTGATCGGGATCTCTTCAAGGAGTCGTTCCATGATGTCCATCAAAGATAAGATCGTCTTCGTGACCGGGGCGAGCGCCGGCATTGGGGAGGCCACGGCCAAGGCCTTCGCTGCCGCGGGCGCCAAAGTCCTGATGTGCGGCCGGCGCGCCGACCGGTTGGCGCAGCTGGCCGGGACGCTCGAGCGCGAGCACAAAACCGCCGTCCGCCACTTCATCCTGGATGTCCGCGTCCAGTCCGCTGTCGATAAGGCCATCGCCGGCCTGCCCGACGACTGGAAGGCCATCGACGTGCTCGTCAACAACGCCGGCTTGAGCCGGGGCCTGGACAAGCTGCCGAACGGCCTGGTCTCCGACTGGGAGGAGATGATCGACGCCAACATCAAGGGCCTCCTTTATGTCACCCGGGCCGTCCTGCCGGGCATGATCGCCCGCGGCCGCGGCCACATCATCAATATCGGCTCCATCGCCGGCCGCGAAACGTATCCGGGCGGGAATGTCTACTGCGCGACCAAGTTCGCCGTCAGGGCGCTCTCGAACGCGATGCGTCTCGACCTCAACGGCACACCCATCCGGGTGAGCGAGGTGGCGCCGGGCATGGTCGAGACCGAGTTCTCGCTCGTCCGCTTCCACGGCGACCAGGCGCGGGCCGCCAAGGTCTATCAAGGACTCACGCCTCTCGCCGGGGCCGACATCGCCGACGCCGTCGTCTGGTGCGCGACGAGGCCGCTCCATGTCAACATCAGCGAGGTCGTGATCATGCCCACGGCCCAGGCGTCGACGACACTCGTCCACCGGACATAAGGCCTCTCGGCCTGGGCCTGTTCGAGATCGAGGCCGCGGCCGACCGGGACAAGAGGATGGCCGAATCGGACGAAACTAACAACGGCCGAGAATTAGCGGCGGCCGCAGGCCATCCGGGCCGAGGCGGGCAGGCGGCGGAGACGGAGCATGGCCCAGATCCCCGCGGCCGGTCCGATGGCCAAGAAAGCGAAGGCCCATCGCCATGTGACCAGACGCTCGAGCGCCGGGACGAGCCGGATGCTCGCCATCGTCAACAGGAATCCCAAGCTGGTCTGCAGCGTCAGCGCCGTGCCCATCCGCTCCGGCGGCGCAAGCTCGCTCACGCCGGCCGAGAACTGGGCCGAGTCGGCGACGACGGCAAAGCCCCAGACGAGGCACACCGCCGTCACGATCCACGCGGCGCGTCCGAACGTGAGCCCGGCGGCGAGGCAACACGCGCCGCTTACGGCCATGGCCGCGGACGTCACGGCTGTCCTTCCGATGCGGTCGGCGAGTTTCCCCGCGACCAGGCTCCCGGCGCCGCCCGCGGCGATGAAAGCGAACCCGGCGAGCGCCGCCCAACGCTCTCCGGTGCCTGCCTGTCTGAATGAAGCGATCAGGAACACCGGGACCCAGGTCCAGGCCGCGTAGAGCTCCCACATATGGCCGAAATAGCCGAGATTCGCCAGGGCGACCGCCCTGTCGTGCCATATCGTGCCAACGAATCGCCAGTCGAACTTGGGCCCGGCCGCTTGATAAGGCCCTTCGCGGACGAACACCGCTGCGAGGAGACCGCCCGCAAGCGCGAGAGCTCCGCTCGCGACCAGGACGGATCGCCAATCGCCGATCTCTCCAAAAGCTCTGATCAGGTGAGGCGCCGCCGACCCCAGGGTCAGGGCCCCGACGAGAAGACCGACCCCGAAGCCCCGGTCTTCGCGAGTCCAGGTGGCCATGATCTTCATGCCCACGGGATAGACACCGGCCAAAAAAACGCCGGTCATGAAACGGAGAACGAGCACAAGAAAGAAGTCGCGGCCGGCCGCGGCGATGAGGGCCGTTGCAACGCCCGCGCATACAGACGATATGGCGAAGAGCCAACGCCCTGAGACCCGATCGGCCAGATTGACCACGGCCGAGCCCAGCGCCCCGGCCACGAAACCCAGCTGCACGGACATGGTCAACCAGGCCTGCCCGGAAGCGCTCAGTCCCCATGCCGCCTTGAGCGCCGGCACGACGGCCGAAGCCGAGAACCAGACAGACATGGCCAGGAGTTCCGTCAACGATAGGAGCCAGAAAGCCCGCCGCTTGGTCATGCGCTCATCCGTCCGGGCTATTCTCCGACAGGTTCGGGGGGGAAACAAGCCCCCGTCGCTCAGAACTCGCCCCGGACATCAAATCCTGTATGAGGTTAGAAACCTCCCGGGCGGGTCCGATCTCACCCCGTTCACCCTCCCCTATGTGAGATCGCCATTTGGAATTATTAAAAAACAGAAAGGATATATTAAATATCAGTATAAATTACTTGACAAACAGATAATCGCACCTATCTTAGTGGTGAAGAGCGATGATCAAAGGAGGGCCCGATGGCAAAGAATATTCCAATGAAAGAACTGTCCTTGTCCCGGATCTTTAAGTGGCTTCTGATCTTCTTCGGGATCATCTATGCGGCGGCCTTCGTTCTGTCCTTGCTTTGTTTTCCACAATTCAGGGAGCACATCTTCCATCCCTACACCCTGGCCATGCTGATAGGAGCCTTGATTCACTTCTTGGGATACAGTTTGACGAAATTGTTCTACCTGCTGATCGTTTATCAGCTCTTCCGGCTTCTTGGCGTTATCAAGAAGGGTGACCCTTTCAACCCAAAGAGCCCTAAGCGGATCCGGAGCATCGCCTATTACACATTCGGTATGGCCGCGATAAAAGCCGTCACGGAGCTGGAGTCGGTGCTCACGATCATCGCGAACCAGGGATTTCCCTACCCCGAATTCTGGCCTAATCTCATGAGCTTCCTCCTGGTGGTGAGCGAGATCGTCTTCTTCGGGCTTGGCATCTTTATCATCGCCATCGTCCTTGAAGCCGGCGTCCGGTTGCAGCAGGACCAGAGACTCACGGTCTGAGGAGAAACATGGCCATTGAAATCAATCTCGACATGGTGATGGTCAAGCGGAAGATGTCTCTGACCGAGCTTTCTGAGAGGGTCGGAATAACGATGTCCAACCTTTCGATCCTCAAACAGGGCCACGCCCGCGCCATCCGTTTTTCGACCCTTGATAAGATATGCGAAGTACTGGATTGTCAACCCGGTGATGTCTTGAGCTATAAGAAGGTAGATTGACCGATTTTACGCCATCGGGCTCGTTGGGAAGCTCCCGGGTTATCTCGATCTGACAGAATACGATCGGCCCTCGAGGCCCTCGTTCGCACGCCGCGACGCCGTCCTTGCTTTTCCGTCCCCGCCCCCTATAATATCCCCGGCTCGAACGGCAAAGGAAAAAAATCATGTACGGACGATTCAAGGACCACCTCCAAACGCAGCTGCAGGAGATCCGCGAGCGCGGCCTTTACAAGACCGAGCGCGTGCTCACGACCCCGCAGGGCGTCGAGATCCGCACGGAGTCCGGGGCCAAGGTCCTCAACTTCTGCGCCAACAACTACCTCGGGCTCTGCAACGAGCCCCGGGTCATGGCCGCCGCCAACTACGCCTTCTTCCGCTGGGGCTTCGGCCTGGCCTCCGTCCGCTTCATCTGCGGCACCCAGCAGGTCCACAGGGAGCTCGAACGCCGCCTGGCCGAGTTCCTGGCCATGGACGACGCCATCCTCTATTCTTCCGCCTTTGACGCCAACGGCGGCGTCTTCGAGCCGATCCTCGACGAGACCTGCGCCATCATCTCCGACGAGCTCAACCACGCCTCGATCATCGACGGCGTCCGCCTGGCCAAGGCCAAGCGCTTCGTCTACCGCAACAACGACATGGCCGACCTCGAGGACCAGCTCATCGAGGCCCGCGAGGCCAGGTTCAAGCTCATCGTCACCGACGGCGTTTTCTCCATGGACGGTATCCTCGCCCAGGTTGACAAGATCTGCGACCTGGCCGGCCGCTACGAGGCCCTCGTCCTCGTCGACGATTCCCACGCCACCGGCTTCATCGGCGCCACCGGCCGCGGCACGCACGAGCACTGCGGCTGCATGGACCGCGTCGACATGATCGTGACCACCTTCGGCAAGGCCCTCGGCGGGGCCTCCGGCGGCTGCGTCGCCGGCCGCCGCGAGATCATCGAGTTCTTGCGCCAGCGGTCCCGGCCCTACCTCTTCTCGAACTCGCTTTCGCCGGCCATCACGGGGGCCACGGTCGAGGTTCTCAAGATCCTCGGCGAATCGGCCGAGCTCCGCGACCGGCTGATGTCGAACACCCGGCTCTTCCGCCGGGGCATGGAGGAATCCGGTTTTCGCATCGTCCCGGGCATCCACCCCATCGTGCCGGTCCTCTTCGGCCACCTGCCCGACGACGCCCGCCTGGCCCAGGACTTCGCCAACGCCCTGCTCGACGAGGGCATCTACGTCATCGGCTTCAGTTACCCGGTCGTGCCGGTCGGCAAATCGCGCATCCGCGTCCAGATCAGCGCCGCGCACACGCCGGACCAGATCGCGTTTGCGCTCGACAAGTTCCAGAAGGTCGGCCGCCGCCTCGGGGCCATCTGAATCTGAAGACGGAGGCAGGTCCGATCCCGTCTTTTCCGGCTTGATGGAACGGGCGGGAACATGTACTCTGGTAGCGTCCTGTCGAGGCGGCTCCGCCCGACGCCCAAGGAGGAATCGATGATAAAGACCCTGCGAGCCATGCTCGTCCTGTGCCTTCTCGGCCTTTCCGCGGCCGCCGCGTTCGCGGCCGAGGAGGGCCGGTTCTTCACCTATCCGACCATCGCCGGCGACCGGATCATCTTCACCTACGAGTCCGATCTCTGGTCGGTCGGGGCCAAGGGCGGCACGGCCGCGCGCCTGACGACCTTCCCCGGGACTGAATACTCCGCCAAGCTCTCGCCCGACGGAAAATGGGTCGCCTTCACCGCATCCTATGACGGCGCTTCGGCCGTCTACCTCATGCCCGCCGAGGGCGGCCCCCCCGTCCGCCTGACCTACAATCCCGGCGGCGCCCAGGTCATCGCCTGGACCCCGGACGGGACCGAGGTCGTGTTCAGGTCCATGTACGAGAACGTCGTCGGCCGCGACCCCAACCTCTATGCGGTCCCGGTCAAGGGCGGCGCGCCCGAGCGCCTGCCACTCGACCGCGGCGTCCTCATCAGCTTCATGCCGGACCCGCACAAGTTCCTCTACGCCCGGCGCGGCAACGAGGAGTACTACTGGAAGCGCTACAAGGGCGGCCAGTACCAAGACATCTGGATTTGCGACGCCGCGGCCAAGACCTACGCCCCGGTCACGAGCTACATCGGCAAGAACGCCTATCCGATGTGGGTCGGCGGGCTGATGTACTACGTCAGCGACCAGACCAACGGCATCGCCAACCTCTACACCATGAAGCTCGAGACCAAGGCGATCACCCCGGTCACCAAATATCAAGACTTCGACGTCATGATGCCCAACACGGACGGCCAGTCCATCGTCTACGTCCAGGACGGCTATCTCCACGTCTTCGACGCGCCGCTCGCCAAGGACACGAAGATCGCGGTCACGGTGCCGTCCGACCGCTGGGCCCTGCGCAACCGGGTCATCAACCCCCGTGACTATGTCCACAGCGCCCAGATCGCCGACGACGGCAAGACCGTCGTCCTTGAGGCCCGCGGCGATGTCTTCCGCGTCCCGAACGGCCCCGGCCCGTCCGAGAACCTGTCGGAGACGCCGGGCACGCGGGAGATGTATCCGGCCCTCTCGCCCGACGGCAAAACCGTCGCCTTCTTTAGCGACAAGACCGGCGACTACCAGCTCTACACCCAGCCCGCCGCGGGCGGCGAGTGGACCCCGATCACGTCGGAGCTCGATCGGGCCGTCTACAGGCTGGCCTGGTCGCCCGACGGCAGGAAGATCCTCTTCGGCAACAAGGATTACTCGGTCTTCTACGTCGACCTGGCCGCCAAGAAGCTGGTCAAGATCGATTCCTCCAGCCAGATGAAGAACGACGAATTCGTCTGGGAGATGGCCGACTATGCCTGGTCGCCCGACTCCAAGTGGATCGCTTACAGCTTCGTCCAGGCGAACCGCAACAGCCAGATCTTCCTCTACAACATCGAGACGGGGAAGAAGGCCGCGGCGACGACGGACTTCTATGACAACCTCTATCCGGCCTTCGATGCCGAAGGCCGGTACCTCTACTACGTCTCGAGCCGCAATTTTGCCCTGCGCATGGACTTCTACGAGGACAACCACGTCGAGGCGACGCCCCAGCAGGTCATGGCCGTCCAGCTCCGGGATGGCGAGGCGCCGCCCTTCGCCGGCGAGCCCGGGGCCAAGGACGAGGTCAAGGCCGCGCCGGTCCCCTTCCGCATCGACACGGACGGCCTGATCAAGCGGACGTATCCGCTGCCTCTCCCGGCCGGCAACAGCTTCTGGCTCAAGGCCGGCAAGGGCAAGGTCCTCTGGGCCTCGGTGGATGCCTTTACCGAGGCGGAATACGAGGAGATCTTCAAGCCCAAGTCGGGCGAGACCAAGTGGACCCTTCACATCTTCGACATGGCCGGCCGCAAGGAGGTCACGCTGACGGACAAGATCCGGGATTTCGGCCTGTCCGCGAATGGGGAGCAGCTCCTCGTCCGCCGCGAGGCCGACTTCTACGCGACCTCGGTCGACAAGGCCTTCGCCTCCAAGTCCTGCGGCGACAAGATCAACCTCGGCGGACTCGTCTACACGGTCGACCTCCAGAAGGAATGGCCCCAGATCTTCAACGACGCCTGGCGCTGGTACCGCGACTTCTTCTACGACGCCGGCTTCCACGGCCACGACTGGAAGGCCATGGGCGACAAGTATCGGGCCTATGTCCCGTTCCTGTCGTCCCGGGCCGAGCTCAACTGGGTCCTGTCCCAGATGGTCGGCGAGATCTCCGTCTCCCACACCTACGTCGGCGGCGGCGACATGGGGCCCGGAGAGACGCCCCGCTCGCCGGTCTTCACCGGGCTCCTCGGGGCTGACCTGGTCCCCGACAAGGCGACCGGCCTCTATAGACTGGCCAAGATCTACGGCCCGACCGACATCAACCTGAGCCTGCCCGGGCCGCTCGTCCGTCCCGACATGGCCGTCAAGGAAGGCGATTTCCTGCTGGCCATCGGCGGTACGCCGCTCAAGGCCGGCGACGACTACTTCAAGCTCCTTCAGACGACCGCCGGCAAGAAGATCAAGGTCACCATCAACGCCGCGCCGGCCCTGCCAGGGGCCAAGACCTACGAGGTCGAGCCGATCCGGGGCAGCGACAGCTCGCTGCGCTACTTCCGCTGGATCGACGACAACATCAAGGCCATCGACAAGGCCACGGGCGGCCGCGTCGGCTACATGCACATCAACGCCATGGGCGGCGGCGGCATCGGCGAGTTCGACAAGTACTGGCGGGCCTTCCGCTACAAGGACGGCGTCATCATCGACGTCCGGCGCAACTCCGGCGGCTGGACCGAGTACTTCCTCATCGATAAGCTCGAGCGCCAGCTCGTCGCCTACAACAACCTCCGCAACATGGTCCCGTTCCGCTATCCCGGCTCGGCCGGCAACGGCAACTACGTCGTCATCTCCAACGAGAACAACGGCTCGGACGGCGAGGCCTTCGTCGAGCACTTCAAGGCCCGGAAGCTGGGAACGGTCGTCGGGGTCCCGTCGTGGGGCGGCCTGGTCGGTATCCTCAACCAGCAGCCGACCATCGACGACGGCACGGTCGAGCAGTCGAACAACGCCTTTTACGGCCGGGAAGGGAAGTGGTGGGTCGAGAACCACGGCGCCGACCCGGACATCCTGGTCGACAACGACCCCGGCTCCGTCCTGGCCGGACGCGACCTCCAGCTGGAGAAGGCCATCGCCGTCATGCTCGAGAAGATCCAGGCGAATCCGCTCACGTTCGCGCCCAAGCCGGCCTACCCGAAAAAATAGGAATCAGATGGGGTCAAACCTACCTTTTCTGACTTTCTGACAAAAGGTAGGTTTGACCCTTTCTTGAAATAACACAATAAGGAGGGATGATCGAATGAGCAAGTCAATTCACGGCACCGAGACGGAGAAGAACCTGCTGAAGGCGTTCGCCGGGGAATCGCAAGCCCGGAACCGCTACACCTATTTCGCAGGTGTGGCCCGCAAGGCGGGCCTGGAGCAGATCGCCAACATCTTCATGGAGACCGCCGAGAACGAGAAAGAGCATGCCAAGGTCTTCTTCAAGTACCTGGAGGGAGGCGACGTCGAGATCATCGCCGCCTACCCGGCTGGCGTCATCGGGGACACCAAGGCCAATCTCGAGGCGGCCGCGGCCGGCGAAAAGATGGAATGGAGCGCTCTCTATCCCAGCTTCGAGCAGAAGGCCCGGGCAGAGGGCTTCCCCGAGGTCGCCGCGTCCTTTAAGGAGATCGCCGAGGTCGAGGCCTTCCACGAGAAGCGCTACCGCAAGCTCGCGGCCAACGTCGGAGCCGGCCAGGTCTTCAAGAAACCCGCCGTCGTGAAATGGCACTGCACCAACTGCGGCTACGTCCACGAAGGCCCGGAAGCCCCGGCCGTGTGCCCGGCTTGCAAGCACCCGCAGGCGTACTACGAGCTGCTGGCGGAAAACTGGTAAGGCCGCGGGCCGGCGGGCTTTGACATTTAGCCGGGCTTCACTATAATAAGGGTCCATTTTTTCGAGACCTTGACACTCAGGACGAAAGGCCTATAAGTCTTTGATTTTCGGGGCGGGTACGGACATCATCGAAGTCGAGCGCGTGGAGCAGAAGCTCGTCCGCACCGCCAGCCTCAAGGCCAAGCTCTTCACCCCGACCGAGATCGCCTACTGCGAGTCCAAGCACCGGCCAGCCTTGCATTTCGCCGCCCGTTTCGCCGCCAAGGAGGCCTTCCTCAAGGCCATGGGCACGGGCTGGTCGGGCGGCCACCAGTTCTCCGAGATCGAGATCATCAATAACAAGCTCGGCAAGCCCGAGCTCTTCGTCCACGGCAAGGTCAAGGAGTTCTGCGAGGCGCATGGCATCGGCGCCATGGAGGTCTCGCTGACCCATATCAAGGACGTGGCCTCCGCCGTCGTCGTCCTGGAAAAAAGAACGCCCTAACCCAAGGAGAAGGACCGCCCATGTCGAACATCGGCTCCTATGACGAACGCGTCAAGAACTTCAGCTGGTCGATCGCCGAGAAGGAACTCGGTTGGAAAACCGGCGACGTCATCAACATCGGCTGGTATTGCACCGACCGCATCTGCCAGATGGGCCACGCCGACAAGGTCGCCCTCTACTGGGAGGGCTTCACCGGCGCGGAGAAGGCCTACACCTACAACGACATCCGGCTGGCCACCAACACCATCGCCGCCTACCTCAAAGGCCTGGGCATCAAGCCCGGCGAGCGGGTCTGCCTGTTCATGGACCGCATCCCCGAGCTCTACCTGGGCTTCCTCGGCATCCTCAAGACCGGGGCCATCGCCCAGCCGCTCTTCTCGGCCTTCGGCGACGAGTCTCTCCTCGTTCGCCTGTCCAACGCCGAGACCTCGGCCGTCATCACTCAGAAGAAGCACGCCCCCAAGGTCCGCAAGATCCTGGACAAGCTGCCCCATCTCCGGCACATCATCGTCGTCGACCACGACGGCGTCGCGCCGCTGAAGGACCGCGAGGTCGCTTTCTCCCTCGAGAAGGCCGCGCCCGTCGAGCATTTCGACGTCCACCCGACCACGGCCGAGTCGCCCTCGGTCCTCCACTATACCTCCGGGACGACGGGCATGCCCAAGGGCGTCCAGCACGTCCACTACTCGCTCATCTCCCAGTACCTGACCGCCAAGTGGGTCCTCGACCTCCGGGACGACGACATCTACTGGTGCACGGCCGACCCGGGCTGGGTCACGGGCACGTCCTACGGCATCATCGCCCCGTTCGCCCTGGGCATCACCCAGTGCGTCCTCGACGCCGGGTTCTCGGCCGAGGCCTGGTACAAGTGGATCGAGAAGCGCCGGGTCTCGATGTGGTACTCCGCCCCGACGGCCATCCGCTCGCTCATGAAGGCGGGCGACGAGATCATCAAGAAGTTCGATCTCTCGTCGCTCCGGCACCTGGCCAGCGTCGGAGAGCCGCTCAACTCCGAGGCCGTCGTCTGGTCCCAGAGGGTCTTCGGCAAGCCCTTCTACGACACGTACTGGCAGACCGAGACCGGCTCGATCGTCATCAGCAACTATCCGGGCATGGAGGTCCGCCCCGGCTCGATGGGCAAGCCCTTCCCCGGCATCACTGGGACCGTCCTCGACCCGGTCAAGAACGAGCCCTACCCGACCCACGGCAAGATCGGCCTGGTCGGCCTCAAGTTCGACTGGCCCTCGCGCATGCGGACCTACTGGAACAACGAAGAGGCCTTCAAGAAGAAATTCCGGAACGACTGGTACATCACGGGCGACCGGTCCAAGCTCGACGCCGACGGCTACTTCTGGTTCGCCGGCCGCGACGACGACATCATCAACACGGCCGGCCACCTGGTCAGCCCGTTCGAGGTCGAATCGGCCCTGCTCGAGCACCCGGCCGTGGCCGAGTCGGCGGTCGTCTCCAAGCCCGACCCGATCAATCTCGAGGTGGTCAAGGCCTTCGTCACCCTCAAGCCCGGCTTCACCGCCAGCCAGGACCTCGACCTCGAGATCATGAACTTCATCCGCAAGAAGCTCTCGCCCCTGGCCATGCCCCAGGAGATCGAGTTCGTCCCGTCGCTCCCTAAGACCCGGAGCGGCAAGATCATGCGCCGTCTTCTCCACGCCAAGGAATGGGGCGAGGAGATCGGCGACACGTCCACCCTGGAGAACGACTAGAAGGAGGGGGACATGTACCGAAGGTACGTGTCCCCGATTTCGTGAATAAGGAGACCCGCAATGGCCGAAGAACTCAAGGACATCGTCCTTAACTACGTGACCAAGGAGTATCTCGAGGACGACAGCGAGCCCCTGACCTACGACACGCCGCTCATCTCGGGAGGCATCGTGGACTCGTTCTCGATGGTCTCGCTCAAGCGCTTCCTCGAGAACAAGTACCAGATCTCGATCCCCGACGACGAGGCCACCCCCCAAGCCTTCGACTCGGTCAACAAGATCGTCACCCTGGTCCAGCGCTTCCTGGCCAAGAAGGGATAAGGCCATGGCCTACAGCGACAAGGTCCGCGGCAACTACCAGGCCCAGCTCAAGGCCATCCAGGACGCCGGGCTGTTCAAGCAGGAGCGGCTCATCCATTCGCCCCAGGCGGCCGACATCGAGGTCGAATTCCCGTCCGGCGCCCCGCTCAAGAAGGTCATCAACATGTGCGCCAACAACTACCTCGGGCTCTCGAGCCACCCCGAGGTCGTCAAGGCCGCGCACGACGGGCTCGAGGCCCGCGGCTACGGCATGTCCTCGGTCCGGTTCATCTGCGGCACCCAGGACATCCACCGCGAGCTCGAGAACAAGCTGACCGCCTTCCTGGGCACCGAGGACACGCTCCTCTTCCCGTCCTGCATGGACGCCAACGCCGGCGTCTTCGAGGCCATCCTGACCAAGGACGACGTCATCATCTCGGACCGCCTCGTCCACGCCTCGCTCGTCGACGGCATCCGGCTCTGCAGCGCCATGCACGACACGATCAAGCACTCCGACATGGAGCACCTCGAGGAGAAGCTCCAGCTCCACGCCGACAAGCGCTTCAAGCTCGTCGTCACCGACGGCGTCTTCTCGATGGACGGCGACACGGCCAAGCTCGACGAGATGGCCCGCCTCGGCGAGAAATACGACGCCATGGTCCTGGTCGACGACTCGCACGCCTCGGGATTCATCGGCAAGACCGGCCGCGGCACACACGAGAAGTGCGGCGTCGTTGGCAAGATGGACGTCATCACCACGACCTTCGGCAAGGCGCTCGGCGGGGCGTCCGGGGGCTGCGTCAGCGGCCGCCGCGAGCTCGTCGAGATGTGCCGGCAGCGGGCCCGGCCGTACCTGTTCTCGAACACGATCGCCCCGGTCGTGGTCGAGGGCGTGCTCAAGGTCATGGACATCATCTCCAGGTCGACCGAGCGGCGGGACAAGCTCGAGACGAACGCCGCCTACTGGCGCAAAGGCCTGACCGAGGCCGGGTTCGTCCTCAAGGAAGGGGACACGCCCATCGTCCCGGTCATGCTCTTCAATGCCAAGCTGGCCCAGGACGTCTCCCGCGCCCTGTACGACGAGGGCATCTACGCCATCGGCTTCTTCTTCCCGGTCGTGCCCCAGAGCCAGGCCCGGATCCGGACCCAGATCTCGGCCGGCCACGAGATCCATCACCTCGATAAGGCCTTGGCGGCCTTCACCAAGGTCGGCAAGAAGTTCGACATCCTGGGCAAGACCAAGCAGGAGATCATCGCCAAGTACGGCATGTAAGATCATCCTAGGGGCCGGCCTCTCAAGATGGGGTCAAACCTACCTTTTATCAGTTTTTGACAAAAGGTTGGTTTGACCCCGTCCCTTCCCTAACCCTCATCCTAGGCGCCGTTCTGCTATATTAGATGTGGGCCGGGCGGATAGTCCGGTCAAGGGAGGGTGATATGAGAAAGTCCTATCTCGCCGGGATCGTCGGTGTCTGCCTTGCCGCCGGACTGCTGATCGCCGCCGCCGTCGCGGGCCAGTACGGGACCGCGCCCAAGGCCCAGGAAATGGCCCAGCCGCAGCCGTTCACGGCCATGTTCTTCGGGCCCTGGAACGAGGCCGTGGCCAAGACCCACGTTCCGATGGTCAAGTTCGAGAAGACGGACATGGGGCTCAAGGTCACGGTCCAGGTCGACAACCACCCCATGGACCCCCAGAAGCCGCACTGGATCGAGTGGATCCGGGTCGAAGACATGATGGGCAACAAGCTGGCCGAAAAGACCTTCAAGGCGACCGACCCTAGCCCGGCCATGGCCGTCTTCGAGCTTCCCAAGACCTATGACAAGCTCAAGGTCTTCGAGCATTGCAACATCCACGGGACCTGGCTGAACGAAGCGGCCGTCGAGATGAAATAGCGCCGTCCCGGGCCGCCCGCTCTCCGTCTTGACACCCCCTCCGGGGTGTACTATACGTTGTCCAACCATTTTCCCCCGGAGGAGTATCACCATGGCGAACTCGAACGGCTATGCGAATCCCGCGCCCCTCGGCCTGATGGGCTTCGGGATGACGACCGTACTGCTCAACATCCACAACGCCGGCTTCTTCCCCCTCGGCTCCATGGTCCTGGCCATGGGCATCTTCTACGGCGGCATCGCCCAGATCATCGCCGGCATCATGGAGTACAAGAAGGGCAACACGTTCGGCACGACAGCCTTCACGTCCTACGGCCTGTTCTGGCTGTCCCTGGTGGCCACCTGGGTCATCCCGGGCCTCCACGCTCCGAACGGGGACGTCACGGCCGTGCCTTTCCTGGGCTGGTACCTGTTCCTCTGGGGCCTGTTCACGTTCTTCATGTGGATCGGGACCTTCGGCAAGAACCGCGTTGTCCAATTCGTCTTTTTGAGCCTGACCGTCCTCTTCTGGCTGCTGGCCGCCCGCGACTGGACCGGCTCGGCCGTCGTCGGCCGCATCGCCGGCTTCGAAGGCATCCTGTGCGGGCTTTCGGCCATCTACCTGGCCATGGCCGAGGTGCTCAACGAGGTCCACGGCCGCAGGATCCTGCTCATCGGCGAGATCAACAAAGAGAAGGATTGACAGGCCTCCCGGCCAGGCGTATTTTCTAGGGCTCACGGCCTGAGGGAAAGCCCCGCGCCGCTTTTCCCAGAACCTGTATCCCGAGGAGGCTGTCATGATCAAGCGTTCCGCCTGGACGGCGCTGGCCGCCGTCGTTCTGCTGGCCGTTCCCGCCTTCGCCCAGTACACCCCGTGGCTCTACTGGACCTTCCTGCCCAAGGCCCAGATGGACGAGATCGTCGGGGAGTCCTCCGGCGAGACCGCCTGGAACACCGTCGCCGAGATCAACGCGTTCAACCGGCAGCGTTTCCCCGAGGAGTTCACCGGGAACTTCTTCGAGACCCAGGTCGTGGTCCGCAAGCTCAAGAGCTACGGCCTCGAGGGGATCGACATCGCCACCTTCCCCGGCGGGCAGGCTTGGGTGGCGATCAAGGGCGAGGTCTGGGAGACCAAGCCGGGCCGCCAGAAACTGGCCTCGATCAACGACATGCTTCCCGAGCTCCTGTCCGGCAGCGTGACGTCCGACGCGACGGCCGAGCTCGTCTGGGTCGGCCGGGGCACGAACAAAGAGATCACCGACGTCAAGGTGGCCGGCAAGATCATCGTCACCGAAGGCCAGTTGATGTCGGCTTACGGCGCGGCCATGCAGCAGGGCGCCCTGGGGGCCATCGGCATCAGCCTGTCGCGGCCCTATTTCGATCCCCTCCAGGTGCCCTGGAGCGGCATCATGCAGCGCCGCCGTCCCGGCGGCCCCGGCGCCGGCGGCCCGGGCCAGCCCGGAGCCCCCGCTCCCGCGCCCGGCCAGGCCACTCCGGCCGGCGCGGCGCAGGCCCCCGCTCCCCAGGCGCTGCCGCAGGGCTTCGCCTTCCAGCTTAACGTCCGCGAGGGCGACATCCTCAAGCGGCGCCTGTTGGCCAACGAGAAGATCACCGTCCGGGCCCAGGTCGAGTCGAAGATGGAGACGGCCGACCTCGAGAACGTGGTCTGCACCATCCCCGGCACCGACCCCGCGGCCGGCGAGATCATCCTCTCGGCCCATCTCTTCGAAGGCTTCCAGAAGCAGGGCGCCAACGACAATATCTCCGGCAGCGCCACCATCCTCGAGGTCGCCCGCGTCCTCCAGACCCTCATCGCCGACGGCCGCCTGCCCCGGCCCAAGCGGACCATCCGCTTCATCTGGGGCCCCGAGTTCTCGGGCATCGGCGAATGGGTCCGCACCCATCCCGAGATCATGAAGAAGACGCTCTGCAACATCAACATGGACATGGTCGGGGAGTGGCTGTCCAAGAACAAGTCGTTCTTCTGCCTCATGCGGACGACCTACGGCAATCCCCATTTCATCAACGACGTCATGGAGAACTGTTACCGCTACGTCGGCGAGGGCAACCGCGAGCGCATCCAGAACCGCGGCGGCGCCGAGGGCGTGCCGGTCCGCATCGTCGCCCCGACCGGGGTCGACGAGCCCTTCCCGTACTCGATCGAGACCCATTACGGGTCCTCGGACCACGAGGTCTTCAACGATTGGGCCGTGGGCGTCCCGGGCATCATGATGATCGCCTGGCCGGACCAGTGGTATCACACCTCCGGCGACACGGCCGACAAGGCCGACCCGACCCAGCTCAAGCGGGCGGCCGTCATCGGCGCCGCGGGGGCCTACACGGTCGCTGCGGCCGACGAGCCCGCGGCCGAGAGGATCGCCGGCGAGATCGCCTCGAACGCGACCCGGCGTCTCGGGCACACCCTGGTCGTCGCCCTCGAAGCGCTCAATGCGTCCACGCCCGAGACGTTCGACGAGGATTCGCGCTATGCGCGGGGGATGATCGAGGCGGCGGCCCTGAACGAAAAGGAGACCCTGGCCACGGTCGCCGAGCTGGCGCCCGGGGCGGCCGGGCTCGCCGCCGACGCCGCCAAGCTGGCCAAGTCCGTCGAGGCCGTCGCGGCCGCCGAGCAGGCCTCGCTCGAGGTCCACAGGGGGGCAACGGCCCGCCGCCTGGGCGTCAAGCTCCAGCCCCTGGCCCTGACCGATCTCGAGAAGAAGGCGGCCAGGATCGTGCCGCGGGCGACCGCCAAGGTCCGCCAGGACGGCTATCGCGGCTATCAGAAGTTCATCACGGCCGTCCCCGCGGAGACCCGGCTCAAGTTCCCGGTGGCCGGCAAGGGGATCTCCCTGGCCAACCCCGGGGAGCTCCAGCTCCTGGTCAACGGCCGCCACAGCGCCCTCGACATCATGAAGATGCTGGACGCCCAGAACGAGCGGCGCTCGACCCTGCAGGCCGTCCTCAACTATCTCGAGATCCTGAAGCTGGCCGGCCTGGTCGAATGGTGACGGGGTTCTCGCCGCCCGGCGTATAATAAAGGGTCATGACCCGAGAGCCCAGAGGAACGGCACGGCCCGCCTTCCGGGCCTTCTCTGTCCCGGCCCTGGCGGCCGCCCTACTCCTCGGGGCCGCCTGCGGCCATCGCGCTCAAGAGGCGCCGGCGCTCAAGCACGTCATCTTTTTCATCGGCGACGGCATGTCGGCCGCCTCCGAGGTTGCGGCCAGCCGCTATCTTTACGGCCGGGACGACGGGCTGTCGTGGCAGGATCTCCGGGCCAAGGCCTACGTGGCGACCTGGGACGTCAACGTTTACAACGCCCACGCCCGCGCCGCCGGCCAGCCTTCCTACTGGCGCTCGTCGTTCTCGCCCACCCTGGGCTACAACGTCCGCGCCGACGGCGCCAAACCGGCGGGCGGTCCCGGGGCCGAGCACGGCTTTCCGCCCGGCCCGGCCACCGATTCGGCCTCGGCGGCGACGGCCCTGGCGACCGGGGTCAAGACGGAATCGGGGAACATCGCCTGGCAGCCGGGCGATCCGCCGGACGGGGCGATCACGACGCTGCCTGAGGAATACCGGGCCCGCACCGGGGCCGCGATCGGCGTCATTACCACCGTGCCGTTCGACCACGCCACGCCGGCCGGGTTCGTCAGCCACAACACCGGGCGCGGCAACTATTACACCGGGCTCAAGGGCTATAAAGGGCTGGGCATCGCCGACGAGATCATCCTGAGGACGAAGCCTGAGGTCGTGATCGGCGGCGGCTCGCCCCTTCTCGACAACCCCGGCTTCGATCCCAAGAAAGGCTACATCTCGGAGTCCCTCTACCGGACGCTGCAAGACTCGAAGGAGTATCTCCTGGTCGAGCGGAAACCTGGCCAGGACGGCGGCCAGGCCCTCGCCGCCGGCGCGGCCGAAGCCGCCCGCGAGGGCCGCAAGCTCTTCGGCCTTTTCGGAGGCCCTGGCGGCAACTTCGAAGTCACGGAGGTCGAAGACGCACCGGGACATCCCACGATCAGACGGGGGAGCCCGGAGAATCCGACGCTCGCCGAGGCCACCGCCGCGGCCCTCGACTATCTGGCCCACGATCCGCGGGGTTTTTTCCTGATGGTCGAGCAGGGCGACATCGACTGGGCCAATCACGACAACGATTTCCGGGGCATGATCGGCTGCGTCGCCGACCTTGACGCGGCCGTGCGCGCGGCGTTGGCTTTCGTCGACCGGCCCGGCGACGACATCGACTGGACCAATACCGTGCTGCTCGTGACGGCCGACCACGCGACGGGCGGGCTTGTCCTCGACCCCGACAGGCCCTTGGGCCAGGGCGACCTGCCCCGCGAGCAGCCGCGCGCCGAGGAGCCCCCCGCGGCGCCGCTCAAGCCCGGTAGCGGTCCGCACGGGCCGCCGACCGGCCCGGTGATCACCCGGCCGGATTTTATCTCCCCCAAAGTCTATCCGGACGGCGAGGTCTCCTACAACACGATCGGCCACACGAACGAACTTGTCGATTTGGCCATCAAGGGCGACGCGGCCCGGGCCTTCATGACCCTGCGCGGGACTTGGTATCCCGGCCCCATCCTCGACAACACCCAGATCAACGCCGCCCTGCGGCGGGCCCTAGGCTTGTCGTCCCGCTGAGCCTACTTGACGCGGACGGCAAACCGTCGGGCCGGCTGATCCCTAGCGGATCTCCTTCAAACGGATGTTCCGGAACTCGACGATCGAGCCGTGCCCGAGGAAGCCGATGTGGCCGGCGGTCCGGGCCAGGCCGGGGTGCTCGTTGTGGTCGATCGTGCCGCCGGCCGAGGCCTGGTCGAGGTCGGCGTCGACGATGGTCGAGCCGTTGACCGCGATCGTGACGTGCCGCCCCTCGACGGTGACCTCTTCGGCGTTCCATTCACCCGGCGGCCGCAGGAACCCGCGGCGGGCCGGCACGACCCCATAGATCGAGCCGTGGTACTGGTACGGCCGGAGGCCCCAGTAGACAGGCGACCCGTCCTCGAGGACCTGGATCTCCATGCCGGCGTAGGCGGCGTCGCCTTCGAGTGGGGCGCGGATGCCTAGGCCGTTGTTCGCCGCCGGCGTCAGCTTGAACTCGAAGCGGACCACAAAGTCCGCGTATTCCCTCGCCGTGTAGAGGTTGCCGCTGCCGAGGTCGGGATGGATGACGATCTTGCCGTTCTCGGCGACGTAGCCTTTCGTGTCGCCCGTCCAGCTGTCGAGATCGCGGCCGTTGAAGAGGGGCCTGAAGCCCTCGTCGGCCTCGGCCGGGCTCAGCGCCGGAGCGGCCGTGTCGCGGGGGATCTCCCGGATGAAGACGTTGCGGAACGAGAGCGGATTGCCGTGGGCCTGGAGCTCGATCTGGCCGGCCGGGTAGATCGGCTTGTCCCGTTCCCAGTAGTTCTCGAGGATGGTGTTGTCGACGACCAGCTTGTCGTTGAGATAGACCGAGACGCGGTCGCCGATCATGATGACGCGGAAGGAATTCCATTCGCCGACCGGGCGGTCGGCCCGCTCGAGCGGCTGGCTCTTGCCCTTCTGGTTATTGTAGAGGCCGCCCGAGCCGACGGGGTTGGCGGCGGGATCCCAGATCTGGACTTGGGGCGAGCCGCGAAGGTAAAGGCCGCTGTCGCCGCCCTTCTCGATTCTCCAGTCGGCCAGGAGCTCGAAGTCGCCGTAGTCGGCGGTCGTGCACAGGCTCTCGCCGTGGCCATCGAAAACGAGGGCGCCGTCGGCAACTTTCCAATGGGCCCGCATCCGGTCGTCGGCCGCGGCCTGGGCCGTGGCCAGTTCCTGAGGCGTCATCTTGGCCCGTGTCGGCGGATCGGCCACCAAGCCCTTCCAGCCGTTGAGCGTCCGGCCGTCGAAGAGCGGCACGAAGCCGCCCTGACGCAGCCGGTCCGTGATCAAGGCCTCGATGCGCTCAAATTCCAGGACGTCCGCGGCGGCCCGGGCCTGGACGCGGCGCAGGATGGAATAGGCCTCGTGGCCCGAGAGCCAGCGCTCCTGCGGCGCCTGCTCCGAGGCTATCTCGAGGAGGCCTGCCGCCGCGGTCTCGCCCAGAGCGGGATTATCAAGACAAGAAGCGAGCAGGCGCAGGGCTTCGGGCTCGCGGATGTTCGAGGCGGCCGTAACGACGGCCTTCTTGTCGGCGTCCTCGAGAGGTTTCCCCAGGAGGTCCTGGAAGAGGGCCAGCTTGCGTTGGCCGGACATGTTCGCCCGGCCGACCAGCCGAACGTAGCCGTCGATGGCCAGCAGTCGGAATCGCTTGCTGCCCGTCGTCGTCGCGATCCGGAGAAGGTCGCCTGTGGCCTGGCCATCCGGCCATTGCGAGAGGGCGTAGATCGCGGCCGTCTGAACCTGCGGATCCGCCGCTTCCGTGTTCGCGAGGACGGCGAGGAAGGCCGTATCGCCGCCGACCTTCGGCAGGACCCGAAGAATGACGGCCTGGCGATCCGTCGGCGCATCCTTCAGGAGACCGGCGAGCGCCGCACCTCTTATGGCCGGATCGGGGTTGCTCAGCGCGGCCGCGGCCACCGCGTCCTGAAGATGAACGATATCTTCGCCGTCCGTGGCCTTCTCGAGCAGGCCCACCAGGTCGGGGAGGTCCCCTTCGCCGGCCAGCTTGGCCAGCGCGCCCATGGCGGCGGCCCGGGTCGCCGGATCGGCATCCTTGGCCAGTTCGAGGACCCGGCCGAATTCGCTCCGGGCGCCCTTTTCACCCAAGAGGTCAATAAGAACGGTCTTGCCCGGGTGGGGGGTCGTAGAGATGAGACGGGCGGCCTCTGGGACCACCTCGTCGGCCCGGAAACGAAGGAGGGCGGCTTTCAGCGTTGCCGCCTCGTTGTCGTCTGCGGCGCCCAGAAGCGGGAAGAGATACTGGGACTGTCCGGGGCTCGGAGTTAGCGTCCTGATGGCTGCCAGCCTGACGATCCTATCCGGGTCTTGAAGGCAGAGGCGGCTGTAGAAGACCGCCACTCCGCGGTTCCCGATGGCGTCGATGATCGCGGCCCGGATCTCTGGCGAAGCCGTCTTGGCCTTCTCGATCCACGGGCCGATCGGACCGACCACCACCCGATCTAGACCCTTCGATCCTTGTCCGTCGACGGATCCGAGCCTGGGTCCGTTTGCGGCCAATTCCAGAGCGGCGGCCCGAAGGGCCCGGGAGGGGCCGTCCACGGCCCTGACGAGGTCGGGGAAGTCTTTGTCACCGAGGATCGAAACGATCAGGGTCAATGCCTCCGCGCCGACCTGACTGTCTTCGGGTCGGCCGTAAGCCGCAAGCACGGCCCGCGCGGCCTCGAGCGCCGCCGCGGTCTGGCCTGCCTCTTTTAAACGGCGGGCCAAAAGGAGATAGAGCCCCGGAGCTTCGGCCCGCTCGTTCCATGAGGCGGCGACGCGGACCTGAGCGAGGACCTGACCGGCGGCGGGATCTCCGATATTGGCCAGCGCGAAGCGGGCGGCGCGGCGAAGGCTTTCGTCGTTCGCTCCGGCCAGGGGCAGAAGCTTCTTCACGGCCTCGCGGCTGCGCAGGGCGCCGAGTGCGTCGACGACGGCGAGCTTGGCGGGGGCCGGGGCGGTGTCGAGCCCTTTGATCAGGAGCCTGGCCGCTTCGGGACTGCCGATCGCCTGGAGCGCGGCCACCGCCGGGCCGGCCAGCGTCTCGTCGCGGAGATAGAGGGAGAGGGGCTTGACCGCCTCCGCTTTTCCGGCGACCTGGACCTGGCTGATGAAAAAGGACGCCACCTGCTTGTCGATGCTCGTCCCAAGCGCCGCGAGCAGGGCCTTGACGAACAACTGGCGTTCGGGTTCGGCCCCGGCGCGGGTGACGTAGACCGCCAAGCCGTTCACGGCGAAGCGGGCCTTGGCATCATTGCCGGCGCCCGGCGCGAGAACGCGGGCGAACGTATCGGCCAGGCCGGCGGGGCCGAGCTTGACGAGCTCAGCGCAAAGAGCGTCGCGGGCCCCGGCGTTGTCGGCGGGGAATCTCTCGACGACCGATAGGACCCGGGCCTTGAGGTCGGCGGCCGAGGATGAGGCGCTCTGTCCGAAGGCCGCGACGGGACCGGAAGCGAGGAACGCGAGCGCGATGGCCGCGAGGATGATGGCTGTGATCCTGGTTGTCATGGGTTACTCCTCACGGGCGCTCTAGAGATGCCAAGGAGCCCGCATGGGCTGCCGGGCCAGGCGGTTGGCCGCCTCGTCGCCGGGGAAGGTCTCGGTCGCCGGGTCGAACTTGACGGGCCGTCCAAGCTCCACGGCGATCTTGGCCAGGTTGACGAGCGTGCAGGAGCGGTGGGCGTTCGTCTCGTTGAGGGCGAAGCGGGTCCGGGTCCTGACGGCCTCGGAGAAGTCGGTCACCTGAGGCGCGGGATCGGGCAGGGCGGCCAGCGCCTCCCTGAGCCTCGGAACATCGGACTCGAAGCCCCGAAAGAGCTTGCCTTTCGGCCCTTCAAGGAACGGCGCGCGCGCGTCCCTGTTCTCGCCGTCGAGAACGATGACGCAGCCGTCGGCGTATTTCAGCTCGATCCGCCGCCAGGAACCGCAGGCGTCGGGGTGCTGCTGAGGGCAGTCGGCGAAGATCTCGACCGGGCTCTCGCCGTCCTTGTCCAGGATGTACTGGACGGGGTCGAGATAATGCATGCCCATGTCGCCGAGCCCGCCGCCGTCGTAGTCCCAGTAGCCGCGGAACGTGCCGTGGACGCGGTGCGGATGATACGGCTTGAAGGGCGCCGGTCCGAGCCAGAAGTCGTAGTCGAGCTCGGGCGGCACCGGTTCCGGCCGGGCGTAGGTCAGGCCGCTCCAGTAGAACTTCCAGTCGAAGCCCGTCGTGGCGCTCACGGTCGCCTTGATGGGCCAGCCCAGGAGCCCGTTCTGGACGGCCTTCTTGATCGGTTTGACGTCCGTCCCGAAGCCGTAAAAGCGGTCGGTGAAGCGGAACCAGGTGTTGACGCGCAGAAGGCGGCCGCTGCGCCGGACGGCCTCCACGAGCGCCCGCCCCTCGCCGATCGTCCGGGTCATGGGCTTCTCGCACCAGACGTCCTTGCCCGCCTCGACGGCGGCCTTGGCGATGAGAGCGTGCCAGTGCGGCGGCGTGGCGATATGAACGATGTCGATGTCGGGACGGGCCAGGACCTCGCGGAAATCGGAATAGCCGGCCACGCCGGGCCCGGCCATCGCGAGCGCCGACTCGAGGTGCTTGCGGTCGACGTCGCAGACGGCCCGAAGGACGGAGCCCTGATAGCCCATGTGCCCCCGGCCCATGCCGCCGACGCCGATGACCGCCTTGGTCAGGGTGTCGCTGGGGGCCACATATCCCTGGCCTCCCAGGACGTGGCGCGGCACGATGGCCAGCGACGCGGCGGCGACGGCCCCGGTCCGGAAGAAAGCGCGGCGGGAGATCTCTCGGGATTTAGGCATGGAACGATCCTCTCGACGAGACATTCCGGGACATTATATTACAAATGAGAACGGACCGGGTCTTCGAAAACTGAGCGGAGCAGGACCTCCGCCCCCGCGAAGTCTGGCCGGGCCAAGCCAGGGATCAGGTCTTCTCGCCCCTCAGAACAGGCCCTTCACCTTGCCCGTCTCGAGGTCGAGATCGACGTCGTAATAGACCGGCCGGGTCGGCAGGCCGGGCATGGTCCGCATGTCGCCGCACAGGGGATAGAGGAAGCCGGCGCCCACGCTGGCCCGGACGTCGCGCACCGGCAATTTGAAGTTACGGGGCACGCCTTTCCACTCCGGATTGTGGCTCAGGCTGAGGTGGGTCTTGGCCATGCAGATGGGCAGCTTGTCAAAGCCGAGCTTGGTGTAGAGCTCGACCTTGGCCTCCGCCTCGGGCGTGTACTCGACCCCGTCGGCGCCGTAGATCTCCGTGGCGATCGTCTGGATCTTCCTCTTGATGTCCCAGTCGAGCGGGTAGAGGAACCTGAAATTCGTCGGCTTTTCACACGCGGCCATGACCGCCTGGGCCAGGGGGACGGCCCCGGCCCCGCCGTCGGCCCAGTGGGTCGAGGCCACGGCGTCGTTGGCCCCCACGGCCAGAGCGGCCTTGCGGATGAGCTCGATCTCGGCGTCCGTGTCCGTCGTGAAGCGGTTGATGGCCACGACGACCGGCACCCCGAACCGCAGGGCGTTGCGGATGTGGGCCGTGAGATTGGCCAGCCCCTTGGCCAGGAGGTCGAGGTTCTCGTCGGTGTACTCGGGCGCGAGGGGTTTGCCGGCCACGACCTTGGGCCCGCCGCCGTGCATTTTCAGGGCCCGGACCGTGGCCACCATCACGACGCAGCTCGGGACGAGGCCGCTCGTCCGGCACTTGATGTTCATGAACTTTTCCATGCCGCAGTCGGCCCCGAAGCCCGATTCGGTGACGACGTAGCCGTCCGGACCGACCAGGCGCAGCGCGATCTGGTCGGCGATGATCGAGGAGTTGCCGTGGGCGATGTTGGCGAAGGGGCCGGCGTGGACGATGGCCGGGGTGTTCTCGACCGTCTGCATCAGGTTGGGCATGATGGCGTCCTTCATCAGGACGGTCAGGGCCCCGGCGACGCCCAGGTCGTCGGCCGTGACGGGCTCGCCCGCCTTGCTCGTGCCGATGACGATCCGGCCCAGGCGCTCGCGCATGTCGGCCAGGCCCGTCGTCAGGGCCAGGATGGCCATGATCTCGGAGGCCACGGAGATGTCGAAGCCGGTCTCGCGGACCATGCCCTTCTCTTCGGGGCCGAGGCCGATCTTGACGACGCGAAGGAAGCGGTCGCTGATGTCGATGACCCGGTTCCAGGTGATGCTGGCCGGGTCGATGTCGAGGCGGAACATCCGCCGCTTCTCTTCGGCCGTGAGGTCGGCCGGGTTGGTCTTGGCGATGCCGAGCTTCTTCAGCCGGCGCAGCATGATCGGGGAGAAGCGGCGCTCGCCCTTCTTGTTGGCCGGCGAGAAGGCGTTGAAGAGCTTCTCGTCGTCCTGGCTCGACTCGTGCAGGATGCGGACATCGATGGCCGCGGCCAGAAGATCGTGGGAGGCGGTCACGGCGTGGATGTCCCCGGTGAGATGGAGGTTGAAATCCTCCATGGGCACGATCTGGGAGTAGCCGCCGCCGGCCGCGCCGCCCTTGATGCCGAAGGTCGGGCCCATGCTGGGCTGGCGAACGACCGTCAGGACCTTCTTGCCCAGATGGGCGCCCAGGGCCTGGCTCATCCCGACGGTCGTGGTCGTCTTGCCTTCGCCGAGAGGCGTGGGGGTGATGGCCGTTACGTCGACATAGTGGCCCAGCGGCTGATCCTTGAGCCGGGCCAGGACGTCGAGGTGGATCTTGGCCTTATACTTGCCGTAAAGATCGAGGTCGTCCTCGCCCAGGCCCAGCCCGGCCGCCACCTTGACGGCGGGCAAGAGCTCGGCGGCTTGGGCGATGTCGATATCCGGCGGCACCGGCCTGAGGGGCTTGATGGACATGAGGCGGCCTCCCTTATCCTGATTTTTCGCGTGTCGGGGGGTATCGTAAGGAAAAGCCGGTGAGAAAAGCAAGCCCCCAGGGGCCCTACATGCTGATGCTGATGCTCCGGCCGCCGGTGCCGAACCGCGGGTTGACGACGTTGCTCTTGGTCGAACCGAAGGAGAAGTTCAGCCCGACCGAGACCGAGTAGTCGTAGCCAGTGGCCAGCTGCTTCTGCCGGAGCAGGATGTCCTCGAAGGACGCCCCTTCGGCCGAGAGCGCAAGCTGGTCGCGGATGCGGGTGTAGCTGCCGTTGATCTCGAGGTTCAGGCCGCGCCAGACGCGGAATTCCAGGCTGCCCTCGAGCTCGACCCGGTTGAACTTGACGTTGTGAAAGAAATGAGAACCCTGGAGCTGGAGCGAGGCCTTGCCCCACGGGCGGACGACCTCGTAGGCGAAGTTCAGGGACTCCTGGAGCAGCGTCTCGGCCGTCTTGAAGTAGACCGTCTCCGCGTAGTAGCTGGCCCGGGTCAGGCCGATCCGGTAGAGGATGCGGAACTGACGCTTGGTCGATTCCGAATAGGGGAAGAGGTCATATTCGAGGGCCGGCGCGGCGCTCAAAGACATCTTGGTGTTCGAATAGGTCGAGGACTCGGCCTCGAGGTAACCGCCGGCCGACCAGTGCTGGCCCAGGCTCCAGACGACGAGGCCGTAGGCGCCGCGGCCGCGGGTCTTGCTCGTATAGGCGGTGCCGTCGCCGAGGTCGAACCAGGAGTCGCTCCAGTTGCCGTAGACCTGGGTCCGGATCTTGAGGGCCGGCGTCGTCCGGTTGGCGGAGATCGAAGCGTAATAGGATTGGCTCCGGTATTGGGTCTCGCCCGAGAGGAAGGCGTTGCCGGACAGGCTGAAGACCCAGAAGTTCCATTTGTCGTTGACCGAAGTCGGCTTGGTCTGGTCCAGGAACTTGACCGACAGGTCCTTGGCCACGGGCATCTTGGCCGCGTAGCGCAGCAGGCCGATATCGATCAGGCCGGCCACGCCCTTGCGGACGTCCTCGGGCTTCTCCTCCCGGCCGGGGGTGTAGGTCAGAACGTTGTTCTGGCCCTGGAACTCCCCGAGACCGGACAGCTCGATCCGCAGCTGACCTTCCGGCGGCGGCGGGCCCTCGGGCCGGACGGCGACCCGGACCTGGGCGGCGTCCAAAGAGGGGACGAGAGCGACGAACGGGATGTCGGTCTTCATGGCCTCGATGTCGGCGCCGGGCCAATCGAGGAAGACCCGGAGCAAGGGCGGCGGAGGCGGCCCGGGGGGCTTGGGCGGGGGAACCTGGGCGTTCCCGGCCAGGGTCAGGAAGAGGGCGAGGAGGCCGGCCAGGGCGGCCTCGAAGCGGCAGGTGGAACGGATGGTCATGGCGTCTCTCCCGGCCCTAATCCATATGGATGCTCAGCCCGCCGCCGCCGGTCGAACCGAAACGGGGGTTGATGACGTTGGTGAAGATGGAGCCGAACTGGAACTGAAAGCCGATGGCGGCGAAATAGTTGTCGCTCATCGGCAGCTCCCGCAGCCGCAGCAGGAGCTCCTCGTAGGTGGCCTCACGGCCCATGAGATAGATCTGGTCGTGGATCCAGGAATAGCCGCCGATGACGTAAAGGCTCAAGCCCTTGTAGAGACGCAGGTTGACGACGCTGAAGGTGTTCACCCTGTACTTGGCGAGGTCGTGGAGATATTCCTGGGCCTCGACCTCCAGGCTGACCGTGCCGAATTTCTCCCGCAGGTCGAGGGCCAGGGACAGGGATTGCTGGGCCACGAACTGGCGGAGCTTGCCGGTGATGGTTTCCTCGCGGTAATCGGCGTAGGTCAGGTTGAACTTATAGAGGGCCCGGAGCTGGCGCCGGGTGGACTGGGAGTAGGGAAAGAAGTTGTACTCGACCGCCGGGGCCACGGTCACGCCGATGTCGACGTTGCTGTAGATCGAGGACATGGCCTCGGCAAAGGCGCCAGCCGACCAGTGCTCGCCCAGGCTCTTGACGAAGAGGCCGCTCGCGTTATAGCTCGACGAGGTGCCCGTGACGATGCCGTCCTCGGTCACGAAGCGCTGCCGGCTGGTGTCGACCGACAGCCCCAGCTTCAGCTTCGAGCCCGGCGTGACGCGGTTGGCCGAGAAGGACCCGTCGATCATGTTCCGGCGGTAGCTCTCCTCGCCCGAGAAGGAGCCGTCGCCGGAGAGGCTGAAGACCCAGGCGTGCCAGCGGTCGGAGCCGGCCGCGCCCGCCTCGGGCCGGGTGTAGTCGACGGCGATGCGGCAGGCGATCGGCGTCCGGGCCACGAAGCTCATCAGCCCCAGCTTGAGGATCTTGACCAGCCCATGGCGGATCTCGTCGTCGGTGTCGGTCTTGGACGAGAAGTACTTCTGGACGTCCTGCAGGTCGCGGCACTCGTTCTGGCCGATGAAGGTCAGGGTGTATTCCCGGCCGCCGCCGCCCGTGGCCATGGTCGTGATGAGCACATGGACCTGGGCCTCGAGCCGGTCGCGGACGTAGTTGACGAAGGTGATCTCGGTCTTGATGAAATCGAGGTCGCAATCGTCGCAGTCGATGAAGACTTTAACGGCGGTCTTCTTCAGCTCGTCGATGTTCTGCGATCCGGCCGGCGGCGGGGTCTGAGCCAGGCCGGACAAGCGGAAAAAGGCCAGGCCGAGGATCAGGGCACTCGCGCACGCCCAGGGTCTTCGCATACGATGACTCCTTTGTCGGCCGGGTCCGGGCCCGCGGCGGGTTGGCCACTCTCTGCCCGGGCAAGCAGCAAATGTCATGCCATTAAAGGTGACGTCTCTTCAGGCAGATGAGGAAGCCGAGCCATAAGAATATACTCCAGAACGTAACGAATGTTTACGTTCTAGAAGAAATAATAGGCCGCGAGGAGCAACCGGACGTTGCGGACGAACTTGGCATCGAGGACCTTGCCGAAGAGGTCGGGCGTGCCGTAGGACGCGGCCGTCAACTCGACCTCCGCGGCCAGGCGCACCTTGCCGACGTTGTACAAGAGCCGCGGCGAGAGGCGATAGAGCGCGTCGATATTTGAGCCCCGCGAATAGAAAGCCCCGGTGATCTCGCGCTGGGAGCCCAGGTTCTTGGAATAGCCGGCGAAGAACCCCGTTTGCCACGGCCCGGAAGTGTTCGTCTGCACTTCCGTCCAGGCCGAGAACGTGGCCACCGGGGCGTAGGACCAGGCCAAAGTGATCGGGTCGATGACCTCGTGCACGCCGTAGCCCCCGAGCATGGTCAGGTGGTGCAGGTTCTGGCCCCAGACGGCCTCGGCCTTCCAGGTCCACTTGGCCCACTTCTGCTTGAAGAAAGCCATGGCCGCGGCCCCGGTCAATTTTTCCCCGGTCGCGTAGCCGGCGGCCGTGACGATCCGTGGGGCGACGGTCATGAGATCGCCGCTGACGCCGGCCACGGTCTCGGTCTTGCGTTCATCGTTCTTGGCCCCGAACTGGAGCTTGAGGTTGAATTCCGGCAGAGCGGCGTTGCGGAGGTAGACGGAGCTCGCCCCGTCCGGGCCGTTGCTCGTGAAATCGCGTTGGGCCAGCGCCGTCCCGGCCAGGCTCAGGCGGCCGAAGGTCTGGGTGACGCGGACCTGCGGGCTGCGGTTGAACGGCTGGAACGGCGCCCCGGTGTTGAACGAGACGACGTCGGGAAAGCACTCGGTGACGAACATCGGGTGCCAGAACTGGCCGACCATGAGCTCGGTCCGCGGCCAATTGAGCTTGAGGGTGCCGTGGCGGAGGCGGAAGCCGTTGAGGTCGGCGTCGCTCGTGCCGAAGAATTCGGCCTCGACGTAAGCGGAGCTCTTGGCGCCCAGAACGTCGGGCCCGGTCGCCTTCAGGGCCAGGCGGGTCTGGATGGACAGGATGTTAAAGGTGGCCCGGTCGTTGGCGTCGACGCCGTCCGGCCCGAGCGCGGGCCCCTTCGGGAAAAGCAGATAATGCCCCTCGCGGATGCTCGTCACCTGCCGCGAGTCGTAGAAGACGTCCGTTTTGACATAGCCCGACAGGGCCAGGCTGAAGGCCGGGGTCTTGGCCGCGGCCGGCGTCTGCGCTTCCAGCGCGGCGACCGTGGCGAACACGACGAGTCCGAGAACGAAGATCCTATCAAGCGGCTTGGTCATCTGTTTCTCCCTGGAGCGAGGCCTTCCGAGGGCCGAGCGGCCCGTTGGCCCGGAGGGGATTATAACGGGCGGAGGTCGGATGTCAATGTGTGATAAAATCGACTATTCATGAAAACGCGCTCTTGGCTCTTCATCTTTGATGGAGAAAAACGTCGTTGTCATGAATAGTCCAGGCTAACCGACCGCTCAGGAGGAGCGCATGAGACCGTGGGGAAAAGCGTTGACCGCGCTGGCCGTGCTCGCTCTGGCCGCCGGCTTGAGCGCCCAACAACGGAGCTTCCGGCTCGGCGACAAGGACTTCCTCCTCAACGGCCGGCCGTTCCGCATCATGGCCGGCGAGATGCACTACCAGCGCATCCCGCGCGAGTATTGGGCCGACCGGCTGCTCAAGCTCAAAGCGGCCGGCCTGAACACGGTCGGGACGTACGTCTTCTGGAACGCCCTCGAGCCCGAGCCGGGCCAATGGGATCTCACCGGCGCGAACGACCTCGGCGCGTTCGTCCGGACGGCCCAGCGGCTCGGCCTCTGGGTCATCATCCGGCCCGGCCCCTACGCCTGCGCCGAGTGGGACTTCGGCGGGCTGCCGGCCTGGCTGCTGCGGACCCCGGACATCAAGGTCCGCTGCTCCGACCCGCGTTACCTCGCCGCCTGCGAGTCGTACATTCTGAAGCTCGGGGAGGTCCTCCGCGATCTCCAAGTCCACCGCGGCGGCCCGGTCCTGATGGTCCAGGTCGAGAACGAGTACGGCAGCTACGGCAACGACCGCGAGTACCTGCAGGCCCTCAAGGGCTTCTGGGACAAGGCCGGGATCGAGGTGCCTCTTTACACCGCCGACGGGGCCACGCCCCATATGCTCGAGGCCGGCTCCATCCCCGGCGCGGCCATCGGGCTCGACCCGGGGACGAGCGATAAGGACTTCGCCGTGGCCGCCCGGCTCGAGCGCGGCGTGCCGGTCTTCTGCAGCGAGCTCTACCCCGGCTGGCTGACCCATTGGGGCGAGCCCTGGGCCCGGGTCAAACCCGACGAGTTCCTGCCCGACCTGCGTTGGCTCCTCGACAACGGCAAATCCTTCAGCCTGTACATGTTCCACGGCGGGACGAACTTCGGCTTCACGGCCGGAGCCAATTTCAGCGACGTTTACCAGCCCGACGTGACGAGCTACGACTATGACGCCCCGCTCGACGAGGCCGGACGACCGACGCCGAAGTATTTCGCCATTCGCGATCTCCTGGCCCGCGCTCAGCCGGCGGGGACGATCCTGCCGGACCTGCCCGAGCCTCTGCCCGCGATCACCGTCCCGGCGATCGTGTTCGATGAGACCGCGTCCGTCTTCGACAATCTCCCGGCGCCGGTCCACAGCCCTCAGCCCGGTCCGATGGAGTCGTACGGCCAGAACGCGGGCTTCATCCTCTATCGGACAAGACTTCTGGGGCACCGCGGCGGCCGGCTCATCGTCACGGATCTCCACGACTTCGCCACCGTCTTCGCCGACGGCCGGTTCATCGGTGCCATCGACCGGGCCAAGGGGGAGCTCACGGCCATCGATATCCCCAAGGCCGAGCCGGCCAACGAGACGCTCGACATCCTGGCCGAGGCCATGGGCCGGATCAACTACGGTCCGCGGCTCATCGACCGCAAGGGCATCACCGACCGGGTCACGCTCAACGCCATGACGCTGATGAGCTGGGCGGTCTTCCCCCTGCCCCTGGACGAAGATTATCTGACGCTTCTCAAATTCAGCGGCCGGCCGGCCGAGCGGCCCGGCAACTTCTTCCGCGGCCGCTTCGACCTCACGAGGGTCGGCGACACCTACCTCGACATGAGCGGCTGGGCCAAGGGGATCGTCTGGGTCAACGGCCACAACCTCGGCCGGTACTGGAAGATCGGTCCGCAGAAGCGGCTGTTCTGCCCGGCGCCGTTCCTCAAGCCGGGGACGAACGAGATCGTCGTCTTCGACCTCTTGACCCTCACGCCGGCGAACGTGGCCGGCTTCACCACGCTAAACTAGATCCTTGGAGACCTCGACGAGCGAGCTCTCGAGGTTTCCAAGGAGTTGTAGCCGGGCTATAATTCTCTGGAGACCTCGATGAGAGAGGTCTCGAGGTCGTTGACGATGCGGAAGCCGCGCTTCTCGAAGACGGCGACCATGCGCGGGTTGTCGGTCGTGGTGATGGCCGTGATCGTCCGGACCCCCCATTCCTTGGCGATGCCGAGGCAGTGATCGGTGAGCAGGCCGCCGAGGCCCTTGTCCTGCCAGCCGTCCTGGACGAGGACCGCGTACTCGGCCGAGCCCCGGCCGGGCTCGGCGGCGAGACGCCCGACGCCGACGATGCGGCGCTCCGAGCCCTCTCCGGTCTCGGCCACGATGGCCAGCTCGCGGTCGTAGTCGATGTAGCAATAGCGGCTGGCCACCTCATGGGACTGCCAGAAAAAGAAATAGCGGAACCGGGAGTAGATCGATTCGCGGGAGCAGCTCGAGAGCAGGGCCAGCCACAGGGGCTCGTCCTCCGGCTTGATGGGGCGCAGGGTCAGGACGGTGCCGTCCCTCATCCGGACCTGGCGGACGAACTCCTCGGGGTAGGGCCTCAGGGAGAGATGGGCGTAGGGCCGCTTCGGGTCCTCGGTGGCCCGCCGGTCGCCAACGATGCGGGCGTCGAGCGCCGTGACTCCGTCGGCCGTGACCAGGAGCGGATTGATGTCGAGCTCGGCGATCTCGGGGAAGTCGGCGGCCAGGTAGGACAGACGGACGAGCGTCTCGACGAGCTTGTCGACGGCGGCCGGTGGCCGGCCCCGGTAGCCCAGGAGCAGCGGCCGCATCCGCAGCCCCTCGAGCATGCGCCGGGCCAGGCGCTCGTTAAGAGGCGGGAAGCCGATCGTCCGGTCGCCGTAGATCTCGGCCGCCGTGCCGCCCATGCCGGCCATGACGATGGTGCCGAACGTCGGGTCCTTCTTGATGCCGAGGATCATCTCCAGGCCTTCGGCGGCCCGGACCATCTTCTGGACCGTGACCCCCTCGAGCCGCGCGGCCGGGGCCTTGTGCGCGACCGTCTCGAGCATGGCGCCGAAGGCGGACCGGACCGCGCCGGCGTCGGCGAGGTCGAGGAGAACGCCGCCGACGTCGGTCTTGTGGGTGATGTCCGGCGACAGGATCTTGAGCACGACGGGATAGCCCGCCGCGTCCGCGGCCCGGACGGCCTCGTCGGCGGTCGCCGCCGGGACCGGCCGCGTGACCGGGATGCCGTAGAACGCGAGGAGCTCCTTGGACGGAGCTTCCGAGAGGGCCCCGTCGAGCGTGGTCAGGATCTTCGCGAAACGGGCCCGCAGGATGTCGCGGTGGACGGGGAGATCGACACGGACGTCCTTGGGCGTCTCGTAGAGCGTATCGAGGTTGCGGGCGTAGGAGACGAGGGTCATGAAGGCCTTGATGGCCTGTTCCGGGGTCTGGTAAGTCGGGATGCCGGCGTCGTTGAGCAGGCCCGTGCCCTCGCGCATGGCGGCGCCGCCGAGCCAGGCGGCCAGCACGGGCTTGGGGGTGGCGGCGGCCTGGGCGCAGATCTCCTTGGCCACGGCCGTCGGATTGGTCATGGCCTGGGGCGTGATGATGACAAGCAGGGCGTCGACTCCCGGATCCTGAAGCATGATCTGGGCGGCCTTGGCCACGAGCTTCGACTTGGCGTCGCCCAGGACGTCGACCGGGTTGCGGTGCGACCACTGGGGCGGCAGGCCGGCGTTGAGCTCGGCCATCGCGGCGTCGGAGAGGCGGGCCAGAGTGCCGCCCGCCGCGACCAGGGCGTCGGTGGCCATGACGCCCGGCCCGCCGGCGTTGGTCAGCACGCCGAGGCGCGGGCCCCTGGGGATCTTGGGCCGGCCGATGAGGTCGGCGCAGTCGAAGATCTCGCCGATGTTGAAGACCCGGGCGACGCCCATGCGCTCGAAGGCGGCGTCATAGACGGCGTCCTCGCCGGCCAGTGCGCCGGTATGCGAGGCGGCCGCGGCGGCCGATTCCGGGAAACGGCCGGCCTTGTAGGCGACGATGGGCTTCATCCGGGCGAAGGCCCGGGCCGCGGTCATGAACTTGCGGGCGTCGGAGATGGACTCGATATAGAGGAGGATCGATCTCGTGGCCTCGTCCTCGCCGAGATAATCGATGAGGTCGCCGAAATCGACGTCGAGCATGTTGCCGGTCGAGATAAAATGGGAGAAGCCGAGCTTCTCCTCGGCGGCCCAGTCGAGGACAGACGTGCACAGCGCCCCGGACTGGGAGACGAAGGCCACGTGGCCGGGGCGGGGCATGGCCCCGGCGAAGCTGGCGTTAAGCGACTGGCCGGGCGAGATGATCCCGAGACAGTTAGGGCCGAGAATGCGCAGGCCCTCGAAGCGCCGGGACTCGGCCAGGATGGCCTGCTCGAGGGCCAGGCCGTCCGGTCCGGTCTCGCGGAATCCGGCCGAGACGATGATCAGGCCGCGGATGCCGGCCTCCCCGCACTCGCGGACGAGCGCCGGGACCTGGGCGGCGGCGGCGCAGAGGATGCCGAGGTCGGGCGTCTTGGGCAGGGCCGCCGCGTTCGGGAAGCAGGGGATGCCCATGACCGCCTCGACGGACGGGCTGACGGGGTAGACGACGCCCCGGAAGCCGCCGCCCGTGAGGTTGGCCAGGATGCGGCCGCTGACGCTCTTCGGGTTCGGGCTGACGCCGACGAGCGCGATCCGCTGCGGCTTGAAGATCTTGTCGAGGGTCTGGATGTTCATCGGACCCTCTATTGTCGCTGATGGCGGGCAGGTTTTCAAGGCCGTGATGAGGGGTCGTGGTCGTCTTTACGGCTTTGCTCAGGGTATTGCTCCTTGCCCCCGCGCCCCGGAAACCTTGTAGCTGGTTTCCCCCGGCCTCCGGCCGGGCCCCCTTTCCATTACAGGGGCCTTGGATCAACACCCCTCGCAGCCTCGTGACGCCCGCGCTCGTCTATAATCACGGTGAGCTTTCTGACCTAGCTCGAGGTCCTTGTTGGATTCAGGGAGGGGATCTTAGTGGAATACTCCAAACCGAGTAGCGCCGAGCTGCCCAACAGAAATGACATCCAGGTCTCGACAGAGGCGCGAGTCAGAGGATGAGGCGGAAGCCGGTGCGGACGGTCAGGCCCGGCGAGCCGTAGCCCCAGACGGTCTGATAATCAACATTGAGAAGGTTGTCGACCCGGGCAAAGACTTCGAACCCGGACGTGAAGGCCTTCGTCAGCACGAGATCCAGCAGAACATAGCCGGGGAGCGTAACGGTCGGATAGGGATAGACGCTGAAATCCCGGTCCAGGCGGGAGCTGACCCAAAGGGCGTGGGCGGCCAGATCGAAATCGCCGAAAAGGCGCAGTCCGGCCTCGGCCGAGAACTTGTCCCGGGGCCGGCGCAGGAGCTCGGTCCCGGCCTCGGTGTCGCGGGCCGAAAGCCGCGTATAGGAGGCGAGGAGCCGCGAGGCGCCGGCGGGCCTGACCTCGGCCATGACCTCGAGGCCCCGCGTGCGGGCCCGGCCGATGTTGACGTATCCGGCCGCGAAATCAAAATCGACGAGATCGCGGAAAGAATTCTCGAACCAGGTGACGCCGAGCAAGGCCCGGCCGCCGGCCAGGCTCTGTTCGACGCCCGCGTCCCAGCCCAGGGCCCGCTCGGGACGGAGCAGGGGATTGCCGACCGGCCCGAATGATGTGGCCGGGGCGAAGAGCTGGTAAAGGGACGGCGACTTGAAGCCGCTGCCGAGGCTGGCCTTGAACCGGGTCCCGGTGGACGGGATGAGATAAGCGGGAGCCACCCGGAAGGTGACGGCGGCGCCGGCGCGGCTATGATGGTCGGCGCGAACGCCTGCGGTGACGAAGAAGCGGCCCGCGGCCTCCCAGTGGTCGAGCAAGTAGAGACCGGCCGACCCGGCCCGGGCCGACGGGAAATCGGCCTCGTAGGGGCCGTAGGCGCTCTCGGAGGCATAGTCCGACCGTCCGGATTCGCTCGCCAGCTCGAGCCCGGCCGTCAGCGTGTTCGTCGGCCGGAGGAAGAAGTTGTTCTGCCAGTCGAGCTCGAGATGGCCGCTCCGGTAGAGCCCGCGGTCGCTGTCGTCCGGATGGGCCGCGTCGACCGGGTTGTCGTTCTCGCGCCGGGTGCCGAGCCAGGACACCGATAGGGTCCGTTCCCAGCGGCCGCCCGACGATAGGCCCCGGTACTGGCCGCGCGCCAGGAGGCTGCCGTAGTTCTGGACGTTGTTCGGATCGTCCCCGCCCGGGCCGCCGAAGTTGTCGAGCTCGGTCCGGGCCGTGGTGCCCCGGAGGGTGAAAGTCAGGTTCGACGTGGGCGAAGCGGCATAGCCGAGCCGGGCGTCCAGGCTCAGGTTCCTGTATCCGTCCTTTTCCGTGTTGCCCGCGTAGGAGCCGGCCGCGGCGGACACGCCGGCCGTGCGCTCGTGGAACAGCGACACCGAATAATCCATCTTGCCGGCCGAGCCGGCCAGGGAAACATCCGCCGTGAGCGAGCTCAAGGTGTCGGCCGATGACCCCAGCGCCAGCCGGGGCCGGCCGCGGCCCGACCGGGTGATGATGTTGACGACCCCGCCCAGGGCGTCCGATCCGTAGAGAAGGCCCTGCGGCCCCCGCAGGACCTCGACCCGCTCGACCTGGCTCAGCGGCAGGTGGGACACGTCGTAGGAGCGCGAGGGATTGATCGGGTCGTTGAGCTCGAGGCCGTCGAGGAGGAAGAGCGTGTGCTCGCTGTTGGCGCCGCGCACCGAAACGGAGGCGGCGGCGCCCGGCCCGCCGTTGCGGACGGTCGAGAGGCCGAGGACGTCCTCCAGGGCGTCGAGCACGAAGGCCCGGCCGGTGCGGACGAGCTCGTCGCCGCTGATGACCGTGACCGAGCTCCCGACCTTCTTCTCCGGCGTTTCGAGCCGGGTCGCGGTGACGACGATGTCGTGCCGGATCGGGGTGGGCGGGTTCTGGGCGTCCTGGGCGCGGACGGCGCCGGGGACAAGGAGGCTGAGGGCGGTGAGGGCCGCGGCGGCCGGCGTTCGAAAGGCCATGGCAGGAGCTCCGTAGGGCCCCCGCCGCTTTTCGTTCTCCGTCTTCCACCCGAAGACCGGCCGAGCGAGGCTTACAGAAGGTCTCCTGACTCCCGGATCATCCTCCTCCCGAGCCTTCCGGCCTTGCGGCCGTGGCGTCGTTCGGGATTCGTCCCCGGTTACAGTAGCGGGGGCTGTGTCCGCATCTAACGGACTTCCCTTCATAAAAAGCCCAGGGAATGATAAGGCAAATGCACATTGCGGTCAACAAGACGGGACCAGGTCCACTCCGAATAAAGACGGGGTCAAACCTATTTTTCGTTACTTTTCGCCGGCTGTTCGCCGATTGAAGTAACGAAAAATAGGTTTGACCCCCCTCTGGGAGGGGCAAGAGCGAGGCTGCCCTGGTCCGGCCTTTAGATCAGGGCAGCCTCGGTGGGGGAATAGGGTTTATCGATGATAATAAAAAGGAGGTCTTGGCTGGCCATTTCTCTCGCTCGTCAGATAGTACTTTGGCTGCGCCCAAAGAGTTGCGCAGGCGCTAAAAAACGACCGGCCCGGATGTCCGGGCGAAGACTGAGGTAGGTGACAAGGGTGCCAGGGCCGGGGTTTTAGGCAGACCACGACGCCATCCAATTTTTTGGTTTTTTTCTTTGTCCCCCTCAACGACCAATACCAATTATACCATATGACCGAGTGCGATGCAATAGGCCGCCGCCATATTTTTATTAATCGGCCCAAGCGGCCCCCAGAACCTTACTTTGACCTTGAAAACGGGCCTTACGACCTATTTTCGCGAGATCGGCTCTTGGCGTTCCTTCTTCTGGCGGCTTCCCCTGGAAAGAAGTATAGTGAAGCAAGCTCCGGGGGCCCGGAAAAGACCCCTTTGGCAGGAGATCTCGATGAAAAACGGAGAATTTCGGCGATCAGGACATCAATTCGTGGACTGGATCGCCGATTATTTCGAAAATATCGAAAAATTCCCTGTTTTGTCATGTCTCGAACCCGGCGACGTGAAGAAGCTCATCCCCGCCGTGCCTCCGGCCCGGGGCGAGGACATGGATGCGATCTTCAAGGATTTCGAAAGGGTCATCCTGCCCGGCGTCACGCACTGGCAGCACCCCGGCTGGTTCGCCTACTTCCCGGCCAACAACAGTCCGGCTTCCGTCCTGGGCGAACTCCTGACGGCGGGCCTGGGCGCCCAGTGCATGGTCTGGCAGACCTCCCCGGCCGCGGCCGAGCTCGAGGAGATGGTCCTGGATTGGCTCCGCCAGATGATCGGGTTGCCGCCAGGCTTTTCCGGGGTCATCCAGGACACGGCCTCGACCGCCACCTTGTGCGCCTTCCTCTCAGCCAGGGAAAGGGCGACCGGTTTCGAGTCGAACGAGCTGGGCGTTCGCCAGCCCCTGACCGTCTACGCCTCCGAGGAGGTCCACTCCAGCGCCGATAAGGGGGTCAAGATCGCCGGGCTCGGCAAGAAGAATTTCCGCCGCATCCCGACCGACGAACGCTTTGCCATGGTCCCCGAGAGATTGGAGGAGGCCATTGCCCGGGACAAAGCCGCCGGGCTTGTCCCGGCCTGCGTCATGGCCACCGTCGGAACGACCTCGTCCGGCGCCATCGACCCCCTGCGGGCCGTGGGCGAGATCTGCCGCCGGCACGGCCTCTGGTTCCACATCGACGCGGCTTGGGCGGGAGCGGCCGCGCTTCTTCCGGACAAGCGCTGGATCCTCGACGGGGCCGAGCTCGCCGATTCGCTGGTCTTCAATCCCCACAAATGGATGGTCACCAACTTCGATTGCTCGGCCTATTTCGTCCGGGACCCCGCGGCCCTCACCCGCACGTTCGAGATCCACCCCGAGTACCTCAAGACCGGCGTCGACGCCAAGGTCAAGAACTACCGGGACTGGGGCATCCAGCTCGGACGCCGCTTCCGGGCCTTGAAGCTCTGGTTCGTCATCCGGAGCTACGGCGTCGAGGGCCTTCAGGCCATGGTCCGCGAGCATCTCCGCCTGGCCGTCCTGTTCAAGGACTGGGTCGAAGCGGACCGCCGCTTCGAGCTTCTCGCCCCGGTCGACCTCGGGCTCGTCTGCTTCCGCCTGAACGACGGCAGGGACGAAGCCGCCTTGAACGACCTCAACCGCCGGTTCCTCGAGCGGATCAACGCCGCCGGCCCGATCTTCCTGACCCACACCAGCCTCAGGGGCCGCTATACGGTCCGGTTCGTCGTCGGCCAACGGACGACCGAAGAGCGGCACGTCCGGGCCGCCTGGGACATCATCGCCGCGGCGGCCGCCGAGGTCCTGAAGGGCTGACGCGGGCGCCCGCTATTCCGGCTTGAGGGCGTAGCGGAGGGCCCCGTCGGGATCGGCGAAACGGAGATAGAAGCCCCAGCCCCCCGCTCCCTGAAGGTCCTTGACGAGGACCTTGTTCCACCCCTTGTTCAAGCGCGCCAGGATCCGGTCAGAGTCCGGCTCGGCGGCCCGGTAGATGGGATTGGTGTGGACGATTCGGCCATTGATCCAGACCCGGACCCCGTCGTCGCTGCCCAGGAGGAGCCAGGCCTCCCGGGCATCCGGCGAATAGACATAGGCCGACCCATAGACGATGGCCTGCTCGTTGGGCCGGACGAGGTCGTCGAGCCGGACGTAGCCGGACTCGCCGGCCCGGAAGGGCTGCCAGCGCACCGCGGCGCCGTCCTTGCCCTTGTAGCTCGGGGCCGGGGCGGTCTCCGTCTCGGGCGGATAGACGGTCGGCAGGTCGTCCATGTCCGAAGCCTGGAACGGGCCGACCAGGTTCCACTCGCGCACGAAGCGCGGGTCTTTCGGCCTGAGCCCATAGCCGACGAAGACCAGGTCATATCCGGCGCTGGCGGCCTCCTTGCCTTCGATCTCGAAGACGAGCGTGTTCGGGCCGCCGGCCAGGACCTGGTCCTCGAGAACGACGGGCGCGAGCGCCGGTTCCTTGGCGTAGCCGTTCACCCGTCCGAGGACCGCCCCGCCGGTCGCGGCGCCCGCCTCCGGTCCGGCCATGATGCGGACGTTGCCGGCCGAAGCGGATCTCAGGAAATAGAGCTCGACCGCGTAGCGGTCCCGGATCTCGACCGGGAATCGGAATTCGACCCGGGTCCCGGCCGAGGCCCCGTCGGTCCGCAGCGCCGGATAGCGTTCGCCGGCGGCGTTGTAGAACGATGTCGGGGCGGAGGCCAGCCGCGGCGCCGAAGCGCGCAGGCCCCGCGAGCGATCGACGAAGGCGCCGGCCTGTCCTGCCGCTTCCTCCTGCCAGTCCGGAAGCACGAACCCCTCGGGCGGCTCGAAGGCGAAGGGCAGCCGTTCGGCGACCGCAGGAAGATCGGCGAAGGGCCGATGCGGCTCGGCCTGGTACCAGTAGGCGACCGAGGAGACGAAATCGCTCCGGTCGTTGGCGTGGCCATGCTCGATCGTCACCGCGATCGACTTCTTGAACGGGACCGGATCCGGGATGTGGAAGCGGTAGACCGTGGCCTTGGACCCGGCCTGAAAATCCTCTTCCTGGAGCGGACAGCCGTAGAAAAGGCTCTGTCCCTGCTGCATGCCCCAGGCGTTCGAGAAATAGTCCTCGGAGCCGGTGCCGTGGAGCGACGGCTTGGACTCGCCGTCGATCTTCATCCGGTCGTCGCCTTCGCCCCACCAGCCCATGGCCCGCTGCAGGACGCTCATGCTGCAGCCCACATAATGGCCGGCGCCCTGGGCCTCGAGCAGCGTGTAATCGCGGCGCGGGTCGGGCGGGAACTCCTGACGGTACTGGGCGTGGAAGTAGGGCGTGTCCGCCGCGACCTCGGGCAGCTCGCGATAATCGACATAATAATAGAAGGCGTCGACGGTCCGCGTGCCCTCGTTCTTGACGGTGATGCGGCAGGAGCGGCGGAAGGGCATGTACCAGTAGCAGTTCCGGGCCCGCCCCTCCGACGAGCAGGTGATCGGCAGGGAAGCGAAGTTCCGGTTGAGGCCGTGGCCGACGCCGAAGAAGTCGCCGATGGGCGCCTCGACCGACGGGGACTTCTCGCCGTCCCAATAGATGCGCAGGACGATCTTGCGGCCGTAGAAGGGCTCGGCGGCGATCGTCGTCCAGATGTGATGGATGGCTCCCGGGCCGTCGATCTCGGCCAGGGTCGCGGTCCGGCCCGGCTCGATGCCAATGGAATCGCGGTTGCCGCCGCTCCGGTCGTAGGACGAGATCCGGCGGCTGCGATAGTCCTGGGTCTTGGCGAGACCCTTCAGCAGGTCCTGGCCGGCCAGGGCCGTAGCGGCCAGGGCCAGGAGAGCGGTGACGATCACGGGGCGAGCGCGCATGGCGGTCCTCCTTGTCGGGGCGCCCTTCGGGCGGTCGGCCTCAGGCCGGCCGTCCGGGGCGCGATGTCTTGCGGAGCCAGCCGGTCCGGATGCGGGACTTCCGGTCGCGGCCGGTGTAAGGCTTGATGTCGAGGACGGGCGTGCCGTCGATGAGGTCGAGCCCGGAGACCCGCAGAACGGGGCCGTCGCGGCCGAGCAGCCTGAGGACGCTCAGGCCCAACGGGTTGGGACGATGGGGCGATCGCGTGGCGAACACGCCGCGCGGCTCCGATTGCCCCGGCGGGACGACCTGGAGCTTGGCGCCCCCGGCTCGATGGAAATGAAAGATGACGATGATGTGAGAAAATCCCTCCAGCCCGTCGAGTCCGCGGGCGAAGGCGGGGAAGACCTCGATCTCGCCTATCGCGCGTTCGAAGAACCGCGGCGCCGCGAAGACCGGCGGCGGCAGGTCGGATGGGTCCCGAAAGGGCGAGCGGACCACGCCGATCGGACGGAGCCGGAGGCCCGATCTTACTTTCCGACGTACGTCAGCCACTTCTCGTAGCGCGGATTGCGGCCGGTCACGGCCTGACCGAAGGCCTCGATCAGGCGCAGGGCGATCGCGCCGGGCTTGCCCGAGCCGATCGCGTGCGTCGTCGGGGCCGCCGTCGGATCGGACCCGTCGGTGACAGAGACGATCGGGATGACCTCGACGGCGGTGCCGCAGTAGAAGGCCTCGTCCGCGCCGAAGAAGTCCTCCTTGCTGATCGGGCCGACAACGGTCTTGTAGCCCATGTCCTGGCCGAGCTCGAGCAGGCTCGTCCGGGTGATGCCCTCGAGCGCGGATTCGAGCCGGCCGTTGGTGATGAGCGTGCCGCTCTTGACGATGAAGACGTTCTGGCCGGGGCCCTCGGCGATGCGGCCCTCCATGTTCAGGAAGATGGCCTCGTCGTGTCCCTTCTCGCGGGCCTCGAGGCCGGCGATCGTGGACTGGACATAGACGCCGCCGAGCTTGGCCGACATGTTGAACTGGGTGTGGTGGACCCGGCGCCAGGGGATGATAAAGGCCCGGACGCCGCGGTCCGCGTTCTCGCCCAGGTAGGCGCCCCATTCCCAGGCGCTGATGGCCAGCTCGACCGGACAGGCCTTGGGCACGAGGCCGAGGTTGCCGTAGGAGTAGAAGAGCAGGGGGCGGATGTAGCAGCTGTCGAGCCCGTTCTCGCGGACGGTCTGTTTGATGGTATCGGCGATCTGGTCCTTGGTGTAGGGACACTTCATCTTGGCCACGCCCGCCGACAGGAGGAAGCGGTCGTTGTGCTCCGGCAGCCGGAAGATCGCCGGCCCCTTGGCCGTGCTGTAGGCCCTGATGCCCTCGAAAACCGAGGACCCGTAGTGCAGGGCGTGCATCATGGGATGGAAGCCGCCTTCGGACCAATCGTAGAATTTCCCTTCGTACCAGTATTTCTTGGCCTTGGGGAAGTTCGTGTTGAGGAACATGGTTCTCTCCTTTACGGACGCCGATCCGGACGGGGATCGAGACCAGGGAAAACTACGGGTACAAGCGGACCGTTCGTTCGGGGGTTGACCGGAGCGTGTTTAAAGAAAGCACGACCTCGTACGGTGATCCGATTTGGGGCCTCAGGGTTGCTCAAAATTCATCGTATCACAGGGAAAAGGTCAAGTAAAGCGGGCCTGGCGGCCGGCAACGCCTTTCCGAGGGACTGTCCCCGAAGGGGGCTGTCCCTCTTGAAAAGTCGCGAAGTAAACCGTTCCGCCATGGACGAGCCGCTTCAAGCGGCCGGCGCGGGCGAGCCTGGCCAGGGCCTTAAGGACCTCGTCGCGATTACGGCCGAGGGCCGCCCCGATGTCATCCGCCGTCTGGGGGCGCCGGCGGACCGTGGCCAGGATGTCCTCTTCCAGCGGGACGCGGGCCCGCTTCCGGGCCGGACCTTTCGTTTCGAACGACGCGACGACCTCGGCCTTGGGACCGAGACGGCCCCGTATCTTTTCCAGAGCGGAAGGGCCGAGGGGGGCGGCGCGCCTCTCGGCCGGCGGGCGGACGACGGTGTTGAGCTCGATCCGGTCGGGCCGGACGCGCTCCACGGCCGCCTCGAGGGCCCGGATGTCGGACGGCGAGTCGTTGACGCCCTTGACCAGCATGATCTCGAGCCGGAGCTGGCCCCGGAACTCCTTGCGGAAACGGGCCAGGCCCTCGATGATCCGGGCATTGTCGAGGGCGGCGTTGGGCCGGTTGACGCGCCGGAAGACGCGCGCCGGGACCGCGTCGAGGGAGGGGACAACGATATCGGCCGCGCGGAGGTCGCGCCGGACCTCCGGCCGGGTGAGCAGCGTGGCGTTGGTCAGGACGGCCACCGGGATCCTGGTCATCCTCTTGATGGCCCGGATGAGAGGCCCGAGATCGCGACAGAGGGTCGGCTCGCCCGAGCCCGAGAAGGTGATGACATCGATCTTCTGCCCGGAGTCGACGGCCTGCTTGATCTGGGCCAGGATGTCCTTGGGAGGGAACCAGCGGCCGCGGCGGACGGTGGTCCGGCCGGTCGAGCCGAGCTGGCAATAGACGCAGTCGAGCGTGCAGGTCTTGAACGGGATGACGTCGACGCCGAGGGAAAAGCCGAGGCGACGCGACGCGACCGGCCCGTAGACGTAGCGGCGTTCCGGCATCAGGCCTCGTCCTTGTAGATCTCGATGAAGCGGCGCAAAGACCGGTCGTAAGTCCGCTCGACCGAGTTGGGGAAGAGGCAGGCCGGCAACTCGCGGTTCCGCCAATGGAAGGCCAGGCAGTCGCAGCAGACGCCCTTGCGGCTGCACGGCTCGTAGCTGCAGTTGCACCGGGACATGTTCTTCGCGCTCTTGCATTCGCTCATGCCGATTCTCTCGTTCTCCAAGGGTCTTGAACTTCCATTATAGTGTTTTGGCAACCGCAGGTGAATCTTTGATGACACCGAGACCGAAGCATGTCCTGGCGTCTTCAAAATCTTCCCATGAGAGAGAGATGGTCCGCTGAGCCGCTCGCGGCGTCAGACCCATCCGGCATTGCCGGGCCCAAAGATTTCGGGTATCATAGCCCGGTTCAAGGAGTTAGCCTGGATCATTCACGAGCCGAGGCGGCTGCAGATGCGAGGCGACAAAGGGCGAAGCTGTACTCGGAGTACTGCGAGCTCTTTGCAACGAAGCAGATGCGGCCGGAATCGGCTTGCCCGGAGGGTAAAAACGCCGTCTTTGGTCTTCTAGTTCTCAGGAGAAAACCGGCGTTTTTATGAATGGTGCAGGAAGGAGAACCACGATGCCCGGATACACGGAGCGCGAAGCCAAAGCCGGCCTGGACGCCAGGCTGCCGCCTCTCGAGACCTTCCCGAACCAGTTCCCGGACTACGAGATCGCCATCGAGTTCCCCGAGTTCACCTCGGTCTGTCCCAAGACCGGGCTGCCCGATTTTGGGATGATCACGCTCCGCTATGTTCCGGCCGGCCGGGTGTTGGAGCTCAAGGCCCTCAAAGAATATTTCCTGGCTTACCGAAACCTGGGCATCTTTTACGAGAACGTCGTCAACCGCATCCTCGAGGACGTCGTCCGCGCCTGCCGGCCGAAGAGCGCCCTCGTCCGGGGCGAATTCAACCCGCGCGGCGGCCTCAGCTCGGTCATCGAAGCCCGCTACCCGAGACCCCGGGCGCGACGGGCCTGAGGACGCCGCCTCCGACCGGACCGCTCCCTCCTTTGAAAGGACATGCACGGAACCCCATGGCCAGACCGCAGAACGGTTCCAGGATAGGCCGGACCGACCTGCTGATCGTCCTGGTCATCGTCCTTTGGGCCATCAATCTCTCGGTCATCAAGATCGGCCTGCGCTCGCTCTCGCCGCACGGCTTCAACGCCATCCGTCTGGGCCTGGCGGCGCTGGCATACGCGGTCGTGCTGGCGGCCCGGCCTCGGCCCTGGCGCCTGACGAAAAAATGGGACGGCTGGAAGGCCGCCGGGCTCGGCCTTCTGGGCATCACCTTCTACCAGGTCTTTTTCATCAAGGCGGTCAGCGTGATGGAGGCCTCGACGGCCTCGATCGTCATGGGCACGAGCCCCATCTTCATCGCGCTATTGGCCACGGCCGTCGGCGAGGAGCGCATCTCGCCGGCCGGCTGGGCCGGCATCGCCATCTCCTTCGGCGGCTTCCTGCTCGTCGTCGGCGGACAGAGCGGCGGCCTGGTCTTCACCTGGGCTGCCTGGCGCGGCGCGGTGCTCATCCTGCTGGCCAACGCGTGCTGGGCCGGCTACACGGTCTTCTCGAAGTCGGTCCTCGACCGGAACTCGGCCTTCCGCGTGGCCGCCATAGGCGCGATCTTCGGCACGCTGGTCTATCTGCCGTTCGCGGCCCACGACCTGGTCCAGGTCCGATGGTCGCGCATCCCTTGGTCCGGCTGGGGGGCCATCGCCTATTCAGGCCTGGTCGCCATCTTCCTTTGCTTCATTATCTGGTACCAGTCGGTCAAAGAGGTCGGCAGCGCCAAGACCGGGATCTACAGCAACCTGAGCCCGATCCTCTCGATCTTCTTTGCCAGCCAGGTCCTCGGGGAGCGCATGGTGGCCCTGCAGGCGGTTGGCGCGGCCATTACGCTGGCCGGCGTTTACCTGACGCGGTCCGGCTACCGCCTCTTCGAAAAAAGGGTGGCGTGATATCCGTTACCCATTTTATTTGCGCATAGGCGGGGCCCTGTGGGTCCGGGGGCATTTGCGGGACGACAGGCTAGGGGCTTGAAAATGGGGAACGGATATCACGCCACCTATTTAATCACGCCACCTATTTAAGCCCGTAGATCTTGTGAAGCTGGACCGAGAGCCGGATGCCCTCGAGCCCGACGCGGCTCGAGGCCTGCAGCAGGCCGACGGCCTTGTCGATGCTCCAGCGGGTATTCGATTGCGGCTGGAGGATGATCGGGACCGGGAGCGGCATCTCGGCCCGCACGGTGCGGATGGCGTCAAGATCGAAGCCGCGGCAGACGACCAGCTTGACCTCGCGGGCCCTCGTCCGGAATCCCGGGTGAACGGCGTAGTCCGGCGGCTTGGGCGAGACCGAATGCCAGTCGGCCAGCGGGGCCGGCGGGAACGTGCCGTTGGTCTCGATTTGGACCCGCAGGCCCGCCCGGTGGAGCCGCAGGATGAGCGGACGAACGTCCTGGGCCAGCGGCTCGCCGCCGGTGAGGCAGACCCAGGTCGTCGGAAAATCCTTCTTGAGCGTCAGGACCTGGTCGACGATCGCGGCGACGGGCATCTCGTGGCCGCCCCGCCAGGCCCTCTTGGTGTCGCAGAAGCCGCAGCGGAGATTGCACCCGGCCAGGCGGACGAAGATCGTCGGCTCGCCCTGGCGCAGGCCCTCGCCCTGGACCGAGGCGAAGATCTCAATCGTCTTCAGAGTAGGTGGCCGAAGCATCGTCGGACTCCCAGACCGTCACGGACCGGACCGGGTAGGTCTTCTTGAGCTCGCCGTAGAAGTGGCGGGCCAGGTTCTCCGCGGAGGGATTGAAGGGAAGAACGTCGTTG
>Ga0326726_10000116_pt1 | contig 75228 bp, 65 predicted proteins | sample MHFenrmetagenome_2_FD_207603 | JGI IMG/M metagenome (GOLD analysis project Ga0326726, IMG submission 207603) | Lab enriched peat soil microbial communities from Michigan Hollow, Ithaca, NY, United States - MHF15MN | ecosystem: Environmental > Terrestrial > Soil > Wetlands > Peat | place: USA... | reverse complement strand
CTCAGCCGATACACGAGCCCAGGAAACTGCTCTGGCTCATATTCAGCTTCATCCCATGATTGTGCTATCACATCAAGATCTAACTTATCTGCAAAAGATGTAGATCCTACAATATTTTGTACATTAATTTCTATCATAGAGTATCACTGTCCATTAAATATAGTGCAGTGCCATAGTTTTTAGGTTACAAATCAAAGAACAAGCATATCTATTAAAATGATTCTCTCATAATAAGCTGGTTACATAATCGTTTTTTTCGCATCTTTGTATATGAATGGTTCCTGGTTTTCAATGAATGGTTGGTCATATAAAAGAATCAATGTTATATGTTATGAAGTACGAGGAGGCGAAAAATATGAAACAAAAAAATGTGTATAAGTTAGACAACAATGATGGGAGAGCCATTCAATTATTCGTTAATCTAGGGATGCCAAAAAATCTTGCTAAAACATTATTATACATTTCACAATTTGATGAATGTAAGAGCGCTGATGTTGAACAGGGGACAGACATGCGCCAACCTGAAGTAAGCATAGCGATGCAGGAACTACGCAGAAAAGGATGGATAAAAAAACAGGAAGTTAAAAAGAAAGGGAAAGGCAGGCCAGTTCATATCTATAAAACCACCACGGATTTATCTGAAATACTGAATGCCTTCGAACAGGAAAAATTAAAAGAAGTCGAAAATGTCAAAAATGATATATCGGCACTTAAAAATATTATTCAAAAAAGATAATATTTACCCTCTATCGGTCATGTCTCACAACTAACAAAACAACCTTGTTTTTTCAACATCTTTTTTATGCTAACTGCTTCGCTCATTCAACAATGATTGGTTTTTAAAGAAAGAATCAACAGGGTAAAAACTCTTAAATTATATAATCCACGATAAACCAAGAATTAGTCTATATAAATCTAATCCCGCTTTACCATCGTTCCGTTTTCATCGATTTCCTTCCATCGAATCCTCGATGAGCTAATCGGTGTTCCATCTTCAGAGAGGACAAAGGGAATCACTATGATCTGTAAGGGTGTTTTTCCAAGATGGGTTCGCCTCTTATTGATTTCTTCAGCGATCGGCTCCGTTTCCGGGGAAACGACGATTGCATCAAAATCCCCCTCCAGAGTTGGACCAAATTTATTAAAGAGAGGTTGAATCGTAGCTTGCTCAAGGACATTTTCCTCAGCCAAGAATTGCACGATTGATTCTTTTCGTTTCTTAAAGGCAGCAAGTTTTCCTTTCTTTTTTATCATTGTTGGTGATGTCAGACCAATAAAAACAGAGCCTTGTGGTCCTGCGACTTGAAACGCTTTTCTGAGAAGCTCCTTATGTCCTTTATGCAAAGGATGAAACGTCCCGCCAAGACAGACCTTCATATAATTAACAATACTACGAGAATCTTTAAATGTATGTGTTCGGAAAACTATTTAATTCTGTGATATGATGCGTCTTCCATTAAAAGGATGGGATGATGAGCACAAAACGTTCGATTTTTCTTGTGGTAAGCCTCGGTTTTTTATTATTAAACGGTCTTTCGGTATTGTATTTTACTGAATATTCGAATGCAGCTGGTACGCCTGATACGTTCATCATCACTGCGACTGCTGGTGCTCATGGGAGTATCACACCTAGCGGGGCTGTCGTTGTGAATTCTGGTGCTAATCAAACATTCACCATCGCAGCAGACCCAGGATATCACATCGTCGATGTCGTTGTCGATACTACCTCGTATGGGCTAATCACCACTTACACTTTCACAACAGTCGCCACAGCACACGCTATTACCGCATCTTTCGAAGCTGGACGAGAAATTTATGTCGACGATAGTTTCTCGTATCCCCGGGATGGGTCCGCGGAACATCCGTACCGGACAATCACTGAGGCGATTAATCATGCAAATGATTATGACACCGTGTATGTGTTCAGTGGAACGTACAATGAAAGTATAGTCATCAATAAACGTATTTCCCTCATCGGCGGAATTGATGATAAACCAAGTAACATTTCCCGTGGCGTGGAATTAAAATACCTTATAGAGATCACCGCTGATTTCGTAAGCCTAGAAAACTTCATTATAAGAGACTCGGAACGTTTTATTTCCTCCCAATCTGGAGCGCTTATCCATGTGACATCAAATAATGTCGTAATACAAAAGAATAATATCTCACAATGTAACCTCTGGGGAATTTATCTTGATTCCTCTGATGATAATATGATTAGTGGCAATCTAATCAACGATACCAAAGGTGTGTTTGTTTCTTCCTCGAATAATAATGTGTTTTCAAGTAATAACATCTCTAATTCAAGTGATGCGGGGATAAACCTTCGTTCTTCATTAAGAAATATTCTCTATGATGACTATCTTACCTTGAACACGTATGGAATTTACTTAAAAGATTGTTCGAATACGAATATCACCCAGAACACGTTTACGAAAAATGCTTTTCATGGTATCTATTTGACAGGAGGAACAACTGATATAATTCGAGAAAATCATTTTAAAAATAACACGGTGAGTGGTATCACCCTTGATTCATCCGATTGTATCATTGTAGAAAATCTATTCAACTATGGTCAAATAGGGATCAGTCTGCAAAGAACCGGATGTCAGATTCGTAATAATTCGTTCCAAAACATGAGCTCTACAGCTCTTTCTGCTACTCAGACAAGTAGAAATAATCTCATATATCTGAATCATTTTCTTGGGAATAATATCAATGCAAGGGAGCAAGGGAGTAATCAATGGGATAATGGGACAATCGGAAATTATTGGGATGACTATAATTACGTCGATAGGGACCATGATGGTATCGGTGACCGTCCTTATACTATTGCGACAAGTGGTCATGACCATTATCCGCTAGGAATGTTCTTACAACCGCCACAAAAACCTTTAAATCCGTCCCCCGCGGATGACCAGGAGAGTGTTGGGTTATCAGTGACGTTATGGGTAACAGTCATGGATCCCGATAGTAGCATCATCTCGGAAGTCTCCTTCTACAACGCGGTCAGTAACATACGCATAGGCTTTGTTCGGAACGTGGTGAACGGGAAGAATGCTTCTTGTAGTTTCACATTGCCGTTTGATACGACATATGCTTGGTACGTCATCGCGAACGATAGCTTGCAGCAAAACCAGTCGGATATCTGGTTTTTTACGACAAAACAACGGCCTCCTGAGAATCAAAAACCAGTGGCAAATCCTGGGGGGCCCTATGTTATAAAACTGAATCAGTCGGTCTCCTTTAATGGGTCTCAGAGCATCGATCCTGATGGGACTATTATCTTTTATCGGTGGAATTTTGGTGATGGTAGCAGTCAAATTCTTGATATTTCACCGGTACATACCTACACTGATCCTGGTGTTTATACCGTGACCTTAACAGTTGTCGATGATGACGGACGCAGTAGTATGGCAAATACGACAGCGACCATACAAGGTGATATTTTCATCAATAATCCACCTGTTGCAACCTTTATTGCTCCCTCGACTGCTATCGTCGGTCAAGAAGTGAGTTTGGATGCGTCGTTGAGTAATGATAGCGACGGAACAATTGTTGGATATCGCTGGGATTTTAATGGTGACGAAACATATGAAGTCGATTGGGTAACTACTCCTATTATCACGACGACGTTTTCTTCTCCTGGTTCCTTTGTTGTGACATTAGAGGTTATGGACAATAATGATGCGGTGAGTTCCTATTCAACGACGGTTTCTGTCAAGGAGGCTCAGAAGAAAACGCCTGGTTTTGATATCCTTCTAGTCCTGGCGGCTCTCCTTGTCAGCCTCTTCATATACAAAAGATATACAGAATAAAACATTGTTCATATGAATATTTTTATATTATTTGTCTATTTAAATGAAAAATTATAAATACCTTTCAAACCCACATCATTTTTAATGTGGCAGTCTCTCGGTAGGAAACAATCTGGAATCACCAGGGTTGCAGGAGTATGTGGTATATTTCTCCCTGTGGTGATTTTCACCAGTCTTGGTCTTTCGATTGCGTCATCGCCTTGGTTCACCTGGACACAACATGCGTTAAGTGATCTTGGTATTCAAGAAAATACGGCTCTATTCTTTAATTACGGAATGATTATTGGTGGTATTCTTGCCTTGATTTTCTCCTTTGGATTGATGAAATTATTGTCCAATAAACTGGGGGCGTATCTTCTTGCACTGAGTTCCCTTGCTCTCATCGGAATTGGTGTATTCCCGGAAACCATTTTTGCTCTTCATTTTTTGACCTCTGCATCGTTTTTTGTCCTCCTGGCGATTGCGTTATTGATTATTGGATTGACCAGTACGCAAAATTCGTTTGAGCGAACGTTAGGACTACTCGCTTTGCTGCTTGTCTTGATTGCGATCTGTTCTACTGTTTTTCTCTTTCACTTCAATGGGATCGCTATCACGGAAGCGCTCTCTTGTTTCCCAGCGTTCATCTGGTGTTCGGTTGTTGGGATTAAAATGACTCGCGTCTCAGGTTAAATCATCAGGAGAAGAGTTAAACACCCAGCGATGATAGGTTGATGGACAAGATATATCACTAATGAATGTTTTCCTAACCATGAGAATAGTTTGTTGGGTTTGAATTTTGATAAATCTGGGAGCGGATATCTCCTTTTGTTGTCTTTATAGAGAATGTTTCCTAGAGTAATACCAAGCAGGCAGACGCCAAACCAAGGGAGGATGGGGAAATAATCGACGGTATGTGCTGCGATATTGGGTTCATGAATGCCAGCTGCGAGTTCGACCATATTTGGATTCTCTGTCGTATAGAAAAACCCTAATGCGAGCCCTGAGACGATAATAAGTGATGCTAAAATGACGTTGGTGGATTTAAATCTCAGCAGCAGCGTACTGAGAATGATACAGCATCCGATGCAATGAAGGACTCCGAAGAGAATCGGTCTGTCCGGGAGAAACACTGCTGTGAGGAGGGTGAAGAGCATCCCGAGATTCAGGATCCAAAGCCCTCGTTGTATCGTTCGGAAATACATTTTTCTTGGTTGGTTGTGGTATTTGTTGTTGTTCACCACCTGGCAGATTCCGACGAGTAAGAAGAAAATGACTGGTACAATGATGTTGAGAGAATAGAAATTCTTATTGAGTGGGAGGATTCCGAAATAATCAAGATCCCAGAAGAGGTGCAGGATAATCATGAACAGGATTGCAAATCCTCGGAGTATATCCAATTCCATGAATCGTTGGGATTGGTCTTTTTCTGCTTGTTGTCCTTGATTCATTGTTGTTCCTTCTCCTTATTTCTCCTTTTAATTGATATACTGTTTCGTGTTAACTTTTAACAATGATTGTATTTAAAGATACTCTGGAAAAATACCAAAAGGGAAAACGACTCAGGAACAAAAACAATATTAAAAAGATGCATTACCTTTGTTGTAAACTGAATAAAACATACAAACGATTATTATAAATAAGCAATGTTTAATATGAAATTTATAATCAATTGGTTATAGAGGAGGAATTCCATGAAAAAAACCCTGAGGATAAAAGGAATTGTTTTAGCCGTTGTTTTAATATTTTTAAGCGTCAGTATCGCGTCAGGTATCAAAAAGAATATAAACGAGACTGATCACCAGTCTACTATTTCGCCAACTATTATCTCATCAACTAGTATCAATACAGTCGACAAAACCGTCCCTATCACATTTTCAATCTATGAAAAAACAGGGATAAAACAACAAACTATCACTATATCTTCGGAGGACGCAACTGAGATTTATGAAATCTTCGCGAACCTGAAAAATTCGCTGACCGCCAAACAATCGAATGAAAAAATTGAGCAATTACAACGTCGGCTACTCGATATTTTAGAAGAAAAAAATGCAATTCCTGCAGGGGTAACAAACGAGGAACTTGTCTCTCTTCTCCAATCACCTGATTTTCCATTCAAAAATCTTCGAACCAATCCTCTTCCCTTTCAAACCAAGGCCTCTGAATGGTTCTGCAACTTCGCCTCCACCGGTCAAGGATCTGCGTTCCCCATCATCATTCTCCCACGATTCATCCCGATCATCATGGGTCCCATCCCCCGGTTGTTCGTCTACTGGAAAACACCATCGGGTGTCACGAGCTGCGGAGGTCTACGGTCAGGGACTGGTTTTATCGCATCTGGTCAGCAGCAGGGTGTTGCGCTCGGATTCTGGGGGATTGGGTTTAGTATCTTCCTTCCACCGGTAATGGCGTATGGGATGTTCGGGTATGCAGTGTACACGAAAGTCACCGCTGAAGAAATAGAATATTGGCCGCCGAACAACCCACCTGAGATCACACAAACCGATCCAGCTGACGGGGAACAAATGGTTCCCATCACTACGACTGAATTACGCTTTGAAATCCAGGATACTGATGGCGAACTGATGAGTTATAATGTGACGACCGAACCGAACATTGGAACCGGTAGCGGTGGTCTCAAACCTGATGGAATCTACTCGGTCCCTATAAGCGGTTTGGAAAGTCTTACGACATATACCTGGTACATCGAGGTGACCGATGGCAAAGACATGGCGACAAAAACAGTAACATTTACAACAGAACCCACAGCACCGATTCTTACAAATCCCTTACCACCTGACGGGGAACGAGACATCCCCATAAACCTCTCACAGCTTAAATTCACCTTGAAAGACTACCAAGGTGACACAATGGATTACACGGTCCAAACCTCACCGAACATCGGCTCTGCACAGGGGACAGATGTTCATGATGGTACGTATGCTATCCCAATCAGTGGGATGACCTATGGGGCAACCTACCGTTGGTATGTGAATGTCACCGATGGGGTATATTACACACGGAAGATTTTCAGCTTTGAAACAGGGTACCCCGCTCAATTCAATCCATTTGACTACGGATGGCAGTATCGGAAACAAATCACTATTGATCATACCCAGGTTCTTGAAGATCAAACTCATTTCCCTGTGTTGCTAAGTACAAATGATGGTGATCTATCTTCGAAAGCACAGATTGATGGAGGCGATATCATGTTCATGCATGATATCGGAGTTTCAACAAGAATCTATCATGATCTTGAATCCTATACCTCCTCTTCTGGTACCCTTCTTGCATGGGTGGACATCCCATCTCTTTCTTCCAGTACTGATACCGTTTTTTATATGTATTATGGGAATCCAACCTGTATCAACCAAGCGTATCCGAAAAAAACCTGGGACTCAGATTTCGAAGCGATCTGGCATATGAACGATGCTTCCCTCACGACAATTAAAGACAGTACCACGAATGATTATATAGGAACAAAAATAGGTCCGAATGAACCACAACAATCTGTTGGCCAAGTTGGCCCTAGCCAAGATTTCGATGGGATAAATGACTACATCCAATTCACAAATCCAGTAATACCTACTGGAACAAAAACAATCTCAGCTTGGATGAATCGGCATTCCACTGGTTGGGTCGGGGTTGTTCTGGCTTCAAGTACCGGTATCAGTAGTAGCGATGCAGGAACTGCATGGACATTTATTGGTGTCAACGACACACTCGAATGCGTCCTTGGGAATGGTGAGGACCCTGGTCATTACATGAAATTGTTTATCCCACATCCGAGTGTAAATTCGTGGCATTATTATACCATGACCTATGATGAAACAACCTTAAAGATGTACATTGATGGAGTATTGGTTGGTTCAACATCGACGAAATCAGGCTCTGAGCAAAACCCTACCTATAATTTACGGATGGGTGAGACGAACCATCCGAGTTACGATTATTACCTGGACGCAGGACTCGATGAGATACAAATTTCAAATATAGTTCGCAGCGAAAACTGGATCCAACTCTCCTATAACATGATGACGAACCCATCACAATTCATTACTATTGGTCCGGAAGTACCTGGTCCGTAAAGGTTTATCTGCCTATCGAATTGAAATCCTTAAATTTAATAATTCCTTTCTTTTTTATGATGGAAAAGAAGATCTGAAGTCATTACTCTGAGTTCTTACTTTTGCAAATGTATCTATCTGACTGATCCTTGTAAATAGACCCGATGAGATACATTTAAATAAATCTGGTCAAATATTACCTTTATTAAGGGGATAATAAATTATGCAAAGAAAGACGGGAAAAAATCTATGGAAAATAATGTTCACAATCACCATATCTAGCCTTTTTATCGGAACATGGAATACCCTCGCACTTTCTGCTCCAAGCGGATCAACTTTTCTACCTACAGTACAAAACGATGAAAAACAGACACCCAGAGCTGACTTGATAAATGAAGACAGGGAAAACCAGCAAGAAAACTACCGCCTTCAATATACCATTAGTTTTTCAAAAGAGAATATAAGCTTTAGCACTCTCCAAGGATACGATTTGGTAACAATGAAAGAATGCTCCTATCTAACGGAGTATGGAAAACCACAGTTACCGGCGAGGCATCTTCTGATAGCGTTACCAGCTGGCATGAAAGCGACAGATATCCGAATCGTTTCCATCCAAAAACAATCACTATCAGGACTTTATATGATCTTTCCAGCTCAACGACCACAAAAAACCGGAGAAACCCCTATTTCAAATCTTAATCTGCGATTCAATAGAGCAGCATATCTGTCACCACTTCCTTACCCAGAACGACTTGTTTCATTAGGACAGCAAACAGATCTTGCTGGTCAAAGTATGATTGAATTAACCGTATTTCCACTTCAATATCTTCCTCTTCAAAAAGAATTGAGCCTTATCACCTCGATTACCTTGACTATCGAGGGAGACAGCGGATATATTTGCGGTGATTGTTTATCAGAACACATATCAGACAATGGATACGAGATGTACCAACAAATGGTAGAAAACATGGTCATAAATCCAGAACAGGTCACCCTTCAAATATCATCAAATCCTCAACCCCTCGGCGTAGGACCCGGTGTTTACGACTATGTGATCATCACCCAGACAAGCTGGGTCAGTGCGTTCCAACCACTTGCAGACTGGAAAACACAAAAAGGAGTCCCTGCAACGATAGTGACGACATCCTGGATATACAATTCTGGTGGATATAGTGGAACCAATATCCAAAAAATCAAGGCATTTGTTCAAGATGCATATACCAACTGGGGGACCATCTATGTCCTCCTGGGTGGTGATACGGGTATCGTACCGTGTCACACAAGAACATTCTCCGGAGTTGACTCCGATCCTGTTCCAAATGATGCGTACTACGCTGATTTTGACGCTGACTGGATTTGTGAGGTCAACATCGGTCGTGCATCAGTCACCGGCACAGGAAATGGCACCGGGCAAATCGGGAACTTCATCAATAAGATTATGACCTACGAGACGAACCCACCATTAACAAGTTATGCAAAGAATGCAGCTTTCTTCGGTTTCGATCTTGATTATTTAACGCATGCAGAACAATGTAAAATGAGCATTAAAAACTCGTATATTCCAACAAGCTGGAGCATGACGACCGTCTATGACAGCCAAGGAGGAAACCATTTCACGAACGTCATCAGTGCACTCAATGCAGGTCAGAATCTTGTGAACCATGCGGATCATTCGAACAATGATTGCATGGGGACTGGGTATGTGAATCATGACTGGCTGATGTATAGCTCTGACATGGACGCGTTGACGAATGGAAATAAGCAAACCATCTTTTACTCGATGGGTTGTGATCCTGCAGCCTACGATGTCTCCAATTGTATCGCAGAACATTTTGTACGGAACAGCAATGGTGGCGGCATCGCTTTTGTCGGAAACTCGCGGTATGGTTGGTATGACCCGGGATTCATTGATACCTGTTCCATGGGATTCGACATCCATTTCTTCCAATCATTATTCTCAGAGAATCTATACCATTTAGGGACAGCATTCTCCGATCATAAGAACGACGGATACCAAGAGTACCCTGATGATGAGTATTATCAATACATCTTCACGGAACTCACGTTACTTGGTGACCCTGAATTGCCTGTTTGGACAGAAAACCCATCTGCCTTTGTCGTCAGTCATCCATCCACAATCCCGCTCGCATCATCTTCTTTTACCGTCCATGTCCAAACAACAGGTGGGAGCAATATCCAAAACGCATATGTCTGTCTGTGGAAGGGAGATGAGATTTACGAACGTGGTTTAACCAATTCAGCAGGAGAAGTCACCTTCACGGTCATACCAGGAACTGGGGGAAGTATGCAGGTAACGGTAACAAAACAGAACTACCTTCCTTCAGAGACCACTGCACAAGTTATTGAAAATAACATTCCTCCGTATCAACCAAGTTCTCCTAACCCAGCGAACGGTACGACAAATATCCCTGTCAACAGCGATTTGAGCTGGATCGGTGGGGATCCAAACCCGGGAGATACGGTCACCTATGACGTGTATTTTGGAACAAGTAGTACTCCTCCTAAGGTAGGAAATAATCAATCTGCGGTTTCCTACGATCCAGGTACTCTGAATTATCTGACAACCTATTATTGGAAGATTGTCGCCTGGGATAGTTACGGGGAATCGACAGCAGGATCGTTATGGGCTTTTTCCACCAAGGCAAATAGTCCCCCCGTATTCGGTACGCCATCACCTGCGAATGGGTCAACTGGAAATCCCTTAAGTTTTACTTGGAGCATCCCGATCAATGATCCAGATAGTGATACATTCTCCTGGTCCATTCACTGCAGCAATGGACAGACCAACAGTGGGACTGGTGCGACAAATGGGACAAAGACGCTTGCTCTTTCAGAATTAGTTCTTTCAACGACCTACAAAGTCTGGGTAAATGCGACTGATTCAGGCGGAAGCGGTCTGTATACAAGAAAATGGTACACCTTCACCACATTCTCAGACAGTACACCACCGACTACAACCATTTCCTTCACAGGAACTCTTGGGGAAAACTCTTGGTACATTGGTCCAGTCACGATAACCCTGACTGCAACAGATGATATGACCGGTGTGGATTATACGATGTACAAGCTTGATTCAGGAAGCTGGAATCTGTATACAAGCCCGTTTGCCGTTTCAGATGATCGGATACATACCATAGAATATTACTCAGTTGACAACAGTGGGAATACAGAGCTAGTGAAATCCGCTGATTTTAAAATCGATCAGATGCCACCGATGACGACCCATACGTTCTCAGGGGATGTTGGTAAAAATGGTTGGTATCTCAATATCGATATTCTCCTCAATGCTATTGATAATACGTCCGGAGTCAACCACATCTATTACAGAATTGACAGCAGCGGTTGGACTGAATATACAGTCCCGGTCGTTTTCACTTCCGATGGGACGCACACCCTCGAATACTACTCTATTGATAACGCTGGAAATGAAGAAACGATAAAAGGTCCATATACCTTCAAACTAGACCAGACCTCACCACTGATTACCCTTTCCAAACAACAAATCGACCTCTTTACCATAAAATTCATAGCAGAAGTAAGCGACGGTGTGAGCGGTGTGGACTATGTCGAGTTCTCCATTGCTGGAGATTTACAATATAATGATACTGTGGCTCCTTATGAATGGACCTGGAGCGGGTTTGGGGATTATACAGTCACTGCAACCGTCTATGACAAAGCAGGAAATTCACAGAGCCAATCGATGAGCACACCGTATAGTTATAATACCCCGAAGCTCTTTAACCCCTATCAAATCCAAGGATATGCTCTGAAATATCAGATGAACGAGTAAGTAGTCTGGTTTAGACGTTTACCGCCCAATTTCCAAGGATTTCGTTAGTGGGTACATATTTCAATGTCACGGTAACCTCACCAGTGGTATCCAATAATATGATACTATCACCAGCAGTTACATAGAGAGTAATTGTAGCAGTAATACCAATTCTGGCTAAACCGTTTTTATTAGCGTCTTGAACCTGCCAGTGTGCTATATCAGGATTCGTTGTAATTTCTATATCGCTCCATTTTACATTTGCATCGATAGACTTAATAGTGATCCTATTAGTTGCCGAATCTGTGGTACACTCTATATTTGGTGTTTGGCTTGTTCCTTGTAATCCTTTTTTTGTTAAAACGATATTTAGAGGGTAACTACCATTTTGGCCAATCTTATTCAATGTTACCATGTTTCCATTATATGAAAATTCATAGGTGTAACACACTACATTGTTATAGAGACAGAGCTGATTGCCTGTCACTTTCCATGTGCCATTGATCATTGTATCAATAGAAGGGTTAATGTCAAGTGTACTATCACTGTTGAATATCCATTGACGGGGATTTCCATTTCTATTATTCTGTTCCCATTCTCCGACAAATCGACTGTCAGCATTACCATTACCAAGAGAATTCGTTCCACTTTGAAGATATACGATGATAATTAAAACGATAACCGCGGCTGCAACGATTGCTAACAGACCCATGATCAATTTTTTTCTGGGTTTCTTTTTTGTTTTTGGTGGTGTGGGAGTCTGCTTTTTTTCAACTGGTTGTTGTGGCTCAGGTTGTACCGGAGTAACAGGTTGTTGTTCAACGGTTTTTCCACATGTTGTACAGAATTTCGAACCTTCTATTAACTCAGCTCCGCAATCAGAACATTGCTCTGTCATGTTTTGTTCATCTCTCCTATATTAAAAATTTATAACAATTTATTCTTTAAAAACATTACCTCATGAAGATATGTTTTTTTTATGCTCACCATAAATTTTTTTATTAAGGAAGCCGACGGAGGGAATATAGACCTAGAGTTAAAATCCCTAAGCGGATATACAGCTAAAATCGTTCTTTGCCATGTTGTAATCTTCTTCAGGCAAATAAAAATATTTATAAACACTTGCAAACTTTGATTTCTGAGGATTTTAATTGATAATGGAGAAAGATCCATTAGAGATGAATTTTTCAGAGTTGAATGATACATTAGATCAGCTCTTAAAGGATGTTAATCTCCCCGAAACAGTCATGTACACAGGAGAAAAGATCAACTATAATAAATTTAACATCATAAAACTTCTCATCATTGGCGTGAATCGACTCTTTGCAGCAGAAATATTTTATAGGAAACAAATAATTCGAAGACTTGGAAGCTTTAAACGAGCAGGTTTTTTAAAATCCTTCAAACCGTACTTCTATATTTTTCGGATTGGATTACCTGATTTATTACATGGTCTTGGTGGAAAATTTGACGAAGAGATCGCTGCTCGTTACATGATAGCGGCAATGTTTTATGATGCATCATGTGATGTTCCTGAATACAGAAAATATCTGAAAGAATTCAATGATTTCATTATGTTTGATAAGGAGATTAAAACAGATGATGAATATCTGACGATTTTTAAGGAATCGATCGATTACGTAAGGAAAGTTGTTGATAAAAAGACATTTGAAACGTTTATGAATTATATAAAAATTGAACACATCAGTCAACTGATGAGCACGCATCAATCATCTACTGAACCTTTGACGAAAGATAATCTCTTTAAAATCACTCTTGCAAAAGGCGGAATAACCATTATGGCGGGTATATATCTCATGGCTCCAAAAATGACCGTCGAAGAAAGAAAAGCACTCTATGAAGTTGGTGGAATATTACAGATATTAGAAGATATTTTTGACCTAAAGGAGGATCAGAAAATGGGGATCCAGACCATGTCAAATCAACAGATGATCAGCTATAAAGAGCTGAAACACCTCTATGTTGGAAGTGTTAATAACATGATTGAAAAATGTCATTTAAATCCGAATCTACATAACACTACTTTGGATATTTTTTATTGGCTCGTTGATAAAATATTAGTAAAAATATACGCTCCTTTCTTTAGAACGGAAAAAAAATCAATGCATTGAAACATGTTGACAGGACATATTTCCTTAAAATCATATTCGCGAACACTCAAATAATGAAGTATTGAATATTTAAGACCACAGTAAAAATATTTATTTTATATGCTCCCGTCGGGATTTGGCACCCACGGGTAAAATCTCCCAGGATTGATCATTTCTTATAAATGAGATTTTACTTAGATCTTTATAGTTGTTGTCAAGTTTGTAATGAATAGTTTTTATAGAATGAAAGGTTATTGAATTGTAGTTTGATAGAGGGAATAACATATGAAACAAAAGAAGCTTATAATTATAAAACTCTGCTTACTGATTATTGTTGCATGCATAATTGTTAACATCGCTTTTTTAACAGAAGCTCAGGAAAGCACGTTCCGCTGGATCGATGATTTTAATTACGGAAGCATCCAACAACTCCAGAACGCAGGTTGGACCATTTCTGCATCTGAAGGAGTCGCAGTTAACTCCAACGGAGTCATCCTCAATGGTACAAACGGGGATGTATCAATCCATTATGCGAATCCTTTTCCAGCTGGAATCACTGACTGGAAGATTGAAGTGAAAAGCAAATGGCTCGGTCAAGGACACAGCGTTTTGAGCGCATTCATCCAGACCGAAAGACACAGCTATGGGTTTGCTGCTGATGGTTACTACAAAGAATTCGCATTATATAGAGATGACCAAAAAATACTTCATTTTGGAAACTACCAAGAACAATCCAATGAATGGATCACATTGACGATGGTAAAACAAGGAACCACGATTTCCATGTTCTCCAACGGAAATCTGGTAAACACCTATAACGAAGAAGATAATCAACTTTCCCGGGCAATTGGAGCTTCCCTTATTTCACCGTGGAAGGGTAATGCCGAATACGATTACATCATGATCGGCGACCCAGATGCTCAAAGCCCCATTAGCGGGGTTTCCTCTCAGCTCAACCAACCTGGTTTCCCCACAAGTGTTATCTACATCGGAGGCGGCATCGCGGCCATACTTGTAGGTGGGACTGCAGTATATTACTTCATGGTAGCTGGCGGTAGTGCTGGGGCGTCAGCCGGAGCCGGAAGTGCAGGGGTTTCAGGGTGCATAGGAACAGAGAGCGGTTCATCGTCAGGAGGCGGAGTACAACCACAGACCGCCCAGGGTACCGCCTCAGCCGGCGTAGGAGCAACCAGCCCTCAAGGCACCGCAGGGGCAGAAGCAAGTACGGCTGGGCCATCGACCGGTATCTCAGGGGCAGTCGCAGGTGCACAGAGTAATATCGGTGCCCAAGGGTCTGCTGAGGCAGAATCTCATTTACATAGTGGCATTGGGAGTGCTGAAGCACAAGGTAATGTCGGCGGCGCCTCAGGAAATGCTTCGGGCAGCGCAAGCGCAGCCGGGAAGCCTTCGACTGGTACCTCAGGGGCAGTCGCAGGTGCACAGAGTAATATCGGTGCCCAAGGGTCTGCTGAGGTAGGATCTCATCTCCAAACCCCAACAGCCAACGCTGATGCCAGTTTCAACCCTGACAAGGAGATCCAAGGAAACTCAAAAAAAGGAAAAACACCGAAAAAAAACTAAATAGTGTAAAAAAAAGCATAACGTTATTAAAAAATTGCCTGATTTCGTATATTCTGATCATAAAAAATGACTTCTATCTCGAAAGAATTGAAAAATATTTGATGTTTATCACCGGTTAGTAGCTTTTCACCCGCATAACAAGTACCTAGTCGTTGTAATGAATCGATGATGAAATCCAATTGAAGAAAATATTGATAATCTCAAAATAGAGTTCCTTAGAAATCTTCTGCAATAATAACTTTTTTGGTACAAATCCCCTTTTTTATAACAACAGAACCAAAACCAATTTTTACTAATTTTTTGTATGCTTCCAACAGGAAAAAAAAATGATATGATGAGCCGACGGAGGGATTTGGACCCCCGACCTGCTGATTACAAGTCAGCCGCTCAACCGGGCTAAGCTACGTCGGCGTGTTTCGTAGCGGTAATATCTAATCCTATATAAAATTCTCTTGGTGCGTAGGATTTAATCTTATGAACCTGCACCTCAGTCAGGGTATACCCCTGTGTTTTTGCGATTTTTTTCAATGCAGTGATCCTTCCTTCAATATCCTCCTCTCGTATTATATCATAATAGTGTACTTTACATATTGGTGCTGCGATGGATAATGCAACTGAGAAAAACTTATATGCTGAGAACGGAAGGTTCATGATGATTCGATCAGCTTTTGTTGGAACTATTTTTTCTGCATCTTTGGCATCAGCATGGATGACTTCAACGATCTGTAGGACATGATTCTGTTTAACATTCTGCTTTGCAAGGGTGATTGCTTCTGTGTTTTTATCAATCGCATAAACTACCCTTGGTTTTGCGAATCGCGCAGTCATGATGGAGAATGGTGCCACCCCTGTAAACAGATCTACAATGATCTCCCCAGGTTTTACTTGAGTAGCTACGCGTTTTCGTTCTGAGGCAAGTCTGGTAGAAAAATACGTTGCTGCGACATCAACATGAAACGTTAATCCATATTCTGTATGGGTTGTTCGTGTTTGGTTCTCACCAGCTATAATCGTAATATTTCGTACGCGAAGTTCCCCTGAAACAGGATCAACTAAACAAACTGTTCGTATGTTTTTATGGGTCTCTAAGAGTGCGTTGCCAATTTTCTTTCGGTAACGAAAAAGAGATTGAGGCAACTTAATCAGGATAATAGATCCTACCACATCATAAGATGTTGGTAGCTTTTCCTGAAGGTTTTTTGGGAGTTTTAGAAGCTCTTTGTAGCTATGAGGTTTTATCGTCCTTACCTCAAATAATTTCGTGACAACAGGATAGTTCGGCAGATCCTTTGGAATTTTCTTAACAGGAAAAAAGATACATGTTTCATCCTTTACGACAGTGACATCTTCCCATAAGAGCTGTCTTTCTTTGAGATATCTCCGTACAGGCTCTGCGTGAGTAAGGGGAACGCAAAGGGCTTTTGTTTTCTTTTTTGTCATTGCACCTGTTGTATATCAGATACTTCAATAAATAGTATAGTATCTTGAAAAGAAGAGAGTCCCGCCTCCCGGATTTGAACCGGGGACCTGCCGGTAACGGCCATAGAGTCTACAGCCGGCCGCTCCAGCCAGACTGAGCTAAGGCGGGCAATCTGTCAAGCCCACATAATAATAGGTATATTTATTAGTTAAGGTTTCTTTCCAAAGGTTGTTTAGTATGAGGTTTGGTGTGATTGTCTGTCCGCAATGCAAGCAGGTAAAAGGATTTGAGCTATCTTCGAAGACAACAAAATGTATCCGCTGTGGAAAAACGCTTGAATTGAAAAAATTAAAAATCTTTTATGAGACTGATTCTCAAGAAAAGTTACGGCAGATAATTGGACTATTAAACGCTGAGATACAGGGAAACTCAGGCGTATAAAAGAAAATTTTATACGATAAATGGACATCGAAATGAATCATCATTGACGCCATTAATCTGAATTTTATACCAATAGTTGTTTATAAGATTAGGAAGGAAAATCGTAATGTATATAAACAAGGTAGATATTTACCTCACCTGAGGTCCGGTGAGGACACAGATATAAGTTACCTACATCTACATAGTGAGGGACTTATATAGTGGTTCACGGTGTGAACTAGCACGTGTTTTGCCAGACCATTATGAAGCAATATGCAACATGAATTTAGGAGGAACTAAAAAATGAAAGGAAACAAAATAATCGCTACCTTGGTAGTAATGGCAATGTTACTATCAACGCTGGTAGTTTTAAAACAATTAAACGTTGTAAATCAAGCTAGTGCACAACCTGGTGTTGATGAATGGGGAGATTCATCAGATGAACTTGTCTATGGTGTGACCTATACAAATAATCAGATTAAGATCAATACCTCGGAATGGGCAACAAATGGTACCTATTATCTTTACTACCCGAATTATTGGTCCATATCTCCAGGGACAGCACAGAATTTTTCATGGGATGGACCGTATGAGGTAAACGATTATGCAGTCCGAGTTACAGCAACACAGGCACAAGTTGTCAATAGTGACACCCTTGATAAGCTAAACACTGGAGGAAGTTCGATTTCTTTTGCCCGAGCAGGTATGTGGATATTCGATGAAGATACTGATCCAACTCACGCCACACCCGTTGGATATATTTGGATTAACACTTCAACTGACTATAGTATCGGTTCTATTCCAGATGTTGACTTCGGATCAGACGCTGAAGTTCAAATAAGTGTTACAGAAGCTGGAAACAATGTACCATGTGTGATAGCTGTCCTCGATCCTAATAATAATACAGTCTACCAAGCATATTCCCAAGGAACTGCAACATTAGACCAAGATTATTTCGACTATGCAGGTGATTACACAGTAAGAGCCTATCGGGATCTTGACAAATTTGCAGTATACTATTACTATGGTGATGAAAACGGTAGTGCTTATGACCCATTATATGGAAGCGATTACAGTGGAGATTTCCCTGCAGCCACCGGCTACACGTACGCAACTGTAGGTCCTTGGGATCCACCAGAAAAGAATGCAACTGAGGTGACATTTACAGTTAAAACTGGAGAACCAATCATTACCCTTACAAACACAACGCTCTACTGGGGATTTGACAAACGGATTGACGTCAACGTGACTAATAGCACAGGAGCAGGTCTCGACTTCGGGTCGGTTTATCCGATTAAGCTTAAATTTGGGTCAACCTACGTCAATTTTAGTGATTACATTACCAATCTCGGTGAAGGCGATTATTCTATTATGATTCCACGATTCGATGCGGGTAACGGTTGGGCAGACCTAGCGACTGCTGTTGGTAACGATAACGTAAACGGCACCTGGCGAGTCGTGTTCGGATATGATGCTAATGCTGACGATACCTATGAATGGAACAACTCTGCATCCTTTATCGTGAAAAGATCAAATCCACCAGTTCAGCTCGTTCTCTCAAATTATCAAGAGAAAAAAATTGATTTTGTCCCTGAATATACAGGTGGAAACGTTGCCAATACCATTGATATCAATTTCGCCATTTACGGCACCAGTATTACTAACGATCTTGGAAGAGCGTACTATGGAGATGATGCATGGGAAGATTGGAAGAATGTCACTGTCACAGGTGATATCTTATATCCCGTCAATGAAAACACACTACAACATTCAGGATCAAGAGGGAACTGGACTGCAACTGTTACACCAACAAAACCTGGAGGATCAATCACATTAACGATTGATTGGCCTGGAGACGATAATGGAACCGCAAGCCAAACCATTGAAATCATCAATGGAACCCTTGTCACTCCCGCGGTTGATTCATTCACTGTTGGATCTGATTACAACCTCACCGTCACCATCAAAGATATGGATGGAGCTGCCTTGAAATACGCTGCTGTTTATTTAATGTGGGAAGATGAAGCCCTTGCGTTAAACGACACCGAAGGTGACAACAAAGCAGGGAACGGTCTAAATGGAGAATACACTTTCTGGATCACAGCAGATGATCAACTAGCAACTGCTCCACAGAACATTACCATCGCAGCACAAGCATATCCCGGAGCAGATTTCTGGGGATACACCAAAGTCGTTATGGATAAGAACCATGACCTGACGGTTAATGTCACACCTACCACAGGATATTCTGGTGACAGTAATGAATACCACATCATGGTCGGCCTTGTCGGTAGTGGACATCCTGATGATACTGGGTTAACTGTTGAATTACGTAACCAGACTGGAGCGCTTGTGACTGGTGATGATGCATTGTCTATAAACGATGATTATGACATAACAAATTATGCACATATCCTCTCTGGAGGAACCTATTATCTCTACGCCTACAACGATACTCATGATAGCCGGGGACACAACGCGTCCATCATTATCACCAACTATACGGTCACGTCCTCACCATCAGTCCTAGCATGGAAGATCGATACCGCAACAAATATGACCTTCCATATGACACCAGCAGGAAATGGTGTATTAACCCTCTATGGTATGTCGAGTCAAGCAGAAGCTTCAAATCCCGCAGAGACGTATCCAGTAACGATAGAAAACGGAACAGGTACTATTGAAGGTGTTAACGCAACCACCCTTGGAAACGTCACCTACACATACGAACCCGATGGTGGTGGTGACAGAAATGCCACAGGCTTACTCCGAGTAACAACCGCGACTGCAACGCCAAGCCCGGCAACCATCTACAATGGTGAAGCAACCTTAGTAACAATAACTATTACCCATCCAGCAACTGGAACTCCCTTACAAGACGTCCGAGTTGGGCTCGATCATGGCATGTCACTCAATGAAACCATCCTCGCCAAATTACCCACCGATCAATTCACGGACTCAGCTGGAAAAGCACAATTCTCAATCACTGCAGAAGCAAGTGGTGAAGTCACCATCTACATCGAAAACGAAACCGATCCTGACAATGAATTCGTCATTGTCGCACAAGCTCGAAAACCAATGACCATCAGCCTCAATCCATCGGTTGATGAAGCAAAAACCTTCACCGCTGAAGCAAAATCCAATGGCGTCCTTATCACCGATGTCACAGTAACGTTCACATTCGACGGACAAACCTGGCCGACCACAACCGGTACCGCAACCATCACCGCTCCCACTGTATCAACCTCGATGAGTTACCCAATCACGGCAACCGCTGAGGGATACACCCCTGCAACAGGCTCTATCATGATCTTAAACATACCGAAGCTTATCGTAGCGGTCAGTGGCGAGGTAAAAGCTGGACAGACATTCACCTTAACCATCGCTGATGATACTGGTGCCCCTGTCATTGGTGCTACAATCACCTTTAACGGGAAAACCTTCACGAGCGGTCCCGGTGGAGTTGTCACAATCACTGCGCCTTCAACCGAAGGCAGCTACCCAGTGACAGCGACCTTCCCAGGATACGACGCGGTATCATCCACAGTGACTGTCGCAAAAGGCGGCGGAATCCCCGGTTTCGAGCTGCTAACACTCATCGCAGCAATCGGAGTAGCGTTCCTGCTCCTCAGACGCAGACGGAACTAAACACGCAACATAAAGGGGTTTTACCCCTTTTTCTCTCTCTTTTTTTTAACGTTTTTTTTCAAAACCCTTTTAACCCCCTTGTTTTTATACTCTCTCTGGGAGTGAGTGATTCTGAAGGTCAGCATCGTTATACCCGCTATCAATGAAGAACGAGGCATCGGGAAAACCATTGATGCAGTCAATAAAGACTATTTCAACAGCAAACACTGGGATTTTGAGATTCTCCTCGTCGATGGAAATTCGAAGGATAATACAAGGGACATCGCCGCAAGCAAAGGCGCAGTAATCCTGCTTGAGAAACGGAAGGGATACGGAAGAGCTTATAAAACCGGGTTTGCGCATGCAACAGGAGATATCATCGTCACCGGTGATGCTGATGCGACCTATCCATTTCACCTTATACATGAATATATCCAGATGCTCCTAGACCAACAACTTGATTTTCTGACAACGGATCGTTTCGCAGCACTCAAACATGGCTCCATGTCTCTGAAACACCGTTTTGGAAACCTGACCTTAGCGTGGACGCTTCGCATCCTTTTTTTAATCAATATCAGGGATTCTCAATCAGGTATGTGGATCTTCAAACGAGACGCACTTACCAAAATTCAACCCTTAGAAACCTTCAACAATGGGATGCCGTTTTCAGAGGAAATAAAAATAGAGATGTTCACGAACAAACACATCAAAGCAAAAGAGATCCCATCAACCCTTTCTGCCCGGGAGGGCCAAGTGAAACTCGAAAGCTTTAAAGACGGGATAAAGAACCTCAGGTTCCTTTTTGTAAAACGTGTTACTCCTTCGAAAAGAAACTGACTGGGAAAAGATATTTTATGTCTTCTTCTATCCTCCTTTGAGGAATAAGTATGGATCCATTAATGACCATCTGGGTGTTTTTTATTGGATGTTTTATCGGAATCATCCTTGGAGTGATGATTTCCTATCGGACCGCTGTAACCCCCTTGCGACACACCATTGCAAAAATCACCTCCCAAGACGAGCAGTATCATGAGACGATGAAATATTATCCCTATAACCTGGATAGGTTCCGGTTCTTTGGTGGACCGGTTGACGGAATTCAATTTGAAGAGGACTCTATCTTGTTCGTCCGATTCAAGCAAGAGGATGTTCCCCGTACAAAAGAACAAGAAAAAATCAAGGACCTAGTTGAGAACGGAAAAGTCCAGTGGTTTGAATTTCTAACGAAATAAATTTCACGATCTTTTCATGAAGAGTTTTATAGATGAGTTTCCCATCTACTTCTTCGTAGTTCTCTCATAACAAGATTTCGTATCGGCTCAGGGAAATCCCGTAGCGGGTTCCTATTTTAGCCAACGACGGAGAGTTCTTTTTCGATGTTCTTGCCTTTTTTAAAACGTTCCAGAGAGAGGCTCTCAAGAACCTCGGATGTTTTTCCATCAGCAATCAGATTGGTGAGTAGCTGAGAGACCATGGGGGATATCATGAATCCATGACCGCTGAATCCATTACATTGTAGGAAACCTTTTATTTCTTTTACCTCACCAAGGATTGGTCTTGCATCAGGGGTCACATCATAGAACCCGGTCCAATGTCGGAGCAAATTGACATGTTTTAGGACAGGAGCATACCTAGTCAATGTATACGCCATATGCTCAAGGAAAGCAATCGTTGGCAAGGTTTTGTATCCTCCTTTCTCCTCAGGGATTGGTATGCCACCAACGATCTGTCCTTCTTTCTGTTGACTAAAATAAATCCCGTCTTTGAAGGATATGACCATCGCTTCGAACAACGGTTGTAGTCTTTCAGTTGCCATGATCTCCTTGCGAAATGGGGTGAGAGGAAGAGTAATGTTGACCATCTCCGCGATTGTTTTCGAAACAATCCCTGCTGCGTTCACGACTACATCAGTTTCGATTGTCCCTTTGTCGGTTATGACCGCACGTATAGCTTTTTTTGATGTCTTCAGGTTCACAGCCGTGGTATGCGTGTTTATTTCAGCACCAAGGTTCCGTGCTGCGTCCGCATAGGCAAAGGTGGTTTTGAACGGATTTGCATGGCCATCTGTTGGGCAGAATGTCGCCCCTATCGCTTTCATACCTTTGACGTCAAGAATGGGGACAACATCGGTTATTTTCTCAGGTTTCAGGATATCGACCTTCAATCCGAGAGATCGTTGCATAGAGACGTTCTTTTCTGCTTGGTTCATTTCTTTTTCATCATGAACAGCGATAAGATACCCGCCTTGACGAAACTCAATATCCTGGCCTAGCTCGCGACTTAACTGTTCGAACATCTTAACACTTTGGATCGCAAGTGAGGCATTCTCACGTGTCGACCATTGTTGTCGGATCCCTGCGCCACATGCACCGGTCGCACCAGAGGTAAGGTATTTTTTCTCAACGACGACAACGTTGAAACCTTTTTTTGAAAGTTTATATGCAAGGGAACATCCGTTCACGCCACCGCCTATGATGACGGCATCTGCTTTATTTTTCATCTTTCTCACTTGCCAGTGTTCCGAGGGATACAGGAATCAATGGGGGTCGTACCGTGGGACGAGGTATGGTTGCTACCTTCTTTCCTGTTTTGTTTTCAAGGATACGAGCTACGAGTTGAATACAGACACGTCCTTGGCAGGGTCCCATGCCTATCCGGAGTTTCTTGCGAAGTTCCTCGATATCGGTATATCCCTCATCAATTGCTTGGATGACATCCTCTTCGCTGATATCTTCACAGCGACACACGATGCTTCGCTTCATAGGTTAGACCTTTATGTTCCTGATATCCATGGCGAGATCGCTGTCTATTTCTATTGTGATCACCATGGTTTTTTCTTGTTTGATTACTTTTTTCACAAGAGCGTTTGTTCGAATAGCACCTGTCCTATCTAATGCTTTTACGATATCTCCTATCTTGGGGACCGGGACGAATTCATATGGGAGCGTCACCCTTGCTTTCTTCCCTGTTACTTTTACGACAAAAATGGCTAACCCTGGGCACACGCCGACACATTTTGTGCATCCGATGCATTTCTCAAAATCATTCACCGGTGGTGCATTGATATCTTTCATGGAGATTGCATGGACAGGGCAGGATTCAACACAGGGGTTACAGGGGATCTCCTGCACACATTCAAAGATAGCGACTCCTTTTTCCAGTTGTTTTTCTGAGGGAATCTGTAAATCCTTGGCGGAAAGGATGCCTGTCTTCTCATATTGACGCATGGCGTTTCTCCTTCATTTTCGCTATTTTTTGTTTCGCGATTCGTGGTTTTTCACCGAAGGGACCTGCTCGGAGCTGAGAGAGTTCTTCGCGATAGTGTGTTAAGAGTTTCTTGTTCTTTGAACGTCCTAGTTGGATAGCCGCGGCAAGACCTGCGATTTTCCCTTCGATCATGGCTGTCGAGGCTTCTTCGATGCCTGAGGCATCGCCTGCCACGTACACACCTTTGACTGAGGTCTGCATCGTCTCATCATGGAGTGCGACGTATCCTCCGGCCTCAGGGATAAATTCATGGTGAACGCCGATCTGGGAAAGCAGACGAGTCGACGGTGTTAATCCAACCGCAAGACAAATCGTATCACATTTGATATATTCTTCCGAGTCTTTGATTGGTTTCCAATTCTCATCAAGTCGTACGACCACTGCGCCTTCCACTTTCCGCTCACCACACACTTCTTTGATGGAATGAGACGTTTGTATCGGTACCCCACAGCGTCGCAGTTTCGCTGCATGCACATTATACCCTCCAATCCCTGGTGCTGCTTCCACGACTCGGTCAACCGCGATTCCTGCCTGCAACAACTGATACGAGACAATCAAACCAACGTTTCCAGCACCAACCATGAGTACCCGCTCACCAGGCTTAACCCCATAGACGTTCATGAGAGTTTGAACCGCACCAGCGCCATACACACCAGGAAGATCATTGCCTGGGAATAACAGCATATTCTCCATAGCGCCACATGCGAGGATGGCTGCGTCACACCGGACATCACACAACGTGCTTTGATACTCGCAACGCTGGACAATACCAAAACGATGTTTTTTCTTACTTTCGTAATAGCCGATGACGGTAGCATCGGTCATCACCTGGATTTTTCCTTCCTGTTGAAGGTTCCGTACATCCGTTTCTAGTTCTTTTGCAATATCTATTCCACGGGTCCCTGCACGTTCTTGTTTCGAGCCGAAGAATTTATGAGTCTGCTTAATCAATTGACCTCCCATACGTTGGTTTTCATCAACGAGTAACACCGAAGCACCCTGTGTTGCACTCTCGAGAGCGGCGCACAGACCAGCTGGGCCAGCTCCAACAACTAAGACATCGACATTGAGTGTTTTTTTAGGCTCTCCAAAGAACTCTGCATCAGGTAACAAAGCAATTTTACCCTGCATCTCAACGATAATACCCTCCTTTAGGGGTGCGATACAGGTCCGTACATTCGGGACGCCGTTCACCCTCATTAAACAAGAGGAGCATTTTCCGATCCCACAAAAAAAACCTCGAGGACTGTCATGTTTTAAACTGGTTGTCAACGTTCTGACCCCAGCGGCATGGAGCGCAGAAGCAATGGTATCTCCCTCCTCACCTACGATCTTTTTTTTCTGAAAATAAAACGGAAGATCCTTTCGTTTTTTAAAATCAATAATCGGATGAGACCGTATGCGCACGCTGTGTCCCCTATGATGCTTGAATATTCAACCCTTTAAAAGTGTTACCAAGATGAAAATTATCCTATATGATTTGGACATCTTTGATTTTATGATGACGTTGAGCCATTTTTCGGATCATGTTGATATTTCGTCCGCCCTTCCCAATCAGCTTCGATTTGTCCCTTGGGTTCACCTCTATTCGTGCGACACTGACCCCATCGTTTTCCTCAAAGCTCACCTTCGTCACATTATACGGTTTACAAAGGTTCTGGACAAACCTCGTTTTATCCTCATCGAATTCAACAAACTTCACAATTTTCTTAAGAACCATCCGCAGCTTTTCAAGATTCTTCGCTTTACTTCCTATCGCGATACCAAGTTGCCCTTTCTCAACTATGAATATAACCCGATCATCCTCGACAACACAGTCTCTGATGCTTGCCCCTGAATACTTAGATGCAAAGTTGATGTATTGAACGGTTTCGTTTGAAAGAACTATCTCTGCCATATTGTTTATTTCCTTTTTTTCACAAGCTGCAAGATATTTGATTCACCTTCTGCAAGCACTGCAAAACAGGATACCGCAAAGTTCTTCCCGCAGGTATACCCAAGCTCAACGCCAGTGGATGCATAATTAAATAATGGTACTTTCTTTTCGTCGGCAAGGGTCGTAATGGTTTTTGCGAACGGGCAGTTATTTGCCATGACCACTAGTTTTGCTGTGCCCTTTTGTATCGCTGCTTTTGTCTGTTTTTCCCCAAGAATAATTGTGCCTTTCTTTGATACGTCCTTTAATGCTTTATTTACGTCTACCATTTACTTCCCCTTCTGTTTTGGTTTTTTCGTATTCATCACAAGTTCAATCGCACCAGTTCCAAGGTTCACGGGTTGTCCAACGATGATGTTCTCTGCAACACCGTTCAACTCGTCTGATTCTCCTCGTTGGCTGGCGAGCAGGAGATGATTGACGGTGATCTCAAATGCTGCTCGTGAAAGAACAGAGCTTTTCTCACCACTGACTCCATGTCGGCCGATAGCCCGAACGGTCCCATCAGCGGTCATCACATCAGCAACAAGCATGATATGTCTCAGGTCGACATTTAATCCTTGCTCAGAAAGAGTGGAATACGCCTCTTGGATGATCATGTTACGTGCTGCTTCAATACCGAGTTCTCTAGCGATCGCATGGATATCATTCGTGGTAGCCCGGTATGGATCAACGCCTTCGATATCTAACACTTCTTTCAGATTGCTTCCTTCGCTGTAAATCACATAGCCTTCATTTGGTTCTTTTCGGATAATCACTCGTTTAATCCCATCTATTCCCTTGATTTTCAGATTCTTTAAGGTCTCGTTCGTATTCTGAAGCATTTTATAACCAGGTTCATCCAATGTGACTTTTATGTTCTCTTTTTCGATTTTTGCAGATAACTTTCGAACGGATTGTATGCGTTCTAACAGATCCTCGATGGTGATTCCTTTTTTCTCCATTGTTTTTTTATTAGGTTTAATAGAAATAAAAATATTCACAAGATCCATTTCTATATCAGCAACATCGGTGAGTCTGGTGATCTCAATTTTATTGGCGATTTCTTTTGCTAAATCTGGGTTTATTCGATATTCATCACGCAGGTAGATGTTCATCATCGGTGTAGAGGGGGTGGACCGTGCATCTACTATTTCGATTAAACGCGGCAGACCAAGAGTGACATTGATTTCTGCGACACCAGCGTAGTGAAATGTTCTCATCGTCATCTGGGTTCCTGGTTCCCCGATACTCTGTGCACTAATCATGCCGCACGCTTCAGTCGGGTCGATACGGTTTTTCGCGTATTCCTCCAAGGCTTTCTCAACGATATTTTTTAATTTTCCCTCAATTTTCTTGTCTCGTGCTGCACGCTCAACAATACCATCGATGATAGAAATAGGGAGAAACTGATTTTTCAGTAGTTTGTGTATTTCCGCTCGTATTGTCTTGTATTCTTTTGGTTCTTCTTCTTTTTTTGTTGGTGGTGGAACGAATGTTCGTTCCGGTTCTTTTTTCTTCTCTATTTTTTTCTCAGTACCAACAGATGCTTTTTTTGCTATACTTTGTTTTTTCTTCGTTATAGTACTCTTCACTTCCGTTACTTTTTTCTTCAGCTGTGGAGGTTTACTTTTCGATACAGTTTTCAGCACCGGTTTCTTCGTTTTAATCGGGATTATTTTTTGTGTCATCGGTTTCTTCTTTTCAGCTTTTTTTGTGATGTTTTTCTTTTTAGAAGAGAGTTTTGCCATGTGCTCATCCCTCCTGTTTCACATCATAGATGATTCGGTCAAGATCAACTGCTTTTCCTGTCGTACTTCGTGTGGGATCAACCCCGTCATCCCCGTACATGAATTGAATGATTTCCCCGCCGGTATGACGTACCGTCCCATCGCTTTCCACTTTGAGGTCTTCGAGTGCGTTGACGAGACGACGCTGCATATATCCTGAACGGGATGTTCGTACTGCGGTATCCACAAGACCCTCTCTTCCTCCCATTGAATGGAAGAAATACTCTGTCGGGTTCAGACCGCTTTTGTAACTGTTCGCAACAAACCCTTTTGCGCTTGCTCCCAGATCACCTTTTTTGAAGTGGGGTAATGTCCGATATTTGTATCCTCTGGATATTCGTTCTCCTCTGACTGCTTGCTGCCCAACACATCCTGACATCTGTGACAGGTTCAGCATGGATCCCCGAGCCCCTGATTTCGCCATGATGACAGCGCTGTTGTTCAACCCAAGGTATTTACTTGCGATTTCACCAGCCATGTCTCTTGCTCGACCAGTGACCCGCATGATCTCCATCTCAAGAGTTTCTTCGAGGCTTCGACCAGGGAGGGATTCAAGCTCGCCATGTTCATAGGCGGTGACAAGGGTATTAATTTTGTTTTGTGCCTTCTGCATTGCTTCTCCGATCTGCCGTTTTGCTTCCGTTGGAATATCTTCATCATCGATACTGGTGGTAAACCCAATAATAGTCACCACCGCAATCCCAAGTCGTGTGACGTCATCGATGAATATTCTGCCCGCTGTGGTCCCATGATCCCTAATAATACGCTCAACGATTCTTCCTTTGAACGAGCCGATGCTGTTTTCATCGACGATCCCTTGTTTCAGCTTCCCGTTTTTCACAAGCACGTAGGCACCATGGGGACAATCAACGCCTTGACAGACTTCACAATGATAACACGCTTTTGCTTTATACTCGATGTTGAGGTCCTTAGGGAGTAATACGCTAAAGATATCCCTTCCGTACACAAGACTTTCACCGTTTTTCTCATGGACATCAGGGAATTTCCCTTTGTACTTGAACGTAGCTAGTATCTCTGAGGTTTTTTCTTTTGAAAACATTTTATCATTATACGTAAGAAGGAAACAACCTGAGATATGATCATGTAACCCGCCGATGATGATACCACCGAAACGAGGTGACATGAGGTTCTCCTGCACTTTCATCAGAATCTCCGCCTCCGCTTTTGCTTCTTCTCCCTGCAGAAGATGGAGGTTCATTTCATCACCATCAAAATCAGCGTTGTAAGGGGGACAGACTGAGAGGTTAAAACGGAATGATCGGTTCGGCATGACCTTGATTCGATGTGCCATCATTGACATCCGATGTAATGAGGGTTGACGGTTAAATAACGCGATATCTCCGTCCATGAGCTGTCGTTCAATAATAAAGCCCAACTCAAGTTTTTCTGCGATATCATCTGCGTTCTTCTCTGTTACTTTCATTCGTTGTTCGACACCCTCACGGAATCGTTTCACATAGTTCACTCGAGGCCGATAGTTATCACCAGGTTTTTCAGCAATCGCTGTTTGTTTAATGAGGTTTTTACACCATTCCAGGTTCTGGGTTGTGACGTGAACAGGTGACGTGAGCTCTCGTGCGATTTCCATGGGAACACCGATCTCATTGATACTGAGATTCGGATCAGGTGAAATGACGGTTCTTGCGGAGAAATTCACTCGTTTTCCTGACAGATTGCTTCGGAACCTGCCTTCTTTTCCTTTCAACCGTTGCGCAAGGGTCTTCAATGGTCTGCCTGATCGGTGTCGTGCTGGTGGTATCCCTGATGTCTGGTTATCCAGATACGTGGTGACATGATATTGAAGCAGCTCCCAGAGGTCTTCGACGATTAGTTGAGGCGCTCCAGCGTCTCGATTTTCCTGTAACCGTTGGTTGATTCTGATGACGTCAACGAGTTTATGGGTTAGGTCATCTTCTGATCGTTCACCAGACTCGAGGGTTACCGATGGTCGTACGGTAACGGGAGGTACTGGTAACACGGTTAGGACCATCCATTCTGGTCGTGCAGATTTCACATTGATATCGAGTAAAGGAAGGTCTTCATCAGGGATTTTCTCAAGCCATTCTCGGATCTCAGTTGGTGTGAGTTTCTTGCCGTTTTCACGGAATGAGGTCGGCTTATCCAAATCGATTTTACCACTCATCGCTGCGCATCGTGGACATGCTTCTGTTTTTACCGCACTGCTGATAATCATCTTAAACATATAGGCGTTATCGCGTCCCTCTTCATTGTTTTTGATAATGTTTTTCCGGTACTCCTCCAGTTCTTTATCGGTAAGAAGGATTCGTCCGCATTTCCGACAGGTTGCCCGGAGACAATTCCGGATTGTCTTGACAAACCCGACATGGATCACCGGCATCGCAAGGTCGATATGTCCAAAATGCCCTGGACATTTGTCTTTTCCAACTTTCAACCCACACGTTTTGCATCGTAATCCTGGTTCAATGACACTTAAGCGCTGATCCATCAACCCCATGGTGATCGGGAATCCATCATCATCGTAGGTATCCGCGGTGATCACCTTCGTAGCACTCATCTTACGGATCTCATTTGGTGAGAGTACTGAAAACTCAAGCGCCCCGATTTTTTTTGTGATACTTCGTCCCGCCATATTTTTACCTCCTACACCAGTGACTCCAGTTTAATCCGTGGTACAACCACAAGAGATTTCAATTCATCAATTAACAATTTGAACGCATAGCTCATCTCCACAGGGTGGATATCTGCTTTATCCCCACAGATGGAGCAATGGAGTCGACCATGACGGTCAATCATCGCGATATGACCACAGGTGTTACAGACATATTTCATCGTGATATCCGATTCATCCAGTAATCGATCTTTAATAACCATAGAAGCACCATGGCCAATGAGGCAATCTCGTTCCATTTCTCCGAATCGAAGACCACCTTCTCTGGCTCGTCCCTCTGTCGGTTGTCTGGTGAGGATCTGTACAGGCCCTCGTGATCTCGCATGGATCTTCCCTGCGACCATATGATGCAGCTTCTGATAATAGATACATCCGACAAAAACATCACATTCCAATGGTCGTCCGGTAAGTCCATCGTAGAAGATTTCTTTTCCAGCGTGGTTGAATCCATTGTTCACGAGCGCTGACCGCAGTTGATCCTCCGTTTCCCCGCTAAAAGCGGTCCCATCGACAATTCGCCCCTCAAGAGATCCAACTTTTCCACCGATCATCTCAAGGACATGCGCGACTGTCATTCTTGAAGGGATAGCATGAGGGTTGATGATTAAATCAGGAGACATCCCCTCTTCGGTAAACGGCATGTTTTCTGCGGAGACGACATATCCGATGACGCCTTTCTGACCATGTTTTGATGCGAACTTGTCCCCTAATTCAGGAATTCGTTGTTCTCTGACTTTTATCTTCACCATTCGTGATCCATTCACTGACTCGGATAACATGACCTTGTCGACGACGCCACCTTCACCATGTTGTACTGTCACTGACGTTTCTCTTCGTTTCTGTGGTGTCAGAAAATCCGTAGGTTCTTCAAGGAAACGCGGTGGTGATGTTTTTCCGATGAGAACGTCTCCGCCATCCGCACTGCATTCCGGGGAGATCAACCCGTCTTCACCAAGATTGTTATACGCATCTTCGCTCCGAACGCCTCGACAATCAGGATTGGGGATCTCAAAATGGTCTTCTTGTCCGCCAGGATATCGTTTCTCTTCGCTGTTGTAGGTTCGCAAAAAGGTGCTTCGACCCAGTCCACGTTCAATGGATGATTTGCTCATAATCAATGCATCTTCCATGTTATATCCTTGGAATGAGGCAACCGCGACAATGTAGTTCTGCCCAGCTGGACGCTCCCTGAATTTAATATAACGAATCGGGTGTGTCTGTACTAAGGGCATTTGTGGATAGTGGAGCAGATGGCCACGTGTATCTGGTCGAATACGGTAGTTTGATGCGCCAAAGCCGAGGGATTGTTTCCCCATCCCTGCACCCATGGTGATTCTTGGTGATGAGTTATGCTCGGGGTACGGAACAAGCGAGGCACCGATTCCCAGGATGCACATCGGGTCCAATTCCATATGAGTATGGTCTGGAGTGAGATCCTCAAATCGTAATGCAATCAATGCGTTTTCTTCTTCTTCTGCATCAATGTATTCAACGGCCCCGTCATTGATAAGGTCAGTCCATTTTTTCTTTCCTTCTTGTAACTCAGCCAGGGTTTTTTGGTTCAATAGAAGTTTCCCGTTTTCAGCCACAAGCAATGGTCGGCGTAATCGTCCGCAATCACAGTTAACGATTACATCGTTACCCTCAATATCATAGGTGACGTTAATTTCATTACTCAGGAGTCCTTTCCGTCGTCGTTCTCGCAATTTCTTAACGAGATCAGCACCGTTTGGATGCATCCCGATAAGGTCACCATTGAGATAGACACGAGCACCAGTGACGTGTTTTGTCAATTCCTTGATTCCAAGTTCGCGTAAGACAGCCTCTACCTCTTTTTCTCCGAAACCTTCTGATATTTCTACAGTTAGTGCAAGGTTTTTTACTAACCCACAGTTCGGTCCTTCTGGTGTCTCGTTTGGACAGAGGCGTCCCCATTGTGTTGAATGTAAATCTCGTGCTTCGAAATGCGGTTGTGACCTGGTTAATGGTGATGTCACACGTCGTAAGTGACTCAGCACAGCAAGGTTACTGGTTCGATCAAGAAGCTGAGAAACTCCTGCGCGACCGCCCACCCAGTTCCCTGTCGCAAGCGCATGGTGAATGCGTTGGCTGAGGACATCAGAGCGTAATGATGATGCGATTTTGATTTCTTTTCCTTTTGCATGGATCCGCTCAATCTGATATTTTAAATCCTTGCAAAGGGCAGTAAACGCGACACGGAAAAGATCCTCCATAAGATCCCCTGCTAGCTTCAGACGCTTGTTTGCATAATGGTCCTTGTCATCCTGCTCTCGTTTGCCTAGTGCAAGCTCTAAGACAGCCATCCCCATGCGTGCCACGAAAATAGCTTTTTTTAGACGATCCTCTGGGTCGTTCCCAAGATGAGCTAAAAGATGCCGGTCCATGATTGTTTCGACTCGTTTTACCCGGTATTCTTTTGCTTGCCCGCCTGCGAATTTCTTCCCGAGGTACGCCACTGCCTCTTCCTTTGTTGCGATACTATATTCCTTGGCGCATTCCTCTATGTTTGCAAGCACGTACGGTTCCATCTTTGGATCGACACAGATGACATCGACGATTTCCTTGTCGTTTTCCATCCCAAGTGCTCTGAGCAGAACAATGAGTGGTATTTGACCATAGGTGGTTGGCAGGCTCACCATGAGCATGCCATCCTTTCGTTTTTCAACAACAGTTAATGCTCGATATCCTTCCCGCTGGGAGAACACCTTTGCAACTTCGACGTCTGTGCCGTATCGACTTGATCGCTCAACAAGAACCCTGTTGGGCGCAAGATCCTCTACGGTGATTAACACACGTTCCGTTCCATTACTGATAAAATACCCACCTGGGTCCAATGGGTCTTCCTGCAATTGCTGCAGTTCCTTACGGTAATCCTCCTCTGAGAAGGGGCGATCCATTTTTTCTTCCAAAACCTTTTGAGAAATGTTACATTGCAGGGATTTTACCATAATTGGTAATTCCCCAATACGAACCATTTCAGGCTCGTACTCCACCTCGTTCTTCACAGGGATGAATTCGAGCTCAATGGGTGCTTCATAGGTTAAATCTCGTAACCGTGCTTCCATCGGGGTCAATGGTCGTTCTGTTCCATCAGCCTCTTTGACCTGTGGAAGACCGACCTTGATTTTCCCAAATTTAATCTTATATCCTTCTATCTCAGGGTAGATGTACCCTCGTTTCATTCCTTCTTCTTCCTGACCGATGATTGTTCCATCGACAATTCGCTGTAGACGATGTCGTAAGAAATCATCATAGGAAGCGATCTGATGGTTGACAATACTTCGTTCTTTATAAAATGCATCAACAAGGTCTCTCATAAATACTCCTCATAATCCCCTTTTTTTTTATTTTTATATCTCTTCACTTGCCGTGCTGAATTCCTCAGAAGGTTCAGCGAAGGTAAAAGTCTCAGAGGTGTCGCTCTCAACCACTAACCGATAGGCAGTCGCATATTTCGCTGTCGGGCTTTTCCGTATTATTTTTACAATCTGACCAGGTTTCGCTCCCGTGGAAATCACTGCCGGGTCATTGGTGAGAATACGTGGCAGCTGATCTGGTTTGATATGGTATTTCTCCAACAATTCCTTTTTCTCTTTCTCAGATAAAATAGTATGTTCTGGAACCAGCTTATGTCCTAAGATGTCGTAATATTTTTTTGGCGGGGCTGCGATACTACATTCCTCCTACGTTCCGCGGTAGGAAAGGCGGGCCTGAAGGGATTCGAACCCTTGGCCACCTGGTTAAAAGCCAGATGCTCTACCTAGCTGAGCTACAGGCCCAGAGATGGGCCACAGTTTTTTACTGATTTTATATAGTATACGCTATATCAAGTAACGTTGGAACGGCTTACCCGTAATACAATTTCCCCTATAAATAATTTTACATCATATTTCTTTCGTACATTCCTTCTTTTTTTTTCCTTACGAAAAGATTATAATTCATGTTCAAAATACAACATTTAGATGAAAATAAATGAGATATTCTATTCACTACAAGGTGAAGGACTCCTCGCTGGGACTCCAAGTATTTTCCTTCGGACCTCTGGATGTAATCTCCGATGCGCTTACTGTGATACGACCTATGCCTACACGAAAGGAACAGAGATGAAAATACAGGAGATCCTTGATGAAGTACAAAAATTTCAATGCTCTTCTATCTGTGTCACCGGTGGAGAACCACTCTTCCAGAAAGATACTCCAAAGCTTATCGAATGTCTTCTGAAAAAAAACTATGTGGTCTGTCTTGAAACCAATGGAAGTTACAGTGTCAAGAAACTGGCGGGGAAGAAATCTTTGATCATCTCTCTCGATATAAAATGTCCTTCCTCTGGTTCCCATGAGCAGATGAACAGAAATAATATTTTCTTTCTCTTAAAAAAAGATCAACTTAAATTCATTATAAAAAATAAAGAAGATTACCTGTACGCGAAAAAAATTCTTAACAAATATCACCCAGTTTGCACTGTTTTTTTCCAGCCGGTCTGGGGAACTGATCCAAAAAAGCTAGCATCTTGGATTCTTCATGATGCATTACCAGTCCGATTGTCAGTGCAGCTTCATAAAATCATTTGGGGGCCAAAAAGAGGGGTCTGACTCGGTCACATTCGTATCGTTTTTTTCTAGAGAGGAAACGTAAACACAAACTATATACATGAAAAGCGCATTCATGGTTGAAATTAAGAGACAATAGTGAGAAAAACAGAAGAAAAGATGAGGTGAAATAAAAAATGCAACCATCAAATATGGCATATGATAGAGCGATTACCGTCTTTTCCCCAGATGGACGCTTATTTCAGGTAGAGTACGCGAGAGAAGCCGTTAAACGTGGAACCACAACAGTGGGAGTGAAATTTCGAGATGGTGCTATTTTAATTGTTGATAAGCGTATAACCTCCCGACTTATTGAACCGGATTCTATTGAGAAGATATTCATCATTGATGATCACATCGGTTGTGCGACCTCAGGTCTTGTTGCGGACGCACGAGCCTTGATTGATCGAGCACGTTTAGATGCACAGATTAATGAAATAACGTATAGCGAGAAAATTCAGGTTCAGACCCTCGTGAAAAGGATTTGTGATTTCAAACAAACCTATACACAGTACGGGGGTGTTCGACCATTCGGTACTGCGTTGCTGATTGCCGGTGTCGATCAAACCGGTGCTCGACTCTTTTCGACGGACCCCTCTGGTGCCCTTATGGAATATAAGGCAGCAAGCGAAGGAGCTGGACGTACAGGAGCAATGGCGTACTTCGAAGAACACTATAAAGAGAACGCCACAATGGAGGAAGCCATTGAGCTAGGCATAAAGGCGCTTCATAAAGGCACAGAAGGGAAACTGAATCCTGATGCTATCGAGATAGGTGTCGTGAAAAAAGGTGTCAAGTTTCATATCCTCTCCGCCGCGGAAACAAAGACATTTGTCACCAAAGCTATCGGAGGTAAATAGAATTGGTTAGTTTAGAAAACGCAGTGATTGCACGATTACACAAAGGAGCAGATCGCTTCGAAGTCCTCGTAGATCCTCATGAGGCAGAACATATTATGGAAGGAAAAACAGAAAACATCCTCTCTGCTCTTGCTATTGACGCGGTCTTCAGCGATTCAAAAAAAGGGACCCATGCGCCAATAGAATCACTTCAGAAACACTTCAAAACGACTGATATTTCGACCATTGCCCAGGAGATCATCCAGAAAGGAGAAATCCAACTTACGACAGAGCAACGTCGGGAGATGCAGGAGAAAAAAAAGAAACGAATTGTTGATATGATAGTAAAAAACGCGATGGACCCTCAAACAAAAATGCCACATCCGAGGACCCGAATTGAGCTAGCATTGGAGGAAGCAAAAGTACATATCGATCCGTTTAAATCAGTGAACCAACAAATGAAAACCATCCTCGAAACCCTTCGGCCTCTTTTACCTATCTCTATGGAACAGGCACGGATTTCCGTGAAAATCCCACCGGAACATGTTGGGAAAGCATACGGAGCTGTCCGGAGCTTTGGTACATTAGAACGAGAGGAATGGCAGTCAGATGGCACATGGATTGGTATTGTAAAGTTACCCGCAGGTATGCAAACAGATTTTTATGATCGACTCAATACGCTGACAAAGGGAAACGTTGAAACAAGAATTTTAAAATAGGTGCATGAAGAAGGATACTGGATTTTATGTCAAATGAAGGACGTCAAGTAGTTATTCCGGGTCAGATTCTTGGTGAAACACCCGCTCTTAGGCCTGGTCGGGGAACATTTGTGGAAAACAAAAAAATCCTCGCAGAACGACTCGGAGTCCTGAACATACAGGATAACTTCGTACACATCATACCTTTAAAAGGACGCTATGATCCAGTTGTCGGAGATTTTGTCATCGGTGTCGTCGAAGAAGCATCGACCTCAAACTGGATGGTCGACATCAACGCACCGTACCCTGCTTTATTACATGTTCATGAGGTTCCATGGGAAATCGAGTTTGCTGATACAGAAAAATATTTAAACACCGGTGATACCATACTGGCGAAAGTTCTTTCCGTTGATGAATCAAAGAAACTTCAAATAACACTCAATGATCGTAATCTGTTCAAACTGAAAGACGGTCATCTGATAGAATTCGAGCCATCGGTCTACCGTCGCATCATAGGAAAGAAATATTCAATGATTGAGATCATACAAAAATACACCCGATGCCGAATTAAAGTCGGTAAAAACGGACGTATTTGGATTGATGGAGACGCGGAAGGCATTGAGAAGGTGCTATCTGCAATCTCTATGATTGAACGAGAAGCCATAACATTTGGGCTTACAGATAGGATAGAAGAATTCTTAAAAAAAGATGCAAAGGATGTAAGATAATGAAATCAGATATTGAGTTAATAAACAGCGAAGGAAAACGATTGGATGGACGCGGTCCACATGACTTACGCAAAATCAAAATCGAAGCAGGCGGGCTTCATCGGGCAGACGGCTCCTGTTACCTCGAATGGGGTGGCAACAAGGTCATTGCCGCAGTCTATGGCCCTCGGGAAGCTGTTCCACGACACACACAAAATCCTCTGAGAGCGATAGTACAAGCGCGGTATAATATGGCCGCATTCAGTGTCGAAGACCGCAAACGCCCAGGCCCAGACCGACGAAGTGTTGAGATATCGAAGGTTATCTCCGAAGCTTTAGAAAAAGTAATTCTGACAGAGCAATTCCCACGTGCAAGCATCGATGTAAGCATCGAGGTACTTGATGCCGAAGCAGGGACTCGTTGTGCCGGACTTACTGCTGCAGCTGTTGCATTGGTAGATGCCGGGATTCCCATGCGTGACATCCCGGTCGCTTGTGCCGCTGGGAAAATCGGTGGGCAGGTGGTCCTTGATCTCGGAAAAGAGGAGGATAACTTTGGTGATGCTGATCTGCCTATAGCAATTTCACCAAGAACCGGGGAAGTACTGTTATTACAAATGGATGGTCATCTCACGTTTGATGAGTTTAACCAAGCGTTTGACCTTGCAGTGAAGGGATGCCATACCATCTCAGAAATTCAAAAGAAAGCAATTATACACAAATATCAATCTGCTGCCGCGGAGGTGCAAGAATGACCATTGTCCCTATTATCAAACGTGACTATATCACAAAGCTTGCTGAACAAGGCAAACGTATCGACGGACGAAGCTTTGACCAATATCGAAACATCGAGATTGAGACAAAAGTCGTCAACAAAGCAGAAGGCTCCGCTCGGGTGAAAATCGGGAACACCCAGGTTCTTGTCGGCATCAAAATCGACCTTGGTGAGCCATTCGCTGATTCACCCAACATGGGTGTCTTAAGCACCGCTGCTGAGCTTATCCCTCTTGCTTCCCCTGATTTTGAGTCAGGTCCACCTCGAGAGGACGCTATTGAGCTTGCCAGAGTGGTCGATAGAGGTGTGCGAGAATCCGAAGTCGTCGATGTTGAAAAACTGGTGATAACCCCTGGCGAGAAAGTCTGGATTGTCTTCATCGACATCCATATCCTTGATTACGATGGGAATCTCTTTGATGCAGCATCACTAGGTGCTCTTGCTGCATTGTCAACAACCACCATCCCTGCAAAACGCTTTAGCGAACAACTTCCTGAGGAGTATCCAAAGGAGGATTTCCCGTTACCGATGTCAGAGCCACCGATTTCTTGTACTGCAGTGAAAATCAATGATTTTGTACTCTTTGACTCGTGTTTTGATGAAGAAATCATCGCTGATGCCCGATTAACAGTGGCAACAGATCCTAAAGGTGATATTCGCGCGATGCAAAAAGGGCTTTCTGGGAGCTTTACCAGGGATGAGATACAAAAAGTTATAAAAGGAGCTCTTGATAACGGGCAAGAAATACGGAAGCAACTTTACCAAAGTATAGGGAAATAACATGTCAAAAAGAACTAAGAAAGTCGGCACCTCCGGTCGCTTCGCAGAACGCTACGGTGTGAAATCACGAACCATGGTCCGAGAGGTCGAAAGCCAGCAACGACTCCGTCATGCCTGCCCCCAATGCGGTCAGAAAGCAGTTCAACGCAAAAGCACCAGTATCTGGGAATGCTCGAAATGCGGTAATGTCTTTGCTGGTGGGGCGTACCTCCCTACAACTCCATCTGGTGTGACTGCAGAAAGAATCCTCAAAGGGCTACCTGTTGAGACCCCTGTTGAGGAGGAATCCAAGTGACCAGGTATAAATGTGGATTGTGTAAGAAAGCAGTCCAGTTCGATGTGAAGAACATCGGAATGCAATGTCCATACTGCGGAAGTAAGGTATTCTACAAGGAACGACCAACGGTTGCGAAACGCATCAAAAGCGTATGACGAACCAAGCAAAATTCCTCTTTCATTTTCCTTCTGCTCAGGATGCTTCTGTCATTGCTCAATCGCTATCGCCTGAGATCCAGCATAAGATACCCAAATCAAATGTTACTTTTTCTGTTGATAAAAAGACCCTCGAGGTTTCCATTAAATCTGAGGATGTCAGTTCTCTACGGGCAGCGTGTAACTCGTATTTACGATGGGTTCAGACCGCGCTCGATGTTAAGAATCTTGTTTAGGGAACCTCAATGGTTTCGGTTCTGCCAGGTCCAATAGATATAAGAGAGAGTGGTACTCCGACTTCTTTTTCGATGAATTTCAGGTAGAATTGTGCTTCTTTTGGTAGTTCAGCGAATGTTACGATTTTCGGATCAATGGTTTCCCATCCTTTGAATTCTTTATATACAGGTTTACATGTTGCAACGTCTTCGATGTTTGCGGGGAAGTAATCTATTCGTTTTCCATCAAAGGTGTATTGTGTGCAGATATATGCTTGTGAAAGTCCGCTAAGGACGTCGAGTTTAGTGATTGCTAGTTTTGTGATTCCTGAGATCATGCATGAATGTTTGACGATGACAAGATCAAGCCAGCCGCATCTTCGTGGCCTGCTGGTAGTAGTGCCGAATTCATGACCGACTTGCTGGAGATGTTGCCCGGTTTTATCAAGGAGTTCTGTTGGGAACGGTCCTTCACCGACACGCGTAGTATAAGCTTTGGCGATTCCGATGATCTCATCAATGTATTTTGGTCCGATACCGGTGCCAATGGTGCATCCACCCGCGATCGTATTTGACGAAGTCGTGTAAGGATAGGTGCCGTAGTCCACATCAAGCATGGTTCCCTGTGCCCCCTCCAGGAGGATGTTTTTCTTTTTCTGTATTGCATTATTCAGTTCAATATGGGTCGTAGTGATGTACTCTTTGAGTAGTTCTCCGTATGCGCTATAGGTCTCAAGGATTTCTTTTCCATCAAGTTTAGTTTTGATGTCATAGATATCAATCATCTTTTGTTTTATAGGCAGGATTCGGTTAAGTAATCGTTGAAGTCTTTCTTTCTGAGTGAGATCAATCGCTCTGATTCCGTTGCGTGCAACCTTATCGCTATAACACGGTCCGATGCCCCGTTTTGTGGTCCCAATCTTCTTATCACCAAGGTATTGCTCCTCGGCACCATCTAGGATTTTATGGTACGGCATGATGATGTTGGCACGATCGCTGATATGCAGTTTCGGTGTAATCCCCCGTTTGGTGAGCTCATTAATTTCTTGAATCAGGATTTCTGGGTCGATGACCACACCATTACCGATGACCCCAGTTTTTCCCTGGATTACACCGGAGGGCACCACGTGGAGTTTATAAACTTCCTCTCCGACTTTGATGGTATGACCAGCATTGTTTCCACCTTGAAAACGTACCACGTAATCCGCGTGTTTTGAGTAGTAATCAACAACCTTTCCTTTACCCTCGTCACCCCATTGAGTCCCAATCACTAACGTTACAGTCATGGTATCTCATCACCTGGCAATAGAAAACAGATACATAAAGATACTGACTATTGAGTGGCTACGTTGATGACTATCTTGGGAGGATTTTGTAAATGTCGTTTCACTGTACATACTTCCGCGGCCTTAATCACCGCATTTTCATATTTCTTAGGGAAATCACTCGGGACATTGATGGTGATATCACAATGTTCTACCAGGTGTGTGTTTTGATTTCTCTGCATCGATGCATGAAGGGTGATGTTCTGTGTCGGAATGTTGTTCTTCTGGCAAAAACTCAACACATAATATCCTGTACATGTACCAATTGATGCTAGAAACAAATCAAACGGTGACGGAGCTGACCCAAACCCTCCTTCACTAATTGGTTGATCGGTTTTTACTATAAAACCTTCATACTGTGCATCAACTTTCTTCCCGCCAGGAAAACGAATTTCCATTTCCATAATAATTGTTCCACTTATACCATTGTTAAGAAGACGTATCATTGTTGATATTATCAATTTTTTCAATAAGACTGATTTCTTTCTCCGTTCTCCCAATTTTTTTTACTTTTCATACTCCTCTCAATAAAGAATATAAATAAGAGTAAATATTTGATAGTGGGAAAAAAAAATGAAAGTGAAATTAATAATCATTTTGTGTGTACTATTACTAGCAGCGATACCAACTGTTTCTATAGCGGAACGAACAACAGATACGAATAACAATGTTCTCGATCCAGGTTGGATCCGAGGGCCAATATGGGGACGTATTGATGGCTATGAATTTAGCGGAATTGATAATGACCATCTTCTGTTTTATGCAAAAAATGTTCATTATTTTGGGATAGGTCATGCCTTCAATGCAGGATTTTATCCACGACATTGGCGCAATATAGAAATAACATGTCGTTATAGCTTTTTTGAAGGAATAATATCAACAAAATTCATTTTTGGAACTATTTATGGTCTTCCAGGCCAATAATTTTTTCTCTTTTATTATTTGTCCAAGAGTCCATATTCTTCTTCTTATTAACTGGTGATCTCATCAATCATCGGCAACAGTTGCTTATCCTTAAACCCACGCTGCTGAATCGCGCTACTTGGACATGCACTCACACATGTTCCGCACCCTTGACACAATCCCTCGTTGATCTTCGCACGAATCACTTTTTTGCCGTTGATTTCTTCTTCGACCCGCTCAATCGCGTTATACGGACAGACCGAAATACAAATACTGCACCCGCTGCAGAGATCATCATCAACAAACGCCACATTCGGCTCTGCCTTCAAAGTAGGTTTACATAAGATAGTTGCTGCTCGTGCTGCCGCAGCCTGCGCCTGATAGATCGACTCGCTGATGAACTTCGGTACATGACAGTTCCCGGCGACAAACACGCCACGCGTTGAAAAATCAACAGGTCGCAGTTTCACATGTGCCTCGAGGAAGAATCCGTCGTCGTTCACCGGGACTTTCAGTAGCTTGCCTATCATAGGGTTGTCAGGATTCGGTTGCAGTCCGGTCGAAAGAACCAGATGATCAACAGGTATCTTTAACAATTCCCCCAGCATTGGTTCATGAATCTTCACGACAAGCCCATTCTTCGTCTCAACCTCTGGTTTTTTCTCAGGATCATACTGCAGGAACATCACACCTTTTTCTCTTGCGTCTTTATAGAATTTTTCTTTAAACCCGTAGGTCATTAAATCGCGATACAAGAGAAAGACTTCAGCTCGTGGGTTCAACTCTTTGATCTTCAGGGCGTTTTTTACCGCCTGCATGCAACAAATCCTGCTACAGTACGGCCGTTTCTCATCACGGGACTCCACGCACTGGATCATCACGAACGTCTCCCCATCATGGATATCTTCTTTTGTCTTTTCACTAAGGGTCTTTTCCAACTCTGATTGCGTTAAAACCCGGGGATCTTTCCCGTAATGATACGTGTGTGGTTTGTATTCATCAGCACCAATGGTCACAATGATTACGCCATGAGAAAAGGATAAGACCTCTGTCGGTGTTTGAATCTCAGATTCGTAGCTTCCCACATACCCCTTTAAAGATTTCACCTGTGAGCCGGTATACACTTTTATAAGAGGATTTTTCTGAATCTTCTCAGTCATCTCCTTCAGTAATCGTGGGATGTCAAGACCATCAACGGTATAGTATACCTTATGTAAGTACCCACCAAGTTGGCGTTCTTTTTCTACCAAAATGGTCTCATAACCCTGGTCAGCAAGAGACAACGCCGCAGTCATACCTGCGATCCCACCACCAATCACCAACGCCTTCTGTAAAACAGGGATCTCAGCTTCTTGAATCGATTGTAAAAACCGAGTCTTTGCAACCGTCATTGCGATCAACTGCTTTGCCTTCTCAGTTGCTTTGGCAGGCTCATCCATATGAACCCAGGAGCACTGCTCCCGAATATTCGTCATCTCCAACAAATACGGATTGAGGCCTGCATCCCGTAAGCTTTTCTGGAACAACGGCTCATGCGTCCGAGGAGTACACGCAGCAACCAAAATACGGTTCAAATCGTATTTCTTAATCGCCTCGACAATCTTCTTCTGCGTATCCTCCGAACAGGTGTAAATGTTTGCCTCGATAAAAGCGACATCCTCTAATGATTTTACATATTCTACCACTGCAGGGACATCCACATATCCACCGATGTTGATACCGCAGTGACAGAGAAACACCCCAATACGAGGCTTCTGTGCAGACACATCCTTCTCCGCTGGGTACTTTTTTTCTTTCACAAGTGTACCCCGTGAATCCTTCAACAACGCAGCAGCGTTCGCAGCGGCTGCGGATGCCTGCATCACCGACTCAGGGATCGCCTGTGGTTCCAGGAACGAGCCTGCGACAAAAATCCCTGGTTTGATAACCACAGGGTCATCCGCACTCGTACGCACATATTTGAACTCATTGGCATCAAACCCGAGGGTGTCCATTAACTCGTTGCGTCGTTCACCAGCACCGCACAACCCAACCGAGAGTACAACAAGATTATACGTTTCTTCTTTGAAGTCTCCTTTGTCATCCTCATATTTTATGAGAAGGTCCCTTGTTTTCGGGTCTTCGGTAATCTCAGAGATCCGTGACCGAACATAACGAAGTCCGTGCTCTTTTTTTGCTCGATCAATGTATTTATCAAAATCCTTGCCATACGAACGGACATCGATATAGAACACCGTCGGCTCAATATCCGAAGCATGCTCCTTGGCAATGATTGCTTCCTTTGCGGTATACATACAGCACATCGCAGAACAATACTCGTGGTTCACGGACGCGTCCCGGGAGCCGACACAATGCACCCAAGCGACCTTCGTCGGATGCTTCTGGTCGCTCGGTCGCAGGATTTTCCCCTGCGTTGGCCCCGACGCTGATAAAACTCGTTCAAACTCCACACTCGTCAGCACATTCTTGTATTTTTTGTACCCAAACTCGGGTTTCACTACCGGGTCAAACGGTGGAGAACCAGCAGCGATAATCACCGCGCCAACTTGAAAGATGAGTTGTTCTGGTTTCTGTTCATGGTTAATCGCACCAGACTTACACTCTGTTACACACCGCATGCAATCAACACAGCCACGATGCTTCCCATCACCTTCCTTATCGATCACATACGCATTCGGAATCGCCTGCGGGAATGGCTTGTAGATAGCCTTGCGTTTCACAAGACCATACTCAAACGCATTCGGCAGAGAAACAGGACAGACCGCCTCGCAGCTCCCGCAGGAGGTACATTTCTCCAGGTCAATATATCGTGGTTTTTTCAATACCTTTACAGTAAAATTCCCTGGGTTACCTTCGATACCTTCTACCACCGTGTTTGTAAGAATCTCAATATTTTGATGACGAGCACAATCGACTAGCTTCGGGGACAGAATACACATCGAACAATCATTCGTCGGAAACGTCTTATCAAGCTGGGCCATGACACCCCCGATAGTCGATGATTTCTCCAGCACATAGACTTTGAACCCCATGTCAGCGAGATCGAGAGCTGCCTGTACCCCGGCGATGCCACCGCCGACAACAGCAACAGCTCCAATCATATCAGATTTTTTTACCATAGGTCTTCTATTTTGTTGTTCGAGAATATCCTTCTTTCATCGCAATATTTTTAATCGCATTCATCAACTTTGGGATCTCCACTCCTTGCGGGCATTGAGTGAAACACCGATGATGAGACGAACAAATCTCAACAAACTTGTTACAGAACACAGGGTCCTTCATCCCAAGTAACACATTCTTGATTATTTTGCGTGGTGAATACAGCGAATCAAGTTCCCGCTCCGGACATCCTGCCGTGCACGTACCACAGGAGAAACACTCATAGAGGTCTTTTCCAGCCTTGCTCTGTGTAATGGTGTATTTGAAATCCAAATCAAGGTACTTCTTCGTCTTCTTCCCCGTGATGTCCTCGGTTTGTTCCTCAAGGAGCCGGGCGTCCCGCACCGCATTCATCACCTCTTTTACATTCACCTTCTGCGGACATTTCTCCAAACAACGATAATGGGCACTGCAGATCCAGAAAAACTCACTCGTCAGCACTTCTTCTTTTAAACCAAGCAGTGCTTTCCGGATGACGATTCGCGCGTTCCACTCTGGTTTGACATCCATCTCAGGGCAACGAGCGGTACAGGCACCACACGCGTAACATTTCAGAATACCTTCGCCACCCTCTTCTTTTGCTATCTGAAACTTGAACCTCGGGTCAACCTTGCGGGAGTCAATGACATCCATATTATTTTTCTCCTACCTCTAGGAATTCATCCTCCCGATACACAATCATCGGAATCTTCTCCGAAGTATCCTTCCCAGGGTGATAGTCGAATTCTTTCTGCGAGTTTTCTGCGGCGGGGATAAATACATCCATCAACGGAATAGTGTTGGGACATGCCTGTTCACATAACCCACATTCTACACAAGAAAGAATCATATGGTTCATTCGTCCGAGCTGGAAGAGCAACGCATCGTTCGGCATTTTAAACAACCCTTTGATTTCTGCTCTGCGAAGGAACTTATACGCCTCCGCGTCAAACACTGATGAGTCAAACAGACACTCTCTACAGTAACAAATCGGGCATGCCTGCCGGCAGTTATGACAGTTGACGCATTTATCGAAAAACTCAGAGACTTTATCAATTCCTTTGACCCCCTCTTTTTCTTTGAGAAATACCGCACGTTTCTTATCTCTTTCGTCACGGATTTCTTTGATTGCTTTCTCCCGGTCTTCTCCTTCTTTTTCATCCTCAAGCGGAACTTCTTTCAGAATGTTCTTTCCAACCTCGGAATGTGCCTCAATGAAGATTTCTTTTTCGATATCAGCACCATAGAACCCAAGAATAATATCAGCATTTGTCGGAATCGGGTCTTTGCAGACACGACAGGCTGAGCGGAAATATTTTTCTGCTTCATCGGATTTCTTCATCCAAGATTCAAGCAGAAACTGCGTTGGTGTTTTCTCTTCAGGGAACTCGGTATACGTGTTGATAGGAAACGTACCCGGGCAATCAACTCCGATGATTACAATGTTTGTCAGGCTTGCTTGATTCAGTTTCACCAGTTCGATAAGGGCTCGTATTTGACAAGATCGCATGACAACCCCGACGGGTTTTGATGGTGGCTGAACCTTGGTCATCTTCGACACCATTGCTGCGGTGGATGCAGGAAGAATAGGGGCAACAATATCAGCGTGAAGCTTCTTCGGATCAGAAATCAATACTGGGAAAGTGACTTTTTTCGACGGAGTATTTTGCGGGACCAATAACGCCTGGATTTTGCCTGATGAAAGGAGCTGTCTCAAGAAATCATTGGCTGATCCTATCACGTCATTGTCCTTGACTTTGATTACTTTATGCGTCATTTTTTTTCACCTCCATTAAAGATTCCAATGTTTGGCGATTGGATTGGGTCCTAGTTTCCTCACCGCTTCGGTCATTTCTTTCATTGTGTCAGCAAATTTCTGACCTTCAGAAGCAGAGATCCATCGCAACCACACTCGCTCTTTCTCTAAACCTAATGTACCGAGGATATTTTCGAGTAAGACTATACGTCGTCGCGCCTTATAATTCCCATCAATGTAATGACAATCACCCGGGTGACAACCACCGACAAACACACCATCAGCACCCTCGAGCAATGCACGCAGAATGTACATAGAATCAACAGACCCTGAGCACATCACTCGGATGATCCGGACGTTCGGCGGATACTGGATACGGCTCGTCCCAGCAAGGTCAGCTCCCGCGTAACTACACCAGTTGCAGAGGAATCCGACGATCTTTGGTTCGAAGTCTTCCTTTTTTTGCTCCTTTTTTTCTTCACTCATATTCTCTTACTCCAGACACGCATCAATCATAGAAACAATCTGACGTTTCGTAAACGTATTCTGCTGCGAAACACCACTTGGGCATACAACACAACACGCGCCACATCCCTGACAGAGGATTTCGTTTACCACCACTACTTTCTTTTCTTCATCAAACGTGATGGCATCATATGGACAGATCTCGACACACAATTGACAACCAGCACAGTTCCGAGAAATAACTCGAGCGACATTCCCTTTTGTCTCCAGATACTTCTTTGAAAGGATCGTCGCTGCCCGTGCACCAGTCGCTTTTGCCTGTAAAATCGATTCCTCAACAAACCGAGGTGAATGTGCAAGACCACACAGGAATATACCATCAGCAGAGAAATCAATCGGACGTAACTTCACATGAGCCTCAGTATAGAACCCATCCTCGTTTAACGGGACTTTCAACTGTTGCGCTAGTATGGTGTTATCCTGTGGGATGATCCCGGTACTTAACACAAGTTTATCGGGATGCAGATGTAATTCCCGCCCCAAGAGAGTGTCACTAGTTTTCACCATGATTTTTCCATCTGCAAGTGTTACCTCTGGTTCGTGATCATCCTCAAATCTGAAAAAGAGAATACCGTTCTTCCGTGCTTTCTGATACAAGAGGTCTTCTCGGAACCCATACGTCCGAATATCACGATACAACACATATACTGCAGCATCAGGGTTCAGCTCCTTGAATCGAAGCGCGTTCTTCAACGCCTCAGAACAGCACACCCGACTACAATACGGATGATCCTCGTTTCGCGAACCAACACACTGAATCATTACCACTTCTTTGAGATTCTTCAGATACGATTTCTCCTCAAACAAGTCTTTTTCAAACGCTGTCTGCGTGAGAACATCCTTACCTTTGTTATACTGATATTCTGTTGGTTCATAGGGTAACCCACCAGTCGCAACGATGATGACACCATGTTGAATCGTCGCTGGTGACGTCTCCTTCTTAACCCGTAGTGTTGTCGTAAAGTTCCCAACGTACCCCGAGATATGGTTCACTACGGTATTGGTGAAGACCTGAATCTGAGGATGACTCCTGACCTGCTCAATCGTCTGTTTCAACAGCTCCTGCGGTTTTTCCCCCTGTGCCCCAAGGTAGATTTCTTTGAGATGACCGCCGAGATCAGGTTCTTTTTCCACGAGTGTGGTCTCGTATCCTTGATCCGCAATTGACAGTGCAGCCTGCATCCCTGCAATACCACCGCCAATCACCAACGCGCGGTTTACTACAGGGATTTTCGCATGAAGAATGGGAGATAAATCTGATGCTTTGGCAACCGCCATCCGCACCGCATCGATTGCTTTTTCTGTCGCACTTATGGGATTGTTTTTATGGACCCATGAATTCTGATCACGAATATTCGCCATCTCAAATAGATGAGGATTCAGTCCAGCCTCACGAAGCGTATCCTGGAACAAGGGTTCATGCGTTCGGGGAGTACACGATGCAATCACGATACGGTTCAACCCTAGTCCTTTTATTTTCTCCTTTATTTTTTCATTAGAATCCTGAGAACAGGTATAGAGGCTATCTTCTGCATAAACAACAAAAGGTAAGGCTTGTGCAACTGCGACAATTCTTTTCACATCAACGACGCCACTAATATTGATCCCGCAATGGCAGACAAACACACCAATTCGTGGGTTCTCCTTGCTTACGTTTTTTTCATCAGGATATACCTTCTCGATGATCTCTGTTCCTCGTAGCGTAGCGATATCCTTTGCCGCCTCCCCAGCAGCAGCAGACGCCTGAGTAACACTCTCTGGAATGTCTTTCGGTTCGGTGACCGTCCCAGATGCATAAATCCCTTTTCGTGAGGTTTTCACCTGGAAGAACGGGTCAGTTTCAATGAATCCATAACGATTCAGATTCACCTCAAGGATTTTACTCATCTCAGCAAGTTCTTTACATGGTTGCAATCCAACTGAGAGAACAACCATATCGTACGATTCTTTCTGAAGATTCCCCTTATCATCTACGTAGCGAATACTCAGGTGCTTTGTCGTTCTATCTTGCTCCACCTGAGGGATACGGCACCTTCGATACACCACCCCGTACTCGTCTTTTGCTCGGTCATAATATTTTTCAAAATCCTTCCCAAACGAACGCATATCCATAAAATAGATATGGGTATCAACCCCGGGGAGGTGTTCCTTTGCGATAATCGCTTCTTTGGTGGCGTACATACAGCAGACTGAAGAACAATATGGTCGGTCACAGCTTTCATCGCGGGAACCAACACATTGTAACCAGGCGATCTTTTTCGGGGGTTGGCCATCAGAAATACGAGCAAGATGCCCTTTATATGGTCCTGATGAAGAAAGCATCCGTTCAAATTCCATACTTGTTAGCACATTTGGAAAGATCCGATATCCATAACTATCACCCTTCGGCGGTTCATATGTATCAAAACCAGGGGAGATAATCACAGACCCAACATCAACCTTGATCTCTTTGTCCTCTTGCCCATGTTTCAGTGCGTCTTTCTCGCAGAAGTTTTCACAAGATTTACACGTGCCGTTGAGTGCATACATACACGCTTCTTTATCGATAACCGGGACGTTTGGTATCGCTTGAGGGAATTGAGTGTAAATGGCTCCTCGTTGGGCCATCCCTGCATCAAAGTCACTGGTGAGAGGCTCAGGTTTGTTGGGACTTAACTTAGAGAGGTTAATACATTGCGTCGGGCATACAAATGCACATGCTCCACAGGTCATACAGACGTGCGAAAACTCTTGAAAGGGGACCGCGATTTCTCTCTTTGCACCACGGTGAGCAAACCCTAACGCTTTCACCTTCATTACTTCATCGCAGACCCGCACACACAACCCGCATAAAATACACTTGTTGTCTGGATCGGTGTAGGTTTTAAACCTGGTTTTCTGTACTCCTAGTTTACTAGCGAGTTCTTTGATCTGTTCTGATGTGGGACAGCGGGCGAGGTAGAGTTCCATAAGAATTTTTCTTCCGCTTTGAACGCGTGTGGAGTTTGTCGCAATGACCATTCCTTCTTTTACTGGTAAACTGCATGATGCGGTCAGCTTCGTCCAGCCTTTCTGAGTAACCTCCACGATGCAGAGTCTGCATGAACTATATGGTGTAATGGACGGATGGTGACACAAGGTTGGTATGAAGATATTATTTTTTTTGCATACCTCTAACACAGTTTCATCTGGAGCTGCTTCGTATTCTTTCGAATCAATGGTCACAAGAACCATTTACTGCACCTCCAGTGCATCAAACTTGCAGGCATCATAGCAAATACCGCATTTTATACAAGTCTTCTGATCAATGGCATGAGCCTGTTTCGGTTTACCTGACACTGCTCCTACGGGGCATTTCTTGGCGCACAGTTGGCAACCGACGCATTTTTTTGCATCAACAGTAAATGTAATCAAGGGTTTGCATACATGAGCAGGACATTTCTTGTCTCTGATATGTGCCTCATATTCGTCTCTGAAATACCGCAGGGTCGTCAGGATCGGATTTGGAGCAGTGATTCCTAATTGGCACAGTGATGCATCCTTTACGATCTCTGCTAGTTCTTCTAACAGTTCGATATCTTCTTTTCGACCTCTGCCTTCCGTGATATCGGTTAACATTCCATACATCTGAACAAGGCCTTCACGGCAGGAGGTGCATTTCCCACAGGATTCATTTTTTAAGAAATTCACAAAATATTTTGCGACATCCACCATGCAGGTGTTCTCATCCATCACAATCATACCGCCAGAGCCCATCATCGCTCCTGATTCGCTAAGACTGTCGTAGTCAATAGGAAGATTGAGATGTTGCTCGGGGATACAGCCACCAGAAGGCCCACCGATTTGTACTGCCTTAAATTTCTTGCCTTCTTTTATCCCACCACCCATCTCATAGACTATCTCTCGAATCTTTGCTCCCATCGGAACTTCAACAAGACCGGTGTTGTTGACCTTCCCAACAATAGAAAATATTTTGGTTCCTTTGCTTCCTTCGGTGCCTATTTCTTTATACCACTCAGCACCCCTATTGACAATGGGAGGAACGTTTGCCCATGTCTCTACATTATTCAGCACGGTCGGTCGTTCAAATAACCCTCGTGTCGTACTATGAATGTGCTTAACCCGCGGCTCACCAGCTTTTCCTTCAATAGATGCCATAAGCGCCGTGGATTCCCCACAAACAAATGCTCCTCCACCCTTCGCGATTTTAACATGAAACGAGAACCCAGAGTTCAATATGTTCTCTCCCAGCAGCCCCAATGCTTCCGCGCTTCGTATTGCAAGATCAAAATATTGGATGGCCAACGGATATTCTGCTCGTACATAGATATACCCTTGGTTTGAACCCACCGCATACGCACCAATAATCATACCCTCTAAGACACTATGGGGATTCGCCTCGAGAAGACTACGATTTGCATATGCTCCAGGATCCCCCTCATCAGCATTACAGATCACATATTTTATCCCATCTACCGAAGGAGCTTTCCGTGCTGACTCCCATTTCTTCCCTGTGGAAAAACCAGCACCACCACGGCCTCTCAAGCCTGATTTTGTAACCATCCCAACAATGTCTTCAGGGAGTGTCTGCTGCCGTAATATATTCACTAACGCAGAATATCCACCAATCGCAAGATAATCAAGAATATTACCAGGATCAATATACTCGTTATTCCCAGAAATAACACGCACTTGTTTTTTATAAAAAGGAATATCATCAATACAAGAAATACGCTTCCCACTCCCAGGTTCCTTCCACAAGAGATCTTCTACGACCGTACCATTTTTCACTGTCTTGGTGACAATTTCTGAAACCTGGGAAGGAGTAACTCTTGGGTAAAATATTCGTTCAGGGAGGATAAGGATGAGAGGCTCCTGGTCACAATACCCGAGACAACCACTGGCTCTGAGAGTAACACTTTTCCCTAACCCTGCTTTATCAAGTTCATCTCGTACCGTATGCAAGATATCCTGTGATCCACGAGCACGACCACAGGTGCCACCAGCAACCACCACCGTCCTTCTTTTATCGTTCTCTCTTTCTTTTATGAGTATATGAATGAGATTTTCTAGTTCTTGTAGCGAGTGAAGCGGTTTCAGTTTTAACTTCTGTATAATTTCATCAGGTGAGAAGGAAGTCTTCGATGAAGCTGCATCCTTCTTGCTCATTACTTCACCTCTGCGATAAGAGGAGAACTCTTCTCAAGGGTGATAGTATTAAGAATCTTGCCAAACTCACCAGGTTTTACCATGTAATATTTCTCATCAATAACCACCACCGGTCCAATTGCACAAGCACCAAGACAGTTCACGGTCTCCAATGTAAACATCCCATCATCAGTCGTCTCCCCAGGTTCTATCTTAAGAACACGCTGTATCTCATCAAGAACTCGAGGGCTTCCTCGCACATGGCATGCGGTGCCCATACAAACTTTTATGGTGTGTTTTCCTCGTGGTTTCAACGAAAACGAAGTATAGAAGGTAGCGACATGGTAAACCTGGGCGAGAGGAACGCCTACTTCTTGAGACACATACCTCAATATATTCTTAGGGAGATGGTTGTAATGTTCGTTGATCGCTTGCATGATAGGGATAATCGCATCAGATGTTTTCCCATAGGTGTTCATGATGTGATCTACTTCCTTGAGGTCGTTTTTCTCAAGGGATTTTGTTGCATCATATTGCTTTGGTTTTTGCGGTTTGAATCGCACGAGACACTGTTCAACACACAGCCCGCACCCATTGCACAGTGACTCATCAACAGATCGTGCTTTTTTGTTGATAGTAACGGTAAAATTACCAATCTCGCCCTCTATTTTTTTTAGATCAGAGTAAGTCATAAGCTCAATGTTTGGGTGCCTACCAGTGGCGACGAGTTTCGGGGCGAGAATACACATAGCACAGTCATTGGTCGGGAATGTTTTATCAAGCTGTGGCATTGTCCCTCCGATGCTTGGCTGTTTTTCAACAAGGTACACCTTAAATCCTGCATCTGCAAGATCCAATGCTGATTGAATACCAGCAATCCCACCACCCAATACCAAAACTGAGCCGTGTTTCGCAGTGGAAGTCGTTGGGTTCTTTTCATTTGTCATCTTGGTAACACTCACATGATGTCGTCAACCATATTCAGGAGTTGTTTCTTTGTAAAATTTTTATGAATCGACGCGTTACTTGGACAGGCAGCAATACAACCACCGCAGCCAGCGCACAAGGCGTCATTCACCTCGGCTATCCGCTTTCTTTCATTCAACGTCCGTGCTTCGTAAGGGCAGACTTCTACGCAGATACCACACCCAGTGCATGCATCCTCATCAACCATCGCAATTAACGGATCTATTTCCAGTTCTTCTTGGGATAAAATTGTTGCTGCACGTGATGCAGCAGCACTTGCCTGAGAAACCGTATCTTGAATATCTTTTGGAGCTTGGCAGCATCCAGCAATAAATATACCGTTAACAAACGTATCAACAGGCCGAAGTTTCGGATGCGCTTCAAGGAAAAACCCGTCGCCACTTAATGTCAAATGGAGGAGTCGTGCAAACTCAGTAGCATCGGTTCGCGGCATCATAGCGGGAACAAGAACAACCATATCGGTTTTTATTTCAAACAACTTATTGGTTGTCGTATCAAAAATATCAATCTTTAGATTCTCTTTCATTGTCCGTACTTCAGAGGGACGACCGCGGAACATGTTCGTATGGAGGCCTCGGACCTTACGGTAGAATTCCTCGTAGCCTTTCCCGAAGGAGCGTAGGTCATTGTAACAGACGTTGATTTCAACATCTTCCCCGAGCTTCTCACGAAGGAGATAGACTTGTTTTAACGCTGTCATACACCCGATCCGGCAGCACCAGGTACACTGAGTTTCATCACGAGAACCGATACAAAGAATGAAGGTAACACTCTTTGGTTTCTGCTGGTTTGATGGCCGCAATATTTCTCCTTTGGTTGGTCCTGAGGAACTGATCAATCGTTCCATTTCCAAGGTGGTGATAACATCAGGAGATGTGTCGTATCCATACTCGTAGACTATGGTAGGGTCCATGATGTCATACCCGGTTGCAACGACGATAGCACCGACCTTGCGTTCCACGATTTCTTCTTTCTGATTAAAGTTAATGGCATCTTGTGCACATGCTTTTTTACAAAGAGGCTCCTCCCCGCATTTTCCTTTCGTTAAAAACAGACATTTCTTCGCGTCAATAACGTATTTCAATGGCACTGCCTGAGGGAACGGCATATACGCTGCGCCTCGTTTTCCCATCCCTTGGTTAAATTCACTGACAATTCGGTCTTTGAGTCGACAAGCGGTGGCACAATCACCACAACCTGTACACTTGTCAACATCAACATATCGTGGTTTCTTCCTTATTTTCACTGTGTAATTGCCGATACTTCCTTCGATACTGGTAATTTCGGAGTAACTCAATAGTTCGATGTTGTCATGGTTTGCAACTTCCATCATCTTGGGAGTGAGAATACAGGAGGAACAATCAAGTGTCGGGAATGTTTTATCAAGCTGCGCCATATGTCCACCGACGCTAGGATCTCGTTCCACCAGGTGAACTTTGAATCCATCGTCGGCAAGATCAAGGGATGTCTGAATCCCTGCGATACCTCCACCAATCACCAACGCCTCTGGAATCACTTTTAATTTTGATGGTTTCAATGGTTCCAATGAAAGTGCTTTGGATACAGCGCTACGAACCAGATATTTCGCTTTCTCTGTCGCTTGCTCTTTGTTGCTATGCGCCCAGGAGCACTGTTCGCGAATATTAGAAATCTCTACTCGATAGGGGTTCACCCCACCGTCGTTGGCGACACGCCGGAAGGTGTGCTCATGCATCCGTGGTGAACAGGATGCGATGACCACGCCGTCAAGTTTGAATTCTTTAATTGTGTCTTTGATGAGGGTCGCACCAACATCAGAACACATATATTTGTATTCCTTTGCAACAACAACACCGTTGAGATGACTGGCGTAATCGGTAAGTGCTTTCACATCGACGTTCTGTGCGATGTTAATTCCGCAATGACAGATAAACACACCGATGCGACGCATTATTTCGCTCCCTCCAGCTGAAGTTTCTCAACAGGGCTCAGATTCAGCTCTAATCCGAGTTTCTCTGCAGATATGCCAAATGCGACACCAAGCAGCTGGGTGAGGTACACAACAGGAACATCAAGCTTCGCGGCAACAGTCTCCCCTGCTTTGGTTTGCCTGCCATCGAACATCTTATGGCACCAGGGGCAGACATCAACGAGTCCTTGGATTTGCTGTTCTTGGATTGCTTGGAGTTTCTGCCCTGTTTTTGTCAGCGCAGACTCTGGGAGATTCGCAAGTAACGGAGCGCCGCAACAATCAAGCTTCTGAGGATAATTTATTGGTTCCGCACCGAGTGCTTCGAGTATTGCTTCTATCTTCTGTGGATTTTCTGAATCATCTGGTCGACCAATTTCACTGGGACGCAGGATATGACATCCGTAATGTGCAGCGATTTTTAATCCGTGTAGCGGTTTTTTCACATGTTCCTTTATCTTTTCAATTCCTATCTCATCATGTAATAAGTCGATGGTATGAACAATGTGTCTTTTCTCGGTATATGTTAAATCCTCTGCAGCAAGCATCCCGTTGATGCGTTCCTTCATCGCAGGGTTTTTTTCAAGGACATGCTGACATTCCGTCAGCGCGAGATGACACATGGCACAGGGAACAAACATGTCGAGGTGATGTTTTTGTGCAATCGCAAGGTTCCGCGCAGAAAGATACAATGTAAGCAGTTGATTGACGCTTTTCATGGGTTCTCCGCAGCAGGAAAATCCTTCTACGTCGATGAGTTCCACCTCTAGCAAGGGGAGTGTTTCTCTTATTGAAAGCTCATAGGCGTATTGCTCCGTGGGCATTAGACAACCGGGAAATAACGCGTATTTCTTCTTCATCGTGTTTATACCTTTTCCATTGCGATTTTCATGATGCCTGCTTGGAACTTCGTGACATCAGTTGGTTTTGAAAGAGGAGGAAGTCCCAGTTCATCTCTTTTCACTGTTTTGTTTATTCGTGTCGTGGTTTGTTGGATGTCTTGGATTAAGCCTATTGAGAGTATCGATTGGAGCATGGCTGTGTATTTTCCCGGGATTTGTTTTCCACTGGCTACCGCCATATTTTTTAAGGCAAATAAGATCTCTACGGGGGCGACGCGTTGCGGGCAGCGCTCTCGACATTTCTGGCATGTCATGCAGGTCCAGATGACGTCAGCGTTTACCAGCTCGTTGAGTAATCCTCTTTTGAGAAGGGCGACGATTTTATGTGGTTCAAGTTCGAGGAGTTTGTGTGCCTCGCAGCCGGAGGTGCATTTTGCGCATTGAAAGCAATAGTCTGAGATTTCGTCTTGGAGTTTTGTGAGTCGATCATTTAGTTCTTTTCGTAGCTCGGACTGAGGTTCCCCCATAGAAGTCAAGTCGATGATGCTCATTTCTGTCTCACTTTATATATTAAATTAACAATTGTTAACTATATATACTTTTCCGACTTCTTTGCAGAGAGTTTATCCGAATACTATATTTAAAACTATCAATAATTTACTCGGATTCTTTTCATCATTTCCAAATGCTGTGATTTAATATAGCAAAATGCGATATCTCCGCTGTGGGGGTTTGTCATGAAACAGATCAACGAAAAACAACTACTTGAAAAAGCCAATAAACCAGCGAAAGACGCAATGCTGTTACATCCATTTTATCATGGAAAAATCGAGGTTCTCCCAAAATGCCGAATAAAAGATTTCCAAGATTTCGCAATTTGGTACACCCCTGGGGTCGCAGAACCATGCAAAGAAATTCAAAAACACCCACTCAAAGTCTACGATTATACAAACAAATGGAATACTGTTGCTGTCGTCAGCGACGGCACCCGCGTATTAGGCCTTGGTGACATCGGGCCAGAAGCAGGACTGCCAGTCATGGAGGGAAAATCACTCCTCTTCAAATACCTCGGAGGTGTGGATGCTTACCCAATTTGTCTTGATACAAAAAATCCAGATGACATCATCCAAGCGGTCAAATGGCTCAAACCAAGTTTCGGCGGCATCAACCTTGAGGATATCGAAAAACCAAAATGCTTCTACATCCTCAAACGACTCAGAAAAGAAATGGACATCCCGGTTTGGCATGACGACCAGCAGGGAACAGCAACCATCGTCACCGCAGGAGCCATTAACGCATTAAAAATCGTCGGAAAACCACTCAATAATACACTTGTCTCTATGGTCGGTGCAGGCGCAGCAAATATCGCTATCGCACGCGTACTCGTCGCTGCAGGTATACAACAAAAAAACATCATCATGGCGGACAGCAAAGGCATTTTGCATACTTCACGAGAAGACCTTGAGAAAGAAAAAGACTACAACCCAGAAAAATGGCAGATGTGTCTCAAATCCAACGCAGAAGGCCGCACGGGAAACCTCGCAGAAGCTATAAAAAATACCGATATCTGTATCGCTGCAAGCAAACCAGGCCCTGGGACAATCAAAAAAGAATGGATTTCCTCAATGGCAGAAGATTCCATTGTCTTTGCCACAGCAAACCCTGTTCCTGAGATCTGGCCCTGGGAGGCACAAGAAGCAGGAGCCAGGATTATCGCGACAGGGCGATCAGATTTTCCCAACCAAATCAACAACTCCTTAGGATTCCCCGGGATTTTCCGAGGAACGCTCGATGTCCGGGCAAAGACCATCACCGATGAAATGTGTATCGCAGCCGCATATGAACTAGCAAAAACAGCAGAGGATACAGGTTTGAGTGATACATACATTGTTCCGACCATGGACTCCTGGGAAGTTTTCCCCCGTGAAGCGGTCGCAGTTGGTCTCAAAGCGATTTCTCAAGGGATTGCTCGCATAAAACCATCGCGCCAGGACCTCTATGATCAAGCCATGTCCCTTATCAAAAAATCCAGGGACATCACACAATCATTGATGAAACATGGATTTATTCCGCAAGCCCCAGTGTAATCGTTTTCTAAAGTGCACAACGAGAAATGAAAAACCTTAAATGAAAACATCCGTTCACCGTCCTCGAGGCTATCTGATTATCAGAGTGCTTGTCCCTTAGACTAGAAAAGGTGTCTGAGATGAAACAACTTATAAAAACCATTACAAAAAAAGATTTTTCATTATTTGTAAACGCAGTAATAAAAGACGGTTCCTACGATGTTGTTGGCGTACAAGCAAAAGGAAAACACTATGTCTTTGATACGCTAACAACTGCCGAAGAGTTACACCTTGATTATGATGTGACGATTCTTCCACCAAAGAAATATTTCCTCCCGCAATCTGAAATGCTGTTGAAATTTTCTTTAGAAAAACCTTTCGAAAGAAAAGAAACCCTCACCGACACACCACGAGTCATCATCGGAGTCCATCCATATGATATCATCGCATTAGAACAAACAGATCGACATTACCTCGATCCACAACAGGATAATTTCTACAAGAAAAGACGAGAGAACACCATCATCATCGGTGTCGATATTCAAAACGTTTCAGAACGGTCATTCGCGGCCAGCATGGAGACAAATACAACGGACTCAGGATTCGATTTATTACTCACCTATATAGGGAATTCTTATGCAGTGACTATCGGTTCGGAAAAAGGGAACAAATTACTGAAAAAATATGCAACGGTGCAGGAAGCATCTACCGCAGATCTCAAAAAGATAAAAACAGTCCGTGACGCTGTACAAAAAAAATATAAACAAAAAGTAAAAATCGAGAAAAAAGACTGGTCACCGCTCCTTGTTGCAAACTACGATCATGCGATATGGGAGGAACACGCGGATGTGTGTATGGAATGCAGCTCATGCACCATGGTCTGCCCTACCTGTTTTTGTTATGATGTAAAAGACGAGGTTTCTTTGAATCTTAAACAGGGAAACCGAACCCGCACATGGGATGGCTGCATGCTGAAGGATTTCACCAAAGTAGGGAGCGGGGAAGTCTTCCGCGATGACGTAAAAGAACGGTACCGTCATCGGTTCTTCCGCAAGGGCAATTACTTACCCGAACGCTATGGATTTGTCGCGTGCGTCGGATGCGGCCGATGCGGTAGCGCATGTTTACCTGATATTGCAGATCCTTGCAACCTAATCAACGAGCTTGCTCATTTTACCTCAGAACCAGATACAAGAAGATATTTCATAAAAGGCGATAGCGAGGTATTAGAAAAAGGGATTATCCACGTTCCACGCAGTGCGACGATAAAAAAAATAACACCATTTAATGAGGTTGACAGCCTCTTTGAAATCGAACTTGATGATAAAAAACCATTAGGACATAAACCAGGACAGTTTGTCGAAGTATCAGTTTTTGGGTATGGGGAAGCACCATTTGGGATTTCCACACCACCCGGGAATACACCTATTTTTGAAATCATGGTTCGACAAGTCGGAAACGTGACAAAAAAATTATGTTCGCTGCAACCTGGTGATAAAATCGGTATTCGCGGACCGTTAGGAAATGGGTTTGACGTAAAATCATTCGAAGGAAAAACACTCCTCTTCACCTCCGGTGGAACCGGTATGGTCCCGATGCGCTCGATAATCAATCATGTCCTTGATCCAAAACAAAGGAATAAATTCAAGGAAATCATCATACTGTACGGTGCGAAACGTCCAAAGGAAATAACTTTCATGGATGATGTTGACCGATGGAAAAAAATACACGACGTTCAATGTGAACTGACCGTCGATCGATGTGAACCAAGCGAATGCTGGGGTGGATGCACAGGTCTGATTACTACATTATTCCCAAAAATAAAGGCAGATAAACTTGATTCAAAAAATACAATCGCAGTGGTCATTGGACCACCAGTGATGTATAAATTTGTCATTAAATGCCTGCAAACCTTGGGAATTCCTGACGATAATATTTACGTATCTCTTGAGCGACGCATGAAATGTGGTGTGGCAAAATGCGGACATTGTCAGATCAATGGTATCTACGTTTGCAAGGAAGGTCCCGTATTTAACTACGGAAAACTTAAACAACTACCGGAGGCGTTCTAATGAAACAAAAACCACGGGTTGCTGTCTTTGATTTTGCGGATTGCGAAGGATGTGAACTAGAGATTGCTGACCTTGAAGCGGAAGTACTTGAACTTATTGAAATTGTAGATATCGTTTCTTTCCGTGAGGTGATGAAAGAACATTCAGATTCGTATGATATCGCTATCGTCGAAGGATCCATAATGAGACCAATGGATGAGAAACGATTACGAAGCATTCGGAATCACGCAAAAATCCTCATCGCTCTAGGTGCCTGCGCGACCATGGGTGGGATCAATAAAATTCGGAATCAATGGATGCCTGATGAAGTAAAAAAAGAGGTTTATGGAACCGCGGATCTAAAAGGAAATGAACTCTTTGATGTGTTCCAGACAAAAGCACTCAACGAGGTCGTACCAGTTGATTATTATATCTATGGTTGTCCGATAGACCGTGATGAATTCAAATCAGTCATCACCGCCATAGCTCTTGGGAAGAAACCGGATATCCCCCGTTATCCTGTCTGTGTGGAATGTAAGAAAAACGAGAACATCTGTCAGTTTGAGCTTGGCGCGTTCTGTCTTGGTCCGATTACCCGCGCAGGGTGTAAAGCGATTTGTCCGACCAACAACAGCCCCTGTGAGGGATGCCGTGGTCTGATTAAAAAAGCAGAGACGGATTGCGTCAAAGAAGTATTGGAACGATACAAGCTATCCTATGAGGATATACGACGGCGATGTACGATGTATAATTACGGACGAAAGGAGTGTAATTACGATGAGTAAAGATTTTTCTGTTCATGTTGAACATGTCACTCGTGTTGAGGGCCATGGGAACATCATTCTTGATGTGAAAAACGGCAGGATTGAAAATCTCCAATGGAACGTTGTTGAGGCACCGAGATTCTTTGAAGCCATGTTACGCGGACAGCATTATAACGAGCTTCGCCCAATCACTTCACGGATCTGCGGTATCTGTTCGATAGGTCATTCCCTTGCGTCACTCAAGGCGACCGAAGACGCGTTAGGAGTGAAGATCACGAATCAAACCGCGACTCTCCGTCGGTTAGCGATCCATGCGGAGAATATGCAGAGTCATATTCTTCATATCGGATACCTTGTCGCACCTGATTTACTCGGTGCTGGTAGCGTATTTTCTCTGCTTGGAAAACACTCTGATACCGTCCTTAAGGTTGTCAAGTTGCATCGTCTGGCTAATGAAATGTCGGATTTAATTTGTGGACGAACCATTCATCCTATTCGATTGGTCGTCGGAGGTTTTTCGCTGCTACCAACTGAAAAACAATTAAATCAACTAAAACAGAGACTGTTTGAAGCTCAAGAGCTTACAAACGAACTCGCATCCATCATTCAGAGCGTTGCTGGTAATCTCCCCTCGTTCACCCGTGAAACCGAGTATATCGGTTTGACCTCAGATAAAGAGTATTCTTTATACGATGGAGACATCACCTCAACCGATACAGGAAGACATCCTTCCTATCGGGACTATAAAGAAATTATGCAAGAATTCTTCGTCCCCCATTCGACAGCCAAATATGCGAAGCATGCACGGGATTCGTACATGGTTGGAGCACTCGCGCGGTTCAATCTGAATAGCCATCAACTTCATCCGGTCGCTCAAGAAGTCGCATCGCTCCTTAAACTCAAAGCGATTTCCTACAACCCATTCATGAATACTATCGCTCAGCTTGTTGAATTTTCTCATAGCATTCAGGATTCCATCACTTTGATTGAATCACTCGTTGATCAAGGTATGAAACAAGAAAAACCTGTAAAACCGGTAAAAAAAGCAGGTCGAGGTGTTGGAATCGTCGAAGTACCTCGAGGAATCCTTGTTCATGATTACACACTCAACTCACAAGGATACTGCACAAAAGCAAACTGCATAATACCAACGAATCAAAACCATGCGAATATACAAAAAGATATGGAAAAACTTGTTCCTGAGATTATCGACCGACCTGAGAAAGAAATTGAATTGACCTTAGAAATGCTCGTGCGAGCATATGATCCCTGTATCTCATGTTCCACTCATTATCTCGATGTCTCCTTTGTCTAATTTTTCTTGTAGTATGAAGAAAAAAATTGGAATCATCGGTCTAGGGAATCCTCTAAGAGCAGATGATGGAATTGGTCTCCTCTTACTTCAGTATCTGCAGGAACATAAAAAGAAACTATCAAAAAACATCGAATTCATAGACGGTGGAACTAGTGGGATGAGCCTGCTGCATCTCCTTGAACAATATAATTCAGTTTTCCTTCTCGACGCAGTGGATTTTAAAGGAACCCCGGGGGAAATAAAAAAGTTCACCATCGAGGAGATTAAGAATCAAAAAATACAGTTTTTTCTTTCGACTCACGAACCAGATATTCTTACCGTCTTTTCGTTATTAAAAGAACTCGATAAAGCACCAACTCATCTTCTGATTTTCGGTGTCCAACCAAAGGATATCTCCTATAGGATTGGGTTATCAAAAGAGGTACATCGAGTTCTTCCCATCCTACAAAAAAAAATCCTCAAAGAAATTCAATCAATCATTAAATCATGATTGTTTGTTATTCTTTTTCTGTTACTGATTCTTGAAGTTCTTCCGTTTGTGGTTCTTTTGGTTTCTCCTTGTATTTTCTCCAGACACAGGCGATGATAATTGTTGTGATGATATCAAGACCGATAAGCATTAGTAAAAAAGCAAGATTATTTCCTTGGAGTAATTGATAATCAATAACCATCAAAATCCCAAACGAAAAGAGAAAAATCCCTGGGAAAAGCTTTAAGATACGACCTTGCCACTCGGTGAGTTTTTTAATCCTGAGGGAGAACACAGAGACTATCAGGATAATAAAAAGGGGAATGACATATACAACAGTGTATAATAATATATATGCATAATACGTGAGTGTTGGGAGATTTTCAGAGGCGAGTCGATTTGTGAAATACAAAGGAAATCCAAACGTACAGAGGAGTTCGAAAAAATTAACGGAGATAGCGATAAAGATTGTTCCACCAATCATAACCAGAAGGGAGGGTGATTTGACAAGTTTTCTCATTCTATTGAAGGTTACCTCTCGTTTACTCTCGGGAATACCTAACGAAAGACCTTGTTTAAAATAAAAGAAATCTTTTATGTTTAAGAGACCGACAGCACAGGCGACGATTCCAACAATAACTGATGTAATGTTGATGTAGAGTTTAGTAAAATAAAACGAGTTAAATAAAAGCAACATAAAAACAGCATAGAATAACCCTGAGAAGAAAATAAAAATACAGCCAATGATCATCATTTTTTTTCGTGACTGTAGATACATTAACATACTGAGAAGGACAATTAAAATAAAAAACGCGCAAGGGTTAAAACTGTCTAGGGCACCTAAAATAATCGTAAGTATTGGTAATGCAAGCTGAGAAAGATTGATTCTTCCAAAAAAGGGGACTTCAGTGATATTCGGATCATAATAAACAGTTGGACTAAGGTTTGCAATGGCTTCATCAACGATATGGATGAGGGTATCGTAGGTGATATTAGCCTTCGGTATTTTTGTAAGGTTGTTGATAATCACTGAGGGATAACTTAACCCTCTGATTCTCATTTCATTTCTGTTGGTGGTGTTGGAGGTAATTTCTTTTTTGAAAATAACGACATTTTCTGAGTTATTTTCTGTATAATGAAGGATGACTTGATCGATGATATCAGCTACTGGTTTGCAGGATCCGCAAGTTTCTGAATAATAGAAATCTACGATGACTTGTTTTTCAGCGACAACCGATGTCGTAATAATCATAAGTGAAAAAACAAAAAATCCAAATGTAAAGAGTCGGTTCATTTTCATTTGGTCTATCCACCAGAGACTACCGGTGGAGCCAGGGTAATCTCGTCTTCCTTAGTAACCGTGGTATCAAACGAAGCGAACATGTTGTTTTTTGTTACCATCATCCGATTTTTATCTTTTTCTGCTGTGGGGTATTGTTTTATAAAAGCATTCACGACATCTTGCAGGGTGTTACCATCCATGATATCAAGTTGTATCGTTTCTTTCCCTGTGATATCTTTGTAACGTCCAAATATTTTTACAGCTATCTTCATAAGATTCGTCCTTTTTTTTTCATTTATTTTTTTCCGCATATCGGGCAACATGGATTTCTTTTCACATCTAAAATGTCAAAACATTGGTTCCAGACATCATAGATGAGTAACCCAGCTGGTTGTTTCCCGAGTAGTACTTTTATCGTCTCATTGCACTGGATAGCAGCAATCGTCGCTGGAAGACTACCTAGGATTGGTATTTCTTTAGTTTTCGAATCGGGTATATTTGAGGTGATGCACTGGAAACATGCGGTCTTTTTTGGGAGGATCGCCATCACCATCCCGACAATTTCATAGACTCCTGCATAAACCCAGGGAATTTTGTGTTTTATTGCGGTTTTGTTGATAAGGAAACGAAGAGGGATGTTATCAGTACCATCAATTATCACATCAGCGTGTTCTACAAGAGATTTGATATTCGTAGATGTTACTTTTTTGTTAATTCCTTTCACTTGCACTTCTGTGTTTACTGATTGTAGTCTTTCTTGGAGGATTAAGGCTTTTGATTTCCCGACATCTTGTTCTGAAAACACTGATGTTCGATGCAGATTGGTTTTATCTACAGTGTCATAATCAATAATATCAATGCTTCCGATACCCATACGAATGAGCAGGTTCGCACTATTACTACCTAATCCACCACCGCCGATAAGAATCGCATGTTTGGATGCTAATTGCTTTTGACCTTTTTGACCAAACCCTTTGACCAGAATCTGTCTTCTGTATCGGTCCTGCCCCATATTTCCACCTGTGAATCTCGCGACGGCTCTATGTGGAAAAATAAAAATGGATTATAAATAGGTTCCCTACCGTAATGGTTGAATGATGGCTTTCTTGTGGGTAATAGCAACAATCTTGATTTATTCTACGATTGCTCCAGTTGTTTGATCAACGTAGAATGCGAAATGTGTACCGATGTATTGAACCGCTCCAACAAGATGAGGTTGCCAATGGGCCACTGATGTGATTACCATAATGTTATTGTCAACGATATCTGGGAATGTGAGGTTTCCATGATTTGCTGCACCATCCCATGTCATCGTATAGGTGCGTGATTTCTGTGGTCCAAGGAATACTACTTTTTTTATCGCATAATCAAGGAACCCGAAATGATAGGGATCCCCGTCATTGTTTTTCCACCGTGAGAGAATCTCTGTGACGTATGATCGGACATATCCAAAATATGGTCTTGTACCGGTGTTCGTGACAGTTATCGTAATATCTAACGTTGCATCTCCATGGCCGACGACACTGGTGTTAAGCTCTATCGAATGAACGGTTCTTGCACTTGCTTCTTCAATATAAGGACGGTAAAGTAGTTCGGTTTGACCAGGGGTAGATCCTGAACCCACCGTTTGATTGAAACCACCATCAAAGAAGATGGTCGGGATCGCCTTTCCTCGATAATGTCCCCAAAAACGATCTTGTGCGATTGGATTTTTATCAATTACTAACGCAACAAAATAGAATGGATGTTCACCGCTCTGATAAAGAGAATACAATGCTTCAGCCGCATTTGGGCAGTTCGGGCACCAGGTGGTAGTTCCTTCTTCTATAAAAACAGCATGAGTAGATTCCGAAGATGTACTTGGCGTATTTGTCTGAGGTTGGGTGTTTTCTGTGACTGTCGTAGTCGAAGCTGCTACAAACGGCGATATAAAAAGCACCGCCGCTACTACAAGAATCATTATTTTTTTCATATTATTCCCCTTTTATCTTACTAATATATAGAGATTCACTATTTAAATATTTACTGGATTGTTTTTTTAATAATTTCTTTTGCAGGTATTCCTCCATATATTTTACCTTTGGAAAGCATTTGGCCTTTGGTTACGAGTGCACCAGCTGCGACAACGGTATCATCCTCAAGCGTTGCTCCTGGCATAATGATAGCTCCAGCTCCTATTACACAGTTGTTTCCCACTCGTATTTTATCCATGAAAATCGTCTCATATTGCATGTTATGGATATGGCCATAAATGATGGCATATTCTCCCATTGTGACATTATCTCCAAACTCTGTAAGACAAGGGTCTTTTATGACCCCTCCGACGAGCGAGTTTTTCCCTATTTTCATTCCGAGTAGACGCAGATATGTTTGTTTTATTCGACCGAGTGGAAATATTTCGAGGAGTTTTCGAAACGGCGTATAGAGAACGCAAATAAGTGTCCAATTGAATGTATTTTTATTCCTAAATGAATACTCATAGGTACCTGGTTTGTAAGTGATATGAAAGAGTTTTACTATACCACCAGTGATATAAAGCTCAGAGACGAAAAGAAGAACCGCTCCGATGTAGAGGATGAATGGGAGAAGTAAATAATACCAAACGCTCGTAAACCAAAAAAAATGATAATACCGTTGAAGGGAATAAAAAACTACCAGTATCGGAAGAGATCCAAGGATTAAAATTATCGATGGGATTAAAGAGAAGAAATACGACCATAACGGCCGTGATATTCTTTTTTGTTCCTGTTCATGCTCGAACATGAATATGTCAATACTTTCAGAGGCTAATAAAGGTAATGATGAAATACCATTGTTCACTTTGACATTCTACCACCGCATCTTTATATATCATTTTTCACAACAACAAATGATAGGAGAAAATCGATATGGCAATGAAACATGGCAAAAAACAAATGCGGACAAAAGACAATAGAGTGGAAAAACCAGTTTTTTCTGAGAAACGACAGAGGCATTACGCTTTCGGTTTTCTCGTTGGTGAGTATTAAAAAATATTTTTTAACTCTGAATTTTTTGATATTCATTATATGCCATATTAAGCGATATAAGATAACTATCTATATCGTAAGATTGTTTGAGCTCAAAGATTGCTTGTTTTTGATACAATGTAGCATTTGTATAATGTAATTGGTCTTCATCTGTTAAGTTGATTCCGAGAAATTTTTGATATTCATAAAACACAATCTCTGATAACACAAAAGCATATGATGCAGTCATTTGTTCCGTAATGACTTTTGATTCTGTGAACATCTGACTTTTACTTCCTCTATCACAATCAACATAATATGGGGAGATATGATCGGAATCGATCCATAACCATCGCTCTTCCCCTTGCATAAACGGAAAAATATAGTCTCTTTTCGTGTCTTCTTCATCCTGTGGATAACATATTCTATTAATTACTTGATGATACGTAGCATATGGGGTTTTTCCCCCCGTAGTTTCGAGTAATACCCAGCCATAACCTGGACAATAATATTCCACCATGTAGTGCATTTGTGTCCAAAATCCTTGATCATTGTTAACGAGCAAGACTCGTGCTGGAATGTTATAGATTCTGAAAAATGAACATGCTAAATGAGATCTACCTACATTTTCTCCGTTGATTAATAATGTCGTTCGTGCATCTTGAGAAAGTAAAAGTCCGGTATTGAGTCCAAAAACAAAAAACAAATATCTATGATATTTGATAAATGGAGCGATTCTATCTGCATAACGAATTAGATTGTCATTGAAACCATGTAATTGTTCTGCTTTCAATCGTAAGAGCAGACTGTGAAGCTGAACCTGTTTTGTTGATACAAGCCAACTCTTCGTTTCTTCTGGTAATTGATATTTTTTAGGGATTTTAACATAAGGTGGGAGATCCGTAAAATCATGATTTATAACTAGAACCCAACAAGAGAAATGAAGCAAGACATTGTCGTCCTTTTTCATTGGACTTAAAGTGAAATTAATAATTTTATTTGGTGGTAATGTATCATTTTCAATACAATAGTGGATAATCGCTAACGGTGTACTATCATTATGAATCTCTAAGAGGAGCGGAACTTGATATTCATAATCTGGGGGAAAAGAAAATCTAATATGAAAAATCCCGACATCCTCTGATGCATTAATATATAAATAATGCTCGATACGGAGAAGATAAAGCTCTTGGCCAGCGTTGTCGAGAGCCGATATCGTCCTTGTATTTTCAGAGTTTTGCGAACGAGTTGAGATTGGTGAAATAATTGATACACTACATAAAAAAATAATGCTAATTACGAATATTTTCTTTAAACGCGTATATATGATTGAGCTGATTTTCATATTCTAATTAAAATATTACATTTATAAACTATATATACCTTTTGTAGAATATATACAAGTAGAAGATAAAAAAGAAATAATTCAATTATTAATTTTTCTCCGCAACAATGATAAATTTCCATTCGTTTTTCATCCCCTGTTTTTCAAGAATTGTAAAACCTGATTTCTTAAAAAACATCTCTACTTCTTCTTGTGTGTGTGCCAATGCATAAGCATCAACGTGATATTTCGTGACATTTCGGCCTGCATGCTTGAACAACATACCAACCTTGATGCCGAAAAGTTTCCATTTCGGGAAATTCCGATTGAGTGCTTCGAATACGATTTTCCCGTTTGGTCTTAATACACGGTACATCTCTAAAAAACTATCGTGTGGTTGTTTCCAGTACGGTAGACTGAATCGACTGACGATTGTATCGATACTATTGTCCTTTAGAGGGATTTTTTCTGAGAGGCCTAGTACAGGCTCGAATATTTGAACACCGGATTTATTTGTGTTCTCTTTTGCCAAGAGCAACATCTTTATCAGCGGATCAATTCCGATAACTGTTGCATCTGGGATTTGTTTTAAAATTTCAACAGAAAGTAACCCGGGTCCGCAACCAAGATCAAGGATGCGAGGATGCGGTGTTGTTGTATGATTTTTTACGATTGTTGAAAGAACGATGTACAAGTCAGTGAATTTTTTCATGTATACTGTAAATTCTTCCGCGGTTTTGTCATCAACCAAAAGATCACAACCACAGAATATCTGAAACCCATTCTGAGAAATAATGTTTTTGTTTTAGAAAACTACTCGTAGTACCGATTGTTTTTTTCTGTGATGACCAGTTTTTTTGATTCCAGTTCTTGATAGTTATTGATCTCGGCAAATGATTGAAGGGTGATGGATATATTTGGTTCATGAGTAACATACGAGATTCCGGAAAGCGTGGATGCAAGCGATGCGTTGCTTCCATCATCGGTAAATAATCGTAGATGAAATGCACTTTCCACCCCAAAATTTTGATTAATATCCGTGACAGTGGAATTTGTATAACAGGCGCATTCTATTGGAATCCAACCCTTAAGAGGACCTTGTTGACCAACGAATACCTCGGTCCATGCGTGTGGAGTAGCTGTTATTGATCTGTTCGTATCCTCGGTTATTAAAAATCCACGAATGAATCTTGCAGGGATGTCCAATGCTCTGCATAGCGAAATATATAGAAATGAGAGATCATCGCAATCCCCTTGTTTGTTGGATAATGTGACCGCTGCTGCTCGTACGACTTGTTCATCAGGATGGATTTGATATACGATATTTTGCTTCAGCCAAGAAAACAATGATTTTGCTACCATGAATGAATTATTTGTCTTTCCATTTTCATACACCGTATTTGCGATGGCCCTTATATCAGGATTATATGGGTCTATAAACCGTATCGTCTCATTAGCCTGCAATCGTGTATATTGAGTGATTAATTCGGGGTACCTCTCTGCAATCTGTCTGATTGTTAAGGCATCCTTTCCATTCAAATCAGCAACCAGATAACTGGCTTCGTTAATCTTTGTCGTGATTCCTAATTCGAAGGTTTTTGGATTTTTTCCAGAGATATTCCAATGGATAACGGTATTATTGAACAATGTGTTCGTCTGATATTCATTTTTATATAGGATACTATAGTTGGTTGTTCCTATGAGGACTACTGGTGTATCGCATACATATGTAATCTCATATCTTCCTGTGCCTGTGGTGTTCACACGATATCCATAAGAGAGATCATAACTGATTCTCGTCGGGGTTGCTTCATAGGTTATAGGTGGAAATATCATCTCACAACCAGATACTATAACAACCAAAACAAGTATGCAGAGCGTGAAGAAAGACCCTGTGTGTTTTTTCATACGACCTTAGATTTATCTCTTTTAAACAACCCTAGCCCGTGTCTCTGTGGTTGCGTATGAGATTTTTTACTATGAGATAGATGATATCGACATCCGTTCGCCATTGGACATTGTAGACAACTTGGGTTCTCTTTGTGACAGAAGTTACCACCAAGTTGCGCGAGCGACTCAAGATATTTGTAAACGTTCTCTTTCATTTCCTCAGCCTCAATACTGAGGAATTTAATCGTTTCATCAGGATCATCAGTCGTTACCCAACCGAGTCTTTTGGCCACCCGGTTCACCAGCACAGCTTTCTCTGTGACGTTATTTTGTATATTTACCTGATTAGGGGGTGTACTTGCTGGTTGTCTGGATGGTGGTGGAGGCATCTTTGGCATCTTCACCTTATACTCTGATGGGTCAATATCTTTGAAGACGGTGACAGATTTCCCACCATGATCGGTCTCTCGGGTCCTGATCTCAACGAGAATAGGGATCTGGATGGATGCACCAGAGATCAACGCGACACCAATGGGGAGCCGCTGAATCTCATCATAGGTCTGACTCGTTAGGCCTTCTACAGACTGGATAATCGCTTTTAGATCATTTGGATTTGTCACTTTTAGGATTATGTTCGTATTACATTGAGAAATGATGTTCTTATCTATTTTAGCTGGACGTTGACTCACCACGCAGAGCCCCATACCAAATTTTCTTCCCTCAGAAGCGACTGTACGAAGCATGCTAGATGAAACCGCGTGACCAATCCCATGTTCAGGGCAATAATTGTGCGCTTCTTCGACGACAAATAGGAAGGGCGGTATCTTTCCGATTTTCCTGTCCTTGAATAATTCTTCTGTTAATCGTGCAACTACGACGTCCTGAATATCAGGTGGTACCCCGCGCATGTTAATGATTGAACATTTTCCTTTCTGGACAAGTTCTTCCGTAGATGTTCCCTTTTCAGAGAACACGCCAATTGAATCTAATGATTCCAACGATGCAATCACATTCCATCGTGCATTGCTCTTGGTTCGTTCCACTGCTTCTATAATATCTCTAATACTATAGACTTGTTTGAACTCTTTGAGCTCCTTGATCGTTTGATAGAGGACAGCTATTTGTGGGCCTGAGAGTTTCGCTCGCAGTAACTCAAGGATCTCTCTTCCTTCAAGATTCATTCCATTCAATGTCAAATGGGTAGATCCATCTCCGGTGACTAGGGGAGAAAAACCAACGATTTGACTACTGTAATCATTTGGTTTTATACCGAATTTATCCATGTTCTTCTGATCTTTTTTATCTTTATTCGGTTTACCTAGTGATATATATTCCCCATGGGTATCGATAATAACTAACGGGATTTTTTTCTTTAAGAGTTCCTCTATAAGAACGCCACAGGCATAGCTTTTACCGCCACCAGTTTTTGCCAAAATACAAATATGTTTTTGGACCAATGAATCAATATTCAGATAGACTGGAAGATCATGTCCTTTCAGAAGACCAAGGTACGCCCCGTTTTCTTTTTCTGCTTGTAGGCCAAGAACGTGGCGGATGAGGTCCTCATGGGCGAGCGTGATTTGCGCTCCTGCTTCAAACGGGCTCCGTGGCGCTTGTAAATGTCCTTCCTTGTCACGGTAGCCGATTACTTCCGCATAGGCAGAAATATCGCTTTTTATTGGAGGAAAAGATCCGTTTGTTTTAATAGTGATTGCATCCTCAAATTTCAAATCTGAATATCCTTTAATGTCCATGACCTGTGCAAGTACATACCCTTCTTCATGTGGAGCGGCGACATAGTCAAACTTCCGAAGATTACGACCATCGACGGTGAAGTTAAATTTTGTTGAACCGACATCACCATAGATAAGACCAATGAAGTCATTTTTTTCTTGTTGCATCCATACCACTTTTACCGTTTAAGCGCGGAATATTATGCAGGGTTATTATAGTTTTTGTATTTTTCTTTTGATTTCAGATGGTAAACCCGCACATAGCTCGAGTGCTTCGATTTCCATGAAGTGCAAATTGCCTGGAATGACGATTGTATGTAAGGGGGGGCCGAAATCCATCAATTGTAAGCTACAGACGGTGTTTGCGACAACCCGTGGGTAAGATGCGCCTGCGCGTGCGACGACACAGGCGATAGTGTCATCGGTGATGAGATGTTTCTTGAGTTTTTTCTCCATTTTCAGGAGTAGTTCAAATCCTTGGTTTGCGGTCATGTACAGATTTTTTTCGGCTTGGATATCTAGGAGAATAAGCGAATGCAATCCCATTTTTTTATTATTATAAATCACGGTATAGGGGCTGGTTGGAAAGTATTCTTTTTCAGCGAAAGCAAGAGTTGTCGTTCTACCGAATTTATAGTTCTGCAGACCAAGAAGTCCAGGGACGGCAGTGACTACACTGCTGCTATGAATAATCTCTGTAATGATATCTTTCTTAATTGCACGAAGTCGTAGGTCAATATGTGTCGTTGCTATCATGGGATCTCCTCCTGTGAGAAAGGCGACAGAATCCTGTGTGGCTGCGTCGATAATTTTATCACCTTTTTCAGTTTCTTCTCGTGAGAGTACCTCAATTTTTTTTCCGATGAGGCTCTCAAAGGATTTTTTATTAAACTCTCCAAGTTTTGTGGTATAAAACTCAGCAAAAACCGTATCACAGTGCTTGATTGCCTCTAAACCTTTTAATGATAGATCTGTTTCGTCGTACAAACCAAGACCAACAAAAACAAGGCGTCCTTTTGACATTTTTTTCATATTCCTTGATAGCCGAGATATTCAAAAATGTTATTCCCTAGATTGATAAATTTCGAAAACGTTTAAAACACCTAGGTGATTCGTATATGTGGGCGACAACTACCGGCTCTTTTTTTTACTTGCTTCTGTTACAGTTGTATTAGATGGGTTTTTTTCCCTACATGTTAATCTCGCACGTGCTATCAGTGTACCAGGAGGAAAATAAAGAAAGATTTAAATTCCAGGAGACGTATTCCTGGCAGGAGGTGTATTATGACATACAAACACGAGGGTTGGACCTTATACACAAGAAACGTGAAGCTTAAAGGCGGAAGAAATCAAACGATTTATTTCTTCAGCAAAAGATCACCAAAAAGTGGAACCACCTGTGATTTACCAAACGGATACACCGTTGGTGTCAATAAAAGAACAGGTCTTCCATACCTGAAGAAGAAGTAATTACACTTCTTTCTTCATTTTTTTTCTTTTTCTTTATTGGTTTTTCTCCTGTGTCGTTTTTTTGTCCAGAAGTATTTTATAACCCGTCACTTTTATTCATCTCAGAATGTCACGAAAGCATAATGGAAAAAAACAGGTCTATAGAACTATCGCACATCATCGGATACAATACCTTTTTTCTCTTGCAGAAGCATATGGGCTTGAGGGTAAAATACACCTCTCTGACCGATATGTTGCGCTCGCTCGCAAGATTTCCATGAAATACCTTGTCCCAATCCCGATGGAATATACCCACCGATTCTGTAAACATTGCTACTGTTATCATGTTCCTTCGTTGACCTGTCGGGTTCGTATCCATCGGGGAATGATCATCTCTTATTGTACTAGATGTAAAAAATATAGTCGTATCCCATTACATAACCGTTCCTCATCCATTCGTCAACCTTGAACAAATTATGAGCCCTTTTTTAGAGGATAAATTACTTATTTTCCCATCCAATATGCTTAAATAACATATGGTAATTACCGATACCCACTTTCACGAGAAAGGAAGAGAATTCCTATGACAACAGCTTATGATGTTCCTGCAAAAGAATTAATCTCTGCGTTAACAAAAAAACTCCAAAGTGAATCTGTGATCGTTCCACCAGATTGGAGTAGATATGTTCGCACCGGTGTCTCCAAAGAAAACCCGCCTGAGACAAAGGATTGGTGGCATACAAGATGCGCTTCGATCCTTCGGAAATTGTATGTGAATAAAAATATGGGCGTCGAGCGTATTAGAGCAGAATATGGTGGGAAACGAAATCGTGGTTCAAAACCGAATAAAGCCGAGGCGGGGAGTGGGGCGATAGTCCGTCATGCCCTGCAACAATTAGAAACAGCTGGGTACGTTACGAAAATGAAGGGACGCGGTCGTGTCCTCACCCCGAAGGGAGTCAAGTTTCTTGATAATACCTCATTTGAAGTTAAAAAATCATTAATTGAACTATACCCCGAATTGAAAAAATATTAAATAGGGAAATCGCAATAGGTTCGTCTTGAGGTTTTAAAACCACTATGGATGATATAGAAGCTATCAGGAAGAAGAAATTGCGTGACCTTCAACAACAGCAGCAGCCAATGTTCTCACAGGATGAGTACGAGGAAGCGCAGCAGAAGGAATATGACGATCAGAAAAAAATCATCCTTCGTGCAATCTTGATGGATGATGCCCGGGAACGTCTTGGCAGAATTAGAGCAGCCCGCCCAGAGCTTGCAGAAAATTTGGAAAACCAGCTCATCATGCTTGCGCAATCTGGACGACTCAAAAATAAAATAAGTGATGAGCAGTTACGGGATTTACTCTCAAAGATACTCCCGAAGAAACGTGATATCATGATTCGCAGAAGAGGAATGTAAAATGTCAAGCCATAAATCGTTAGGAAGAAAATTCCGGTTATGCAGAGCAACGAAGAGCAATCGGCGAGTCCCAGCTTGGGTAATGATTCGGACGAACCGACGTTTCACTCGACATCCAAAAACACGTAACTGGCGGAGAAATAATCTTAAGATAGGTTGATGCGTATGGCTGAGAAAGATACTGGAAAAGAACTTGAAAGAATTTACATCATACCACTTAGACGGGCAAAAATCGGCCCGACATCTCGAGCGGTTCCAAGAGCGGTCGATGATATTCGTCATTTTCTCATGAAACATATGAAAGTTGAGCAAAAAGACGTCTGGATCGATGGTGCTTTAAACAAGCAACTCTGGACGCATGGAAAATTCTGGGTTCCAAGTAAAATTCGTGTACGAGCAGTGAAATTTGAAGA
>Ga0326726_10000115_pt1 | contig 75270 bp, 68 predicted proteins | sample MHFenrmetagenome_2_FD_207603 | JGI IMG/M metagenome (GOLD analysis project Ga0326726, IMG submission 207603) | Lab enriched peat soil microbial communities from Michigan Hollow, Ithaca, NY, United States - MHF15MN | ecosystem: Environmental > Terrestrial > Soil > Wetlands > Peat | place: USA... | reverse complement strand
GAGAAGCCACAGGATTATGTGATCGGAACCGGAGAAACCCATTCGGTCCGCGAATTCTGCGAACTGGCTTTCAGTTGTGCAGGATTGAACTACCAGGATTACGTGGTCCAGGATCCACGGTTTATGCGCTTATCAGAAGTGGACTGGCTAAAAGCCGACCCATCCAAGGCGCGCCGTGAACTGGGCTGGTCGCCACGGGTGGGGTTTAAAGATTTGGTAAAAATGATGGTCGAAGCCGACCTCAACCGTTTGCAGCAAGGAAATGGATGACCGGAAAAAAATATGCCAAACCCTGTCGATTCTACGCGTGACCTAGCCCTGCTCGAAACCATCGAGCACGACCCGGATGTGAACCAGTCTTCCATTGCCTCGCAACTGGATGTAGCAGTTGGCACCGTTAACTGGCATCTTAAACGCCTGATTGATAAAGGCTATATCAAGATCAAACGTGCCAACCGAAAAAAACTGCGCTATATTATCACCCCCGAAGGGATTGCCCTACGCGCCCGGCTGACGGTGGATTATATCGAGCAGCAGTTCCTGCTCTACCGGAACACCCGCCAGCATGTTAAGGAACATATCGAACGGATTCGGGCAGCCGGGTTTGACCGGGTTGCATTGCAAGGCGAAGGGGATGTGGCTGATATCTGCCGCCTTACCTGCCTGGAACAAGGTGTGGCGGTCGTTTCAGATTCGGGTGGGCCTGTGTTGGTGGTAAGCGGATTGAGTGTTAAGCTGGACGGCGTTTGACCTGAACCCAGGGATCAGCTGAAACAAAATGACGAAAATGGCGATTGGAAAGTCTGAAAGTTTGGAAAAGGGATCGGGCAAATGGGACATGATCATCGGTCCGCATCGCAATTTATTCGATTTGCGTTTGCGTGAACTCTGGCAGGCGCGTGATTTGATCGTCCTGTTTGTGCGCCGTGATTTCGTTTCCGTTTACAAGCAGACCATCCTGGGGCCACTCTGGTATCTCATCCAGCCATTATTAACCACCATAACTTTTACCGTGATTTTTGGGAATATTGCCAAACTCCCGACAGATGGTTTACCGCAATTCCTGTTTTACATGTCTGGCACGGTCATCTGGACCTATTTCGCAAGTTGCCTCACCAAGACCTCCGAAACGTTTGTAAATAATGCCAACCTGTTTGGCAAAGTCTATTTCCCGCGTCTAGCCGTGCCTATTTCCATTCTTATTTCGAATTTGATCGCTTTTACCATCCAATTTGGTTTTTTCCTGGCTTTCATGGGTTATTTCGCCCTGCAAGGCACGCAAATTCACCCCAATTGGTGGATGCTATTTACGCCGGTACTTTTGTTAATGATGGCCGGGCTGGGGCTGGGATTTGGCATTATTGTCTCATCCGTTACCACAAAGTACCGCGATCTTCGCTTCCTGGTGCAATTTGGCGCTCAGCTCCTGATGTATATAACGCCGGTCATCTACCCGATGTCTTCCATCTCACATAAATACCAGGTCCTGATCCAGTTCAACCCGATGTCATCCGTGGTGGAGACTTTCCGATACGCTTTCCTTGGCGCAGGGACGGTGGACCTAAGACAATTAGCGTATAGTTTCGGAGTCATGCTGGTGGTAATCATCATTGGCGTAGTCATGTTCAACCGAGTCGAAGCCACGTTCATGGATACCGTATGAGCGACCCTGTCATCATTGCGGAAAATGTTTCCAAAGCCTATCGGCTAGGCCAGTTCGGCAGCGGCACGCTAACTACCGACCTTAAGGTCTGGTGGGCCAAAGTGCGCGGGAAACCCAACCCTCTGTTGAAAATCGGCCAGGAGGAACTCGATGGTGAAACTCTTTGGGCGCTGCGTGATGTGAGCTTCTCGGTGGAACGTGGCATGGTGCTGGGCATCATTGGAAGGAACGGTGCTGGTAAAAGTACTATCCTTAAAATCCTTTCACGGGTGACCGCTCCCACCAGCGGCCTGGTAAAAGTTAAAGGGCGCATTGCCAGTCTATTGGAGGTGGGGACCGGATTTCACCCGGAGCTGACCGGGCGTGAGAATATTTACCTGAACGGCGCCATCCTGGGTATGAAAAAGGTCGAAGTTGACAGCAAATTCGATGAAATATTGGATTTCTCGGAAGTGGAGCAGTTCATCGATACTCCAGTCAAACGATACTCCTCCGGCATGTACGTGCGCCTGGCGTTTGCCGTGGCCGCCCACCTTGACCCCGAAATATTGGTGGTGGACGAAGTACTGGCGGTTGGAGATGCCGAATTCCAGAAAAAGTGCCTGGGGAAAATGGGGGCTGTGGCAGGAGAAGGTCGCACTGTTCTTTTTGTAAGCCATAACATGTCATCGATCCTGCGACTGACCAGAGAGTCGATTGTCCTGGAAAAAGGACATCTGGTGATGCGCGCTTCTTCCGCTGAAGCGGTGGATTACTATCTCTCAGGAGGAAACCCCGAGGCCGGCGAGCGTACGTGGGAGGATGACGAAATCCCTGCGGAGGCGGCACCCTTCCGCCCGATCGCCTTACGGCTGCGGGATCAGGCTGGGAAAATCGTGGATACCGTCCGCTCGACCGAAGCGTTCAAAATAGAAATGGAATACTCCCTGGCAGCACCGGTGACCGGTCTGCGCATTGGCATCTACATCAGCACGGCGCGCGGCGAATCCGTGCTGACCTCTTTTGACACCGATGACCAGAAGCGCTTTGAAAAGCATGGTTCACGCCCAGCCGGGCATTACGTCAGTGGCTGCGTGATGCCGCCGGATTTCCTGAACGGCGGTCGATATACGCTGGGTGTCAATGCCAGTTCCTACCGCGTGCGTCGTTATTTCATGGACGAACAGGCGCTTGCCTTCAATGTGGATACTTCCGGAGCACCCGGGATGCAATGGTCCGAGAACCGACCAGGTGTCCTGCGTCCACGCCTGGAATGGAAGATCGAGACGAAATGAGACCAACGGCATTTATAAAAGAGTTTCTGGGTGAAATGCCTTTTACGGTGGAGGCCTACTGGCTGTTGCGCCACCGAGACCATAAGATTCACAGCCGGTTCAACCTGGAGACTTTATCAGCCCGCCTGCCGAAAATGGTTGCACAAGTGAGGCCCTTTGTAGGGACGTCACCAACCGGTAAAAAGATTTTCATCTTTGCATCCATGCATTCATGGATAAACCATACTGTAGTGACCGGGTTGGCCCTGCGGGGGCTGGGTCATGACGTAACCCTTGGATACCTGCCGTACGGTGACTTTGCCAGGCCCATCAGCCGCTTCGATCTGCGCAGACATGAATTGTATGCCCGTCATGTTTTGCAGGGAACCGTCCCATTGCTGAAAATCGTCTCCTTTCAGGATATTGAACCTGCGCGTGAAATCCCAAGGGCATTATCCAGGGCAGTCGAGCAGGTAACGATCTTCGATACACAGTACATCTTGCAACGCGAAGATGTAACCGGGAGCGAGCCAATTTACCTTTTACGACACCAACGCAACTTTGAGGCTGCCGGCAAGGCTTATGCCTACTTCCAAAAAAACCGACCCGAGGTGGTCGTGGTGCCAAACGGGATGATCCAGGAATACGGTGCGGTATACGAGGCTGCGCGCACATTGGACATTACGACCATTACCTATGAATTCGGCGAATTGGATCAGCAACTCTGGATCGATCAAAACCGCCTGGTGATGTTCCATCATACGGATGAACTTTGGGAAAAATGTAGTGTCCGCGTTTTGGATGCCGATCAAAAGACCTGGCTGGAGTCTTTCCTGGCTGAGCGACAGGGACTGAAAGCGGGGGCACAGTTTGCCCACCTTTGGCAGAAGACCTCGCGGCAGGGCAGTGAGAAAATCCGATCTGCACTCGGCCTGGATGACCGCCCGATCGTTTTCCTGCCGACCAACGTCCTGGGAGATTCAGCCACCCTGGGGCGCACCATCTTCAGTAAATCCATGGCAGAATGGATCGAGCGCGTTGTCCCCTTTTTTGCAAACCGTTCGGATGTCCAGTTAGTCATCCGGATTCACCCCGCAGAAACCTGGACGGTTGGACCCTCGGTTGCGGAAATCATCCACTCTGCGCTTCCAGAGATGCCTTCCCACATCCATTTGATTGGCCCCGAACAGAAAATAAACACATATGATCTAATGGACCTGGCCGACCTGGCGCTGGTATATACGACGACCGCAGGATTGGAGATGGCTGTACGCGGGATACCGGTGCTGGTGAGCGGCGCTTCACAATACCGAAATAAAGGGTTTACCCTGGAAGCAGATAGCTGGGACGAATATTTCGTTGTCCTTAATCGCACTCTAAAAAAATTACCGGTATGTCGACTGACCTCCGAACAGGTCGAACGGGCCTGGAATTATGCCTATTTTTATTTTAAAGAATATCCGCGTCCTTTCCCCTGGCATCTGGAGAATATCTGGCCCAGCCTGGAGAAAAGGCCGCTGTCTTATGTGCTTGGACCGGAAGGTCGCACAAAATATGAGGCCACTTTCCAACAATTGGCTGGCTCGCCGATCGACTGAAATATTGATTTTTACTATCTTGTAATACCCGAAGGGAAAAATCCAAGGAGATATTAGCATGACACAAACTCGAGTTCTGGTTACCGGTGCAGGTGGATTCATTGGACACCATCTCGTCACCTTCCTGCGCAACAAGAGCTACTGGGTACGCGGTGTGGATATTAAAGTCCCTGAGTATAGTGAAATTGACGCAGACGAATTCGAGTTGCTCGACCTGCGCCGTTGGGATAACTGCCTGCAGGCGACGCGCGGCATCGACGAGGTCTACGGGTTGGCAGCCGATATGGGCGGGATGGGATTCATCTCATCTCATCACTCTGAAATCCTGCATAACAATTCTTTGATCAATACTCATACTTTGGATGCAGCCCGGGTTAACGGCGTAAAGCGTTACTTCTATACTTCATCCGCCTGTGTTTACCCTGAATATAAGCAAACTGAGGCAAATGTGGTTCCGCTTAAGGAAGAAGATGCGTATCCTGCCATGCCTCAGGATGCCTATGGCTGGGAAAAACTGGTCATGGAACGCCTATGCACGCACTATCGCGAGGACTACGGCCTTGAGACACGCATCGTCCGTTTTCACAACATCTTCGGGCCGCAAGGGACCTGGGAAGGCGGGCGCGAAAAGGCACCGGCTGCACTATCACGCAAGGTTGCCATTGCCAAGCTGACAGGCAACCACGAGATCGAGATGTGGGGTGACGGCGAGCAGACCCGTTCATTCTGCTATATCGATGACACCCTGGAAGGCATATATCGCTTGATGCGCTCCGATCACGTATCTCCCCTCAATCTTGGTTCGGACCGTATGGTAACGATTAATGAACTTGCGCATATGGTTGCCGGGATTGCCGGGATCGATATCACCATTAAGCATATTGAAGGACCACAGGGAGTGCGCGGCCGCAACTCGGACAATACCAGATTGCGCGCTGTCCTAAAATGGGAACCGCGGCTCACATTGGAAGAGGGAATGAAGCGGACCTATGGCTGGATCGAGCAACAAGTCTCCCAGAAACTCGGGCTGCCGATTCCGAAATAGCATCTTTTCCCTGCGGAGAATAGATTCCCGCTGGGGATGATGGAGGTCCATGGCATTCCTAACGATTTTTACGGCTCCCAAGCCGTTCACCAATCCACATATCAGTATCATCCAGCGTAATGCCCTGACTGCCTGGACGCACCTGGCAAATGTGGAAATTATTTTGATAGGCGACGAACCCGGTATTCCTGACACGGCTAAGGAATTTGGAGTTAAGTGTATCCCACGGGTAAAGCGTGACGAACAAGGTGTCCCGCTCGTCAGTTCCGTTATGGAAATAGGGCATTCAGCCAGCGACAGCCCCATGCTTTGTTATGCCAATGCAGATATGATTTTGATGTCTGATCTCGTTGGGGCGGTGGGTATAACAGCAAGGTTAAACAGGGATTATTTGCTGATAGGACAGCGATGGAATCTGGATTTGAACGAGACATACGATTTCAGCGGCGATTGGGAAGCACGTTTGCGAGGCGATGTATCAAGAAATGGCGTGCTGTTCTCACCTTGGGGCATAGACTATTTTGTCTTTCCACGCCACCTCTATACCGAGGTGCCCGATTTCACCATAGGGCGTGTTGCTTGGGATAACTGGATGGTTTATTACGCGCGTGCCACCTTCGGGATGGCAATAGATGCCACACTGGATGTACTGGCTATTCACCAGAATCATGACTACAGCCACCTGCCTGAAAAGACACTTTATGGTACAACGATTGCCAGGTCAAATCTGGCAAAAGCGGGCGGCCGCAAATGCATTTTTAATACCCTGGATACCAATCGCGAATTGGTGGGGGGACGCATCCGCATACCCGAAGTCAGGATTGTGAGGATTCTGCGGCGACTGGAAAGGCTATTCATAAACGATATCGGGAAAGGCTGGAGCTGGGAAATATCCCTCAGACTCCAGCAGATGCAGCGACCACTGGCGGTCAAGCCAAGGAGGTAAGTATGCGTGTTGGTCAAAACCCTGCCCGGTTTGTAGATAAGGTTGCCCAACCTGCCGGGATTACCGTCACCGTGGTCAATTGCATCCCATTCCTGAGCGGATATTATGAACAAAGCCTGGAAGTACTTCAAGCTGTTGTGGAAAGCCTGGATGCCACGAGGGAAAAAGATGATCCATATGATGTGATGATCTTCGATAACCATTCCTGTGAAGAAGTGCGGACGTATCTGAAAGAAGCCTGTGACCAGGGAAAAATCCAGTACCTTGTGCTGTCTGAGACCAATATTGGCAAGATAGGTGCCTGGAATTTCATGTTCGGCGCGGCGCAAGGGAAATACGTAGTATTTGCGGATGGTGATATTGGTTTCCGCCCAGGCTGGTTGACAGCTTCCCTGGAACTATTCAATACTTTTCCGGAAGTTGGTATGGTGACAGCCCGTCCGTTGCGCACCCCCATGGAATTTTCCTCGGCCACATTGGAATGGGCCAAACATCAGCCTTTAAATGTGTACCAGGAGGGGCATTTCTTGGATTGGGAAACATATCGGGAACACGTCATCAGCCTTGGGTTAACAGAGGAAAAAGCCAGGTCTGACTATCAAACCGGATCGGAGCATCGTTTGAATTTTCAAGGCCGAACTGCCTATATTGGTTCCACCCATTTCCAGTTTATGGCTACAAGGGACACCTTGCAGAAAATCATTCCGCTGCCCTCCGAGCACCCCATGCGCGGTGAACGAGCGCTGGATCTGGCAATTAACCTGAGAGGCCTTCTACGATTAATGACAGATCAGGCGTATGTGTGGCACATGGGTAACCACATGACAGTGCCATCATTCCAAAAGAAACCTCAGCCTCAAAATTTATTGAAACGAATCATTTGGTTTAGACCCATACGAAGTGGCTTGCTGTGGTTGAATAACCAGATCTTTAAACTATACTTCCACAACGTTGAATAAGGGATTCTTCCCTTCGATGTTATTTACTCGTTCTGTCAACTTGCCTGATTATCATAGGAAAATATCTGCATGAAAGTCCTGTACGTGGCATTCCATGATCCGATGGATATTGATGTTGGTAATGGGATGGATTATTTTCATTATCACTCCATTTGCGATCGAGGTTTTGAGGTCAAGGTAAATGGCCCATTCAATAATCCTGCCGCCCGGCTCGAGCAACTAATCGCCCGCATCTATCAACGAACAGGGAAGCGATACTTAAAGTATAAATTCTCCACTGCCTGGAAGGCATCCCAGGCTACCAACCAAGCTGTTCGTAAGTGGAAGCCGGATGTCATTTTTACCATTTATCCTGCAGCATTGATGTTTTACAAAGAATCCACTCCCTGTGTTTATAGCCTCGATACCACGATTTATGGATTGGAAAAATTCTGGCCTTTGTATGGCTGGCCGATTTTAATGTTGTCAATGTGGCAGGAACAGAGGGTTATTAACAAGTGTAAAAAAGTTCTCACCAACAGCGAATGGCACCGGAAAATCCTCACCGATATATATAAAGTACCCCTGAATCGTACGGAGGTTTTTGCACTTCCATCCACTTTGCCTCCTCAACAAGTCCCAGACAAAATCGAAATGGGGTGGAAAACACTCCAGTCTCCTTTTCGGCTGCTTTTGGTGGGGCGGGATTACCTGCGCAAAGGGATTGATATTGCCATAGAAACCGTCCGTAAGCTCAATTCAGCGGGGATATTTGCAGAATTAACGGTTTGCGGTACCCAAGGCAAGGAGGAACGATTCATAAAATTTGTTGGACCATATAAAAAAAGCGATCCCGGGCAATTGGGGCAATATCTCGACTTGTATCGGGAGGCGAACTTGCTCATCCACCCTGCAGTGTTCGAACCAGCTGGTATCGTTGCCGCTGAAGCAGCTGCATTCGGTACTCCCACGATCACGAATGATGTCGGTGGAATGGCAACGACGGTGGCAGACGGAGAATCGGGTTTTGTATTACCTAGGGGGAGCCCCTCAGACGCATATGTGCAGGTGATCACCCGGTTAATTCAAAACCCGGAAGGGTATTATGCCTTATGTCAAAGTACGCGCCGGCGCTACGAGCGGGAATTAAACTGGGATGTGGTTGGAACGCGATTTGCAGATATATTGCGGCAAGCAGCCAAGCCAGGATAAATCCATGAATGAGATAATCTTGAATCCTCCAGGTTCAGAGAGTTACATTCGGATTTGTTGCAGCCCTGTTATGATTTCCTGCGAGCTGATACCCTGTTCGGATGATTAACTTGGATTTCCGATCCTATTTCTTTGGAGTAATATGCCGGTAATGATCAACAAATGCCTTTTATGCAATAACAGCCGCAGCGATCTATTCGACCAGCGGAAAATTGGCTACCCCGCTGTAGACTACTGTATTTTTTCTGACGATTCATTCGAGGCTACTCACCTAGTAGCATATAATCCGCACACGATCATACAGACACTTGTAAAAACCGGATTTAATCCTGTTCGGTCGGAAGCGCAAGGACGTCCCCGGTCTGACTTGCTCCATCTCTGCATAACAGTTCTTGCATATCCTTTAACTGGTACACTGCTTACCTGTCACACGATCCTGGAGAGAATGGTGGCTCTTAAGCGCAGCCTTGGGTTGTTGTTCCGAAGTAAAGTGGAATGCTTGGCGCAGCAACGCGCATGGATGAATTTTGTATATTGAGAGTGGAAGGTTTTTTTTAATTGATAAATCCTGAAGTTCTACACCAGGTTTTTAAGAAAGCACGCATTTGAAAATGGGCCAGACAGAACTGCCTGAGATTACCATCGTCATCCCCACGTATAAACGAACGGACTGTCTGATTCGCCTATTGGATTCATTGAACCACCAAACAGCCAATAAAGCGGTATTTGAGATCATTGTGGTGGACAATGCTCCGCAGGAAAGTATCAATGAGGTGAAAATTCTGTGTGATAGCCCTGCATATTCCGAATTAAATTTACGCTATATTTACCATTCTGAGGCAGGCGTCAGTGCAGCCCGTAATAGAGGTGTGGCTGCTGCAAGGGGGGAATTAATCGGGTTTCTGGATGACGATACTTTGCCTCCCCCGGATTGGACGGAGCAGGTCGTAAAGATATTTTCGGAAACAAAAGCCGACATTTTGGGTGGACCAACCAAGCCATACTACCATGTCGATAAACCAGCCTGGTTTCGTGACATGTATGCGGTCACAACCCAGGGAGAAAACGCGTGCTGGTTGATTGGGAATAAAACAGTGTCTGGCGCTAATATGGCCTGGCGAAAGCATGTCATAAAAGAATTGGGTGGGTTCTTGATTGTATATGGTTATCTTGGAAAAAGGAAAATTTATGGCGAAGAAACAGAATTGAACCTCCGCGCCCATCGGGCAGGATTTCGAACATGGTATGACCCGCGCCTGCTTATCCAGCACTGTGCTCATTCCGACCGAATGCGGGTGAGCTGGTTCTTTTCACTCGGGTATCGTTATGGACAGTCAAAGGCACGCTTATTTTTTAGAGAGTGGCATGCTCAGGATTCCCGATCGGTTCCCAGGCAGGTCCTTTCGCAATTCAAGAGTGTGATCGTAAATTTTACTAATTTACTCGGATCTTTGATGGTCCTGCCGTTTCGTCCGCGCAAAAAATATCAGTTTTGGCAGAATTATGCCATCGAATTTATTCAGCCAAGAATCGAAAGATTTAGCGTTTCTGTAAAATTGCTTGAGCTTTATTTCTCAAATGAGGCAAAACCATGAGAAAAGGACAAAATCCTGCCAAAATGGGCTTGCTTGCTTATCATCCCAAGCGGGTAGGTATTGCCCTTTTATCCTGGATTCCAGATCAGGATGCATATTCATCGCAATCACTGGAAATCTTGAAATACCAAGTTGCCAGTGTACGCAATTCGATCAATGATTGTGATTTAGTGATTTTCGATAATGGTTCCTGCCTGGAGGTTCAAGCTGAATTAAAAAAAATTCATGCCCAGGGCCTGGTTGATGTGTTGATTTTATCTCGCGTAAATTTTGGTAAAACTGGTGCCTTGAACTGGCTTCTTGCCTCCTTGCCAAATGAATTAATCGTTTATGCGGATGGGGATGTACTATTCAGACCCGGGTGGTTCGAAGCTGCTGAAAAGATCCTGAAATCGTTTCCAAAGACAGGTCTGGTCACGTCCCAACCCTGTTTTTTCGATATCCTGCGCGGCAAAGGTCAGGCATGGCAATCCCTGGAAGATAAGCCAAATATTGAGATTATCGAAAAACACCTCGAGGAATCGACGATCGAAGAATATGCCCGTGGTATCGGATTGGATGTTGAAGAATTTGTCAGGTTGAGAACGCAGCTGGTAAAGGTGGCAGAAGAACAGATAAGCGGTGTCCAGGCGGTAGTCGGGGCTTCTCACATGCAATTTGTGATGCGGCGGGATGTAGCTAGGAAGCTTATTCCTTTGCCTTGCGAATACGCGCTTAATAAGGATGAGGATGCCTTCTTAAACCAACGGATTGACCAGTTGGGGCTCTGGCAACTTTCTACAGTAGAACCATTTATTTATCATATGGGAAATCGTCTTGATGAAAATGATCTGTCAGAAATTCAGAGCTTGGGGTTGGCGGAAATTTTAAATCAACCACCGGTTAGGATACCATCTGTTCTATCTTCTGATCCGGTTAAACAGCATGCATTCAATCTCATTTCCGGACTCTCTCAATGGGCTGCATTCAGAATAATGGCCCGACGCCTTTATAATTTACTTTTCGAGTATTTTGCACAAGAAAAATGATCAAACGCATTTTTATCATTGCTGATCATGGGCTTGCCCTGATCTATTTTCTCCAGTCTGATGTGATTCCCACGCTTTTGAAGTCTGGGGTGGAAATCATCTTATTTAGCGATGATGAGTCGCTTCCAGCCATCGAGACCCGCTACCGCCAAACCGGTCTTTTATTCGAAGGCATCCGCTTGAAACAATGTGAGAATTATTTCCAAACAGTGGACCCATTCATTCAGCGCTGCCTTCAAATGCTGCGGTGGGTAGGTGGATCCAACCGTATTAACGTCACGGCCCTGGATGGGAATTATCACCTCCTGGCAGGTTCTTTCTCCGGTCCAGGGAAATTTGTGCTGCCTCTCCTGAAGATGATCATCTGGTTGATGCGGCGCTCGCGGGGACTTCGCAGGTTTGTTGTCAAATTGCAAAACCGCTATACCCCTCATATTTACGATGACCTTTTTGAGAAATTCAAACCTGACATGGTCGTTTCGCGTACGCCCGGCTGGCGGACTGATCGCTATATCCTGCGCGAAGCCGCCCGGCGTGGCATCCGTACTGCGGCTGTTACCGTGGGCTGGGATAACCCCTCTTCCTACAGCCAGAACGGAGCGCAGGTGGATTACATTACCTGCTGGTCTGAGATACAGAAGGAAGAGTATATCCTGGGTTCCGATTGGAATCCCGACCGGGTTTTCATTGGAGGCGTCCCGGCCTACGACGGATATTTCCGAAAAGAGTGGGTCATTCCACGCCAGGAATACTTTCGCATGCATGGTTTGAATATGAGCCGTCCGTTGCTTTCTTATGCCTGCAGTTTCGAGACTCTGCACCCCAATTTTCCCAACATCGCGGCCATTGCCGAACTGGTAAATCAGAATCGGTTGGTCAAGCCCTGCCAATTGCTCATTCGCCTGCATCCGAACCACTTTAGGCCCAGCACGCGTTTTGAGGATGAGGCCAACCGAGTGCGGGCATATATCAAAGATATGCCGAATGTGCACTTGGTGGAGCCGGTATCGTTGGGAGGTGGACTGGGTCACTATTCGGGGGAAGATATGGACGAAAAGTCATCCATGATGGCCTGGTCGGATGTGTTCCTGACCGTGTATTCAACCATGGTGGTTGAGACGGCCATCCATGACCGTCCAATCATCAGTGTGACGATCGATACTGCTGGCGGATGGAATATGAAAGACGTCTATTCCCTGCCATTAACCGCAATTGGCGACTGGCCCACTCACCAGCGTTTCCGGGTGTCGGGAGCGGGACGGGTGGCAGCCAACCAGGAGCAGGTATGCGAATATATCAATTTCTATCTCTTGAATCCAGACGCTAATCGCGAGGAACGACGGAAATTCATCCAGAATGAATGCACATATACAGATGGTTGTGCAGGGGAACGTACCGGACGATTTTTACTCTCAATTATGAATTAAGGAATACCATATGCCGACAAATTTACCAGAAGAAATCCATTGGGGAATGACTGAATTGGCACATAATGTTGCCATGCATGCAATGGATAATAGGGCAAATGTAGAATTGGAGGCGGTCGAAAAAGGGGAATCCCTGGATAAGGTTCATGGTCAGGCTCTTCGCGATTACGAACAATTTAACCAACTTATCAGTGGAGCCTTTTCATTTCTAACGAAAATAAAACACTCAACCGGCGGAATTTCCATTGACATGGGATCTGGAACGGGTGTTGGGGCGTGCATTCTATCCAAATTTCGAACGATAAACAAAGTATATGCCGTTGAATTTTCCAATCATTTTGTTCGTAATGTGATGCCATTAGTTTTTGAGAAATACAATGCGGAGTGTGAAAAGATCCAAAGGGTAGTGAGTGATTTCAATCATCTGGAAGTCGAGAAAGATTCAATTGACATTATTCTGGATATCGATTCATTCCATCACTCTGAAGACCTGGATTTCACGCTTAAAGAATGCGGTCGTGTTCTTGGATCCAAGGGAGTCATTATCGCGATTGATCGAGCTTGGCCAGATTCCTGTGGACAGGACGAACTGGACGCTAAGCTAGATGTTGATTTCCCAGATTCATTGAAGGAAAAATACGGGATTCCGCAGGGCAAACTTTTCACACGCAGGGATTTTGGAGAACATGAGTACACCATCCAACAGTGGTTTACCTACTTCAAGAATAATGGTTTTGAGCCAGTAGTATTTCATCTTTCGCACCCACCAACTTTAAACCGTATCTGGTTGCGATTGCCCACATTTGAATTTTCCATGGTGCTAAGCAGTTTACTATATAAGGTTGGTTTTAGACGATTGTGGGCATATGGGTTTACAAAAGCGAGAGTCATGTTTGTCTGCAGAAAGATGACCAGATGACCAATCATGAAATCATCGCCATTATCCCCGCCCGCGGCGGCTCGAAGGGCATCCCCCGCAAAAATATCCGTCCTTTTGCCGGGTATCCTTTGATCGCCTTCAGTATCGCTGCAGCTTTGCAGGCTGAGACCATTACTCGGGTGGTGGTTTCGACTGACGATGAAGAGATCGCCGAAGTCGCCCGCCGACATGGGGCAGATACTCCCTTCCTGCGACCCGCTGAACTTGCCGGGGACAGGACTATGGACCTGCCAGTTTTCCAACATGCTCTCGCCTGGTTGGCAGAACACGAAAAATATGAGCCTGACCTGGTCGTCCACCTGCATCCCACCAGCCCGGTCCGCCCACGCGGCTGCCTGGACCGGGGCATCCACTTATTAATGGATCACCCGGAAACCGACTGCGTGCGCGGGGTGGTGGAACCCGGTCAGAATCCTTATAAGATGTGGAGGATTGATGAAAAAACTGGAAGAATGGTCCCTCTGCTGACCGTGGCTGGAAATCCAGAATCATATAACACGCCGCGCCAGCTTCTCCCCCCAGTGTACCTGCAAACCGGGCACGTGAATGTCATTCGCCCTGCGGCGATCAAGGGCGGTTCCATGACCGGTCACGTATTCATACCGCTGACCATTGATTATCATTTCGAGGTGGACCTGGACACCCTGGCAGATTGGGAACGCGGCGAATGGCTGGTCTCAAAGGGTGAGCTGGATATGGTGTGGCCGAAGGAGAGAATATGACCAAACCTGAAGTGCTCGCCATCATCCCTGCCCGCGGCGGATCGAAGGGCATCCCGCGCAAGAATATCCGCTTGTTCGCAGGCTATCCTTTAATCGCCTACAGCATCGCCGCTGGTTTGCAGGCAGCGACTGTCACGCGTGTCATCGTTTCGACCGACGACACAGAGATTGCGGAAATAGCCCGCAGCCATGGAGCTGAAACCCCCTTCCTGCGTCCGCTCGAACTGGCCGGAGACCATACGATCGACCTGCCCGTATTCGAGCACGTCCTGATCTGGCTGGCCGAAAAAGAGAATTATCATCCCGATTGCATCGTTCACCTGCGCCCCACCACCCCCATCCGCCCACCAGACCTGGCGGATAGAACCGTCCGGCTTCTGCTGGGTCACCCAGAAGCGGATTCGGTGCGAGGCCTCACTCCAGCACGCCAGAACCCTTTCAAGATGTGGCTGATGGATGACCAGTACAAACCCATCCGGCCATTGGTAGCAACCCCTGGGATTGACGAGCCGTATAACGCGCCGCGCCAGGTTTTACCAACCGCGTATGCTCACACCGGACTGATCGACGCCATGCGCCCAGCGACCATCCTGGAACAGAAGTCAATGTCCGGAAGAACCATTTTGCCCATTCTCATTGACCAGGCATACGATGCTGATCTGGATACCCCTGATGACTGGAGACGGTCGGAGCAATCAATCTTGATGGGTGGACCAAAGATGGTTTGGCCCGGGCAGCCACCCCGCTCCATGCCTGAAAAGGTAAAACTGCTTATCCTTGACTTCGATGGTGTCCTGACTGACAACCGTGTTTGGGTGGATGAAACCGGTCGCGAGCTGGTTGCTGCCAACCGCAGCGATAGTCTCGGTATCAATTTGTTGCGTGACGCAGGAGTGGAAACACTGGTCATTTCAAAGGAGACGAACCCGGTTGTGGCTGCCCGCTGCCGCAAGATGAACATCGCTTGCATCCAGGGTGAGAATGATAAACAGACTGCGGTCCGGAAGGTCATTGCAGAACGCGGTATGGACCCGGCGCAGGTTATCTATCTTGGCAACGACGTAAACGACCTGCCTTGTTTCCCCCTGGTCGGTTGGGCAGTGGCAGTGGCAGATGCGATGCCGGAAGTGTCCTGCAAGGCAGATTATGTGTTGAGCAAGCCCGGAGGTCATGCTGCAGTGCGCGAGCTGTGTGACCTGATCCTGGCTGATGCACATGCATAAACTACAATTACCTCTTTATACAGCAATAATGCAATTAACCCTGGAGGTTGAATATGACAGAAATAATGATTGGAAATAGATTGGTAGGAGACGGGCATCCCTGTTATGTGATCGCCGAGATTGGCATAAATCATAATGGCGACATCGAGACAGCCAGGAAACTGATCGATGTTGCCGTGGCTTCGGGCTGCGACGCGGTCAAGTTCCAGAAACGCACGATCGAGGTGGTTTACCCAGCCGAGGAGCTCGCCCGTCCTCGCGAAAGTCCATTTGGAACAACCAATGCTGACCTGAAGTACGGACTGGAATTCGGACATGAGGAGTACCGTGAGATCGATCGTTATTGCCGGGATAGAAAAATAACCTGGTTCGCTTCCTGCTGGGATGAAGCCTCGGTCGATTTTATTGCCCAGTTTAAAGTGCCGTGCTTTAAAATCGCATCAGCTTCATTGACGGACGACAATCTCCTCCGCCATACACGTTCAAAAGGCCGCCCCATCCTCATGTCGACCGGGATGAGCACCCTGGACCAAATCGATCACGCTGTCGAGTTGTTGGGGAAAAAAGAGCTTGTCGTTCTACACACCACCAGCACCTACCCTGCTTTGTACGAAGAGCTGAATTTACGGGTAATCCCTGTTTTGAAGCTGCGCTACGGTATCCCGGTCGGCTATTCCGGGCATGAGACCGGGCTATCCACGACGATCGCTTCGGTTGCGATGGGCGCTTGCGTGGTGGAGCGTCACATCACCCTGGACAGGTCCATGTGGGGCTCAGACCAGGCCGCCTCGGTGGAGTCGCAGGGCTTTATGCGCCTGGTCCGCGATATCCGCCTGGTGGAAACAGCCATGGGAGATGGAGTCAAGCGGGTGATCGAGAGGGAAATGCCGATTATGAAAAAGCTCCGTCGCGTGGACACCAATGGAAGTGGCAAATAGTGGCTTTCCGGAGGATCGCATGACACGAATTGGGATCATGGAAGGGCGACTTTTTCCACCCGAGGCTGGTCGTTTCCAGAGTTTTCCGCGTGAGCATTGGGCTGAGGAGTTCGAACTGGCTGCTAAGGCCGGTTTGGATTGCATCGAATGGATCTATGACTTGTATGGTGCTGACGTCAACCCGCTTGCAACGACCAATGGCATCGAACGCATGAAATCGCTCTCCGAACAACATGGAGTTCGGGTCCTGTCTTTGTGCGCCGACTATTTCATGGACAGGCCGCTTGTGCGCGCCAGTCCTGCGGAATTGGATGTGCGGCTCGCCACCCTCGAATGGCTGATGAGCCGCTGCCAGCTGTTGGGCATGAACCGGATCGTAGTCCCTTTCGTGGACGCGTCCCGGATCGATACGGAGGCGGAATTTGACAATGTTTGCTCCGTACTAGCGGGTCTTCTGCCACTCGCTGTAGAGACCGGCATCGAACTCCATCTTGAAACATCCCTGTCTCCAAAAAGGTTTGCTGAATTGCTGGCGAGGCTACCGCACCCAATGATTAAAGCCAATTATGATTCGGGCAACAGCTCTTCGCTGGGGTATAAGCCCCAGGAAGAATTTGCAGCTTATGGCGAGCGCGTGGGGAGTGTGCACATCAAGGACCGCTTGTTGGGCGGGAGCACTGTCCCCCTTGGAAAGGGTGATGCGGATTTCCCGGCTCTCGCTGAAGGTCTAAAATCTGCCGGGTATGCTGGGGATTTTATCCTCCAGGTGGCACGCGAAACTGCCGGCAATGAGGTAAATTGGGCCAGGCAGAACCGTGATTTCGTTCAAAAGAATTTTATCGAACGGCTTTTGGAGCAGTCATGAAATTCCTGATCATCGGGCTCGGTGGGATCGGACAACGCCACCTTCGAAACTTGCGGGCACTGCTGGGAAAAGAGGTGGAAATTTCCGGGCAGGATCTCCGCCCCAATCCGCCGGTCCTTACAGATCAACTCCAAATCGATCCAGGCTCCAGCCTTCAGGAGGCGTACAATCTCCCCCTCTTTTTGGACCTTGAGCAGGCTCTGGCACAAAAGCCGGATGTCGTCTTTGTATGTAACCCATCCAGCCTGCATATCCCGGCGGCGATCCGGGCCGCACAGGCGGGGTGCCACCTGTTTATTGAAAAGCCACTTTCGAATAACTTAAATCAGTTGGATGAATTATTTGACCTGGTAGAGAGCCGCAGTCTGAAGGCAGTGGTGGGGTACCAAATGCGTTTCCATCCATGTTTGCGACGACTCCGCGAACTTGTCCTGGAAAGGAAGGTCGGTCGGATTCTGTCCGTACGTGCGGAAGTGGGTGAATATATGCCGGGTTGGCACACCTATGAGGATTATCGTCAAATCTATGCTGCGCGGCAGGATCTGGGAGGCGGCGTCATCCTCTCACAAATCCACGAATTGGATTATCTCTACTGGTTGTTCGGCCTTCCGCGCAGCATTTACACGGTGGGCGGTCACCTGAGCAACCTGGATATAGACGTGGAAGATACTGCAGACACACTGATGGAATGCGAGCTTGACGGCCGTCCGGTCCCGGTTACACTGCACCAGGATTACCTGCAGCGCCCATTAAGCCGGTTTTGTGAAGTGATCGGCGAGTCGGGTAAGATTCGAATGGACCTTCGGGAGCTTAAAGTGGACGTTTTTGATGATAAGGGCAAGCAGGTAAAAGCCAGTTCATATGAAGGTTTCCAGCGTAACCAGCTATTCCTGGACGAATTAAAGAGCTTCTTGGGGTGCTTAGAGGGGAAAGAGACGCAAATAGTCGGCCTGCGTGCCGGCGCGCAAAGCTTGCGGATGGCCCTCGCTGCGAAAGAATCCCTTGCGGAAGGAAAAGTGGTTAAGTTGACGAGGTGAACTCCATGGGTAATTTAAAAAAGAATTTATTCGATCTATCAGGACGCGTGGCGGTCATTACCGGCGGGACCGGGCTGCTAGGGCAGCAGCATGCTGAGGCGATCGCCAATGCCGGAGGCATCCCCGTTCTGGCGGATATCCAGGTTGAAACCGTGGATCCCCACAGTCGCGCCTGGAAGGAACGGTTTGGTGTGTCGGCCTGCACGATCAGAGCTGACATTACCCAGCCTAAAAGTATCAAATCACTCCTGGCTGAAATCCTGGAACAATTCGGCCGGGTGGATATTCTCATCAACAATGCCGCCAATAATCCCAAGATGGAGAAGACCGCCGAGGTGGAATTCTCCCGTCTTGAGAACTTCCCGTTGAAACAGTGGGAGAGCGATCTATCGGTGGGATTGACCGGGGCTTTCCTCTGTTCCCAAATCATCGGCAGCGAAATGGCAAAACGGAAAAGGGGGGTGATTGTGAATGTCGCATCCGACCTGGCTGTGATCGCGCCCGACCAGCGCCTCTACCGCAAGGAAGGGCTTCCAAATGACCTGCAGCCAGTCAAGCCGGTTACTTATTCGGTTGTTAAAACTGGCCTGGTAGGGCTGACCCGTTACCTGGCTACCTATTGGGCTGAAGCCGGGATTCGGGTTAATGCCATTTCACCCGGAGGGGTGTACAACAACCAGCCGGATGAATTCGTCCAGCGGCTCGCCAACCTCATTCCCTTGGGGCGCATGGCAAAGATGGACGAGTACCAGGCCGCAATCCTTTTCCTTTGCTCGGATGCCTCCTCGTATATGACCGGAACAAACCTGGTCATCGATGGTGGGCGGAGCAGTTGGTGATAATGGGAGGACTCCATGATCCAAGCGACCATTGAAACCGAACTAAAGTTGCACCAGCAAACTCTCGCGCAGACGGTCCAACAGTCGGCAGAATTAATCAATACCATGGCGATGAGCATGGTCACTTGCTTTGAGCAGGGGAATAAGATCCTTATCTGCGGAAATGGTGGCAGTGCAGCCGATGCGCAGCATGTGGCTGGAGAGTTCGTCAACCGCTTTCACATGAACCGGCGCGCTTTACCTGCCATAGCCCTATCAACTGACACCTCGATCCTGACCGCGATTGGAAATGATTCTGGGTTTGAGAATATCTTTTCCCGCCAGGTGGAAGCCCTCGCCTGCTCGGGAGATATCCTGGTAGGCATCAGTACCAGCGGCAGCTCTCCAGACGTTCTGAACGCAATGGATGCAGCCCGGGCAAGCGGAATGCTGACCATGGGATTTACGGGGGAAATGGGGCGGGAAACCATGGCACCGAAATGCGATTATTGCCTGGCTGTATCATCTGCAGACACTCCCCGCATCCAGGAATGCCACATCTTTATCTGGCACGTGATCTGTGGAATTGTGGAGCAGACACTATTTTCGAACCAGGAAAAAAGTAAACCACAAAAATGAGAAAAACCTTGGCTGACAATGAAGAAATTTCAAACTAAAACCTTATTCTTACTAACAATTGTTCTCATCAGCATCATCGGTGGTGTATTAGTCATTTATAGTACCGCGAATGGTCCTTGGGGGTATACCGATCCGGTAGCGTATATTTCCACAGCCCGCAGCCTGGCAAACGGTCAGGGGTTGGGTTATTACGAGGCTGATGCTGCATTCAAGGTATATACCATTCAGCCCCCCTTTTATTCAATTGTATTAAGCGCCTTTGGTTTGTTCAGAATCAACCTGGTTGTAGCAGCCCGCTGGTTGAATATTTTTGCTTTCGTGGCATCAATTTTCATCGCTGGCTGGATACTTTTCCGCTTTAGCCGTGTTCCGGCATTGGGTATTATCGCGAGCGCAATGTTGTGCGTATTTCCGTTTATGGTAGTAATGTCTAGCTCGGCTTATTCTGAACCTCTTTTCATCCTGCTGTGTTTATCCGGGGGATTGTATCTGTTGTATTACTTGCAGCACGAGAAGCTTTACGAACTAATTCTATGTAGTTTACTGTTTGGGGTGCTCCCTTTGACTCGTTACGCTGGCATTGCAATGATCATTTCAGCAGGGTTGAGCATCCTGTTATTCTCATCAGGGAAGACCTGGTCCCGGGTTAAAAAGGCAATCTTGTTCGTCATTGTCGCGAGTTTACCAATTCTGGCTTGGCTTGGATGGGTTTATTTGTCCACTGCCCACAGTATTGGCGGGCGCAGCCTTGAATTAAATTTGGGGAGCCTGGCAGCACAGTTCCAGGCGTTCCGGGGTATTTTCATGGATACGGTCTGGAAATGGGTTCCCTTTCAATCACATAAAACTCTTTTACGCTATATTGTCAGATTCATCATAATGGGGATTGGGCTGGTTATTATTCTGATCCTCTCTATATTTGCTGAGCGTCGAATCCGCAAGGCTTCTGCTGAAGACGCGATTAATTCAGGCATTCGTATTTTTGCCTTTTTTGGACTGTCATCGTTGATCTTTATCGGGGTGTTGATCGCCACGTATTTATTTACGCTCCCAACAATAGATATTGATAATAGGATGTTTCTGCCATTCTATGTTTGTACCATTATGAACCTGTTGGGTGGGGTTGCCTTGTGGCACTTTGCCTGGTTTAAGGGACGGATGCAAATCCTTCAGATAGTTCCCTGGCTGATCGCGGTAATATGTGTAGTTTGGTATATTCCACAAACACTGAATCAAATGGAGTTTTATCATGCCGGGGATGGATTGACTGCTTATCACTGGGACCACTCTACGATTGTACAGGCTGTGCGGGAAGTGCCGTCTGACCAACCGGTGATTTCGAACGACTGGGAACTGCTAATGCTTTGGACAGGGCGACCGATTCATGGCTTTTGGTACAACTTTCCACTCGAACCTCTCCAGAAAACAATGTATGGGACAGATCCAAGAGACAATACGCAATCCATTTTCTGCAGGCAAGGAGGCGTGTTGGTAATCTTCAATGATTTTCCATCCCAGTTTATTAATCATGTTGGCGCTTCGTACAAGGACCAATGGTCGAACATGTTCGAAGGATTGTCTGTCTTCGGTGTTTATTCGGATGGAACGATTTATCTCTGCCATTAACCGGTTAGGCGAGACCAAGCATAAATGAATATGCAATTGTTTATTTTAAAAGTTCTGAAATTTATCAGGCGACCATCATTTTTGGCTTTCGCCTTTTACACCTTCCTTACATTCGTTATGACATTTCCACTCATATTACGGATGAACCAGATTATGGGAGATGCAGGTGGCGATGGCACCTATTTTGTCTGGCTCATTCGCTGGTACCAGAAGGCGCTCTTTGAATTAAAAATATATCCTTTCTTTAATCCTAATATGAATTACCCCCAGGGCTGGAATCTCGCCTCCACCGATATCAGCCCGGTCATGGTTGCATTGGCGCTGCCGGTGAGCCTGCTATTCGGCTCAACCAGTGGATATAACTTTTCCATGCTTTTGAGTTTCATTCTGTCGGGCTGGGGGATGTATATGTGGATCAAACATCTAACCAGGAATGATATGGCGGGACTAGTTGCTGGGACGATTTACGCTTTCCTCCCTTTTCACATGGCGCATTTCCTGATCGGTCACCTAAGCCTGGCTGGAATGCAATGGTTCCCATTCTATTTTTGGGGTTTATATGATCTTTTAAAACAGGAAAAATTTAGTTGGAAACCTGTCCTTTTGGCAGGGGTTTCCATCGGTTTTATCAGCGGAACAAGCAGCTATTACGTCTACATGACGATAATCATTTCGGCCATTTTTTTGCTTGGATTTCTTGTTTTCAAAGGGTATAAGCGCCTGAAGTCTCCCGTATTCTGGAAAAGTTTTATTCTTTTTAGTATGATTAGTATTGTGCTAGTTGGGATTGCGATGCTGCCTTACTTAAGCTTCAATGCCCAGGGTGGACTTGCATCACGCTCATTGGAGTACGCATCCACGTATTCAGCCAGCCCGACAGACTATGTGATTCCATCCATCAAGCAATTCCTGTGGGGAGGGTGGATTGATAATCGCTTCAGCCCTGAGATTTGGCAAGAATCAACATTGTATATTGGCATAGTGGCATTTGTACTCGCAGTAATCGCCTGGTTGAGGAGAGATCGCACTGCCCATCCGGCGTTATTAAATATTGCCCTTGTAGTTTCCATATCTGCATTTATCCTTTCCCTGGGCATAGATCTACACTGGTTGGGCCAGAAAATTACCTTCATGCCCAGGATCTTGCAGCCCATTTTTCACCGCATAGATTTTCCGGAAATTTACCTGCCCGCTTATTACTTTTTCCTGTATCTCCCATTTTTCTCCAAGATGCGGGTGATGATGCGCTTTGGGTTGTTCACCCTGATCTTCTCAAGTCTGATGGCTGGTCTTGGGACGCATGTGCTGTTAAATGCTTTATTACAAAAAAGTAAACGGTGGCTCGGGATTGGTTTGCTTGTTCTGATTTTTGTGGATTTTTACCCCGGTATATTCACGAAGTTTTCCACCATCGAGGCTCGCCCCGTTGACTATTGGCTTGCGACCCAACCTGATACGGGTTCGGTAGCCCAGTTCCCGTTCAGCCAGGAATCTGACCAGGGACAGGTTTACAATACTCTTGTCAGTAAAAAGCCGTACCTGGGCGGTTTTTTCAACGCAAATCACCCTGAACAATATGATCGCATTCAACCCATCATGGAAGGGTTCCCCTCCATTGAAAGTGTGGGTTTGCTTAGGACATTGGGCGTAGCATATGTAATCGTTGATTCATCGATGTATTCTGATTTCAAAACCGTTGACCAGACGATTCAATCGTTTGGACTGCGGCTGTCGAACGTCAGCGTAGCAGAATATGTCTACGTTTGGCGATAGGAATCTACTTTAGTCGACATGAACTTATCAAAAAAATGTAGTAAGGAAGGCTGAAAATATGAAACGCGAAGTCAAAATTGGGAGCAGGTTGATCGGTGACGGGCACCCGGTATTCATCGTCGCAGAGATCGGCATCAACCATAACGGCGATTTGGAAATCGCCAAGCGTATGATAGACGCGGCGGTCCACGCTGGTGTGGATGCGGTCAAGTTCCAGAAACGCACCCCCGAACTATCCACCCCGCCCGAACAGCAAAAGCAGATGCGCGAGACTCCCTGGGGCTATATTTCGTACCTGGAGTATCGCCACAAGGTCGAATTTAGTGAATCTGAATATAGGGAGATCGATCGCTATTGTAAAGGAAAAAAAATTCCTTGGTTCGCTTCGGTCTGGGATGAACAGGCAGTGGATTTTATGGGGAATTTCGATACACCCGTTTACAAAATCCCGTCGGCTTCCCTGACAGACCATAATTTATTGCGCCATGCCCGACATACCGACAAGCCGTTGATCCTCTCAACGGGAATGTCCACCATGGAGGAGATCCGGGCTGCGGTGAAAGTTACCGGGACCAAGGACCTGGTGATTACGCATTGCACAAGCACCTATCCATGCGAACCCAACCAGCTCAACATGCGAGTAATCAATGCATTGCGCGATGAGTTTCCCTGCCCAATCGGGTACTCCGGCCATGAAGTAGGCCTGGTTCCTCCGGTAGTGGCGGTGTCGTTGGGAGCCTGCATGGTGGAGCGCCACCTGACCCTCGACCGGGCCATGTGGGGGTCTGACCAGGCAGCTTCGGTGGAACCGGGAGGGTTCGACCGCCTGGTCATGTATATTCGAGTCTGTGAAGAATCACTGGGCGACGGATTCAAGCGGGTTTATGAGAGTGAAAAACCCTCTCTTAAAAAACTTCGGCGGGTGGTCTCTCAAGCGTCCTAAAAAATCTCTCGAGTTTTGTTGATTATTTAAATGAGATTATAGGTTCAACAATGTGAAAAAGAAGAACTGGCAAATTTACTATCCGATTTTGCTCGGGACGTATGCTGCTGTGGGATTGGTTAGTGTCAACATCAGCCAGATGTTTCTATCGGCTGGTATGCGCTCTATCATGCTAACGGTCATTTTTTCGCTAGCGGTCTATGCACTATTTTGTTGGCGGATCAAGGATGAGCATAAGGCTGCCATGCTTTGTGCATGGTTTATGCTGTTTTTCTTCGCTTATGGGCATATATTTGGGGCCTTGGAAGAAATTAAAATATTCGGGGTGGTGGTAGGAAGGCATCGTTTCATATTCCCTCTCTGGCTGGCGGTGTTTGGGACGGGGGCATGGTGGATTTACAGGCGGGCTGCCAGATTAGAAACCTTCAGTCGGATTCTTAATATGGTGGGTATTGTTTTATTAATTATCCCGATATTCCAGATAGGACTATTTGAATGGCACAGGTATAGCCCCGTTACAGGAATAGAAAATGTAACCACCACATCGATTATTCAGGGAACCTCATCATTATCAAATAATAAATTGCCGGATATATATTACATCATATTGGATGGGTATCCCAGGCAGGATGTGCTTCTAAAGTATCACAACTTCGATAATATCGACTTTATCAATGAACTGGAGGCGATAGGATTTTATGTTCCAACTTGCAGCCAGAGTAACTATGCCATGACAGACCTCTCCTTGAGTTCCTCCCTCAATATGAATTATCTTGAAGGGTTGAATCAGAATATTCATGCCATTAATTTAACGGAGAGTATTATTCATAATGGAGTACGCCAGTTTTTGGAACAGGAAGGTTATAAAACAGTTTCTTTCGATAGTGGTATCTGGTTCACAGAACTTCAAGATGCCTCGTACTATATAAGCCAAAACCGGCCAGTAATCAGTTCATTTTTTGATTTTACATATCTTTCAGAGTTCGAATTCCTGTTTGTTAGAACCACTGTGCTGCGTCTAGCTGAAGAAGCAAAGTCAGCCTGGCTGGACGCGCTGTTTCAAAATCCTCAAAAAGAAAATTATGATCGTATCCTGTTCGAGTTTGACCAATTGGGAAATTCACCTTCTTTACCGGGACCGAAATTCGTATTTGTCCATATAATGGCGCCCCATGGATACCCGTTCATATTCGACGCCGAAGGCAATTTGGTGGAAGCCAATTCAACTGACCCGGCATTAGGGAACGACTTACTGTATATAAATAAAAGAACGCTCGAAGCTGTTCGGGCGATCATTCTCCAATCGAAAATACCGCCGATCATCATTATTCAAGGGGACCACGGCATTGACACAGAAGTCCGCATGGCAAACCTAATCGCGTACTATTTTCCGAACGGCGGAATTAAATTTCTTTATCCGACCATCACCCCGGTCAACTCTTTCCGGCTGGTTTTCAATACTTACTTTGGACAGGATTTACCTCTTCTGCCGGATGTAAGTTATTACTCATCTTATGAAGATATGTTTCATTTCACTGAAGTCCAATATTCTTGTAATCCATAAGCAAAAATTATGTCGAAAGAATAGCAAGTATGCATAAAAACGCTGACCAATCTTTTACCCATTACCAGAGGTGACCTATCCCTATGATTAGTAAGTCCAATCTCGCATTGGAGCAGCGCCTGCGCCGATTTTTTGAACTGACACGCATTTTTATTTTGGCGCGGCAGGTGGCGGCGCATTCCCACCCATCTCCTGAGCGGGGGTCTGTCGTCTTTTTTAATGCGTCTGCGCGTCTCTCGGGACTCAGCCAGAATGCGGCCTTTTCGCTCATCACTTCCTGGGCGGTGCGGCTGGCAGGGGCACCGGTAGTGCATTTTGTCTGCAAAGCTGGGATGAGTCGTTGCGTGCTGGGGGCTGACCAGGATCACCCGCAGCAGCTGCCTCCGTGCGGTATGTGTTTCCGCCAGTCGAAAATAAATTTTGCCGGGGCAAATGTCCGAACTTTCTCGTATCGACGGGATGAATCGTTGGATTCAACCCTTAAAACGATGACCCTGGCTGAACTCGTCCACTACGACCAGCCTTTGCCGGATCCTTGGTTATCGAGTTCCAAATCACTGGCTTCCTTGCCAATGGGTGCGCTGATCCTGCCCTCTTTATACTGGAGGATGCGTCGACAAACCCTTGAGGATAATGAACCCACCCGCTTCCTTTGTCGCGAATTTATCCTTTCTGCCTGGAATGTGGCGGTCGAATTCCATGACCTGCTGGAAAATATTAAACCCCAGTCGGTGGTTTTGTTTAATGGGCTGCAATTTCCCGAAGCAGTCGCAGCCTGGTTGTGCCGCCGTTATGGCACGCGCGCCATCACCCACGAGACCAGTTTCCAACCGATCAGCGCATTTTTCCTGGATGGGGAGGTCACCACTTATTCAATCCCACTCCCGAAGGAAGATCTTACACCGGAGCAGGATGCCCTGGTGGAAGCTGACCTGCAAAAACGCCGAGAAGGTGATTTCATCATGGCCGGCATCAAATTTTGGAAGGGCATGCAGGGGTTGCCAGATGAATTGGTGAAGAAAGCCGCCTCATTCAAACAAGTGGTGACGGTATTCACCAACATCATTTTCGATACCAGCCTGGTGTTGGCCAACGTGGTCTTTACGGACATGTTTTCCTGGCTGGACGAACTACTGAAGGTCATCCGGGCGCATCCGGAAACGTTGTTTGTTGTTCGTGCCCACCCGGATGAAGACCGTCCTGGCAAAACCAGCCGCGAGTCTGTTGCAATGTGGGTTGAGCGAAACCATGTGACAGCCCTCCCCAATGTAATTTTCATCACACCGCAGGAGACCATCAGCTCTTATGAGTTAGCCCGCTTATCCAAATTCGTCTTGACCTACAATTCGACGATCGGCATTGAGATCACTCTTACCGGCAAACCGGTGCTTTGTGCGGGGCGGGCATCTTTCAATGAGCACCAGACCGCTTATTTTGAACCGGATCGACAGGCGTACTTTCGCCGGTTCGAGTCCTTGCTGGCCACTGGTAAGCCTGAAGTTCCCGCAGACCATCTGCGGAACGCCCGTCGTTACTGGTATTTCCGGAATTACCGTTATACTCTCCCATTTGGGACCTTCCTCGAAGCGGCTGCCCCCGCGGGTTATGTCCGACTTAAAAAGATTACCTGGCTTGATTTACTCCCGGAACAGTCAGCCACTATACGCGCCCTTTTAAATGGTCTGTTACACGGGAAACGGTTTGAACTGGATTCTTGACGAAACAAGATTCCCTTGTGATTTAGAGAATCATCATACGCATTTGGTATGAAATCTATCCCATGTATGAAGTTCCGGAAACATCGCTTGCTACCGTTAGTCGTTCATATAAAGGAAATTCATGAGATCTCTCCGGATTGATTCATGAACTGCTCCGTAGTCATTCGCGCTTATAACGAAGAGCATCATATCGGACGCTTGCTGCAAGGTGTCCGCCACCAGACGCTGCAGGATGTCGAGGTTGTCCTGGTAGATTCAGGATCCACAGATGCCACTGCAGCCATTGCCGCCAATTACGGCGCCAGGGTGGTGCATATCCCACCTGCGGAATTCACCTTCGGGCGTTCATTGAACCTTGGCCTGGGTGCAACGTCCTGTAGCTTGGTTGCAATCGCCAGTGCCCACGTTTACCCGGTCTATCCCGACTGGCTGGAACGCCTGCTTGCCCCATTTTCCGACCCGCAAGTATCCCTGACATATGGCAGGCAGCGCGGCGACGAGAAGTCGATGTTTTCAGAACAGCAGATATTTTCCCGCTGGTACCCACCTGCACCGGTGGCACGCCAAAACCAGCCCTTCTGCAATAATGCCAACGCCGCAATACGGCGGTCAGTGTGGGAAGCACACCCATATGATGAGACACTGACCGGGCTGGAAGACCTGGCCTGGGCAAAGGAAATACAGGGTGCTGGAGGCGTCATATCGTATGTGGCGGAGGCGGAAGTTGTGCATGTTCATAATGAAACGCCAACCAGCGTGTTTAATCGTTACCGGCGTGAGGGCATGGCCTTCAAGTGTATCTACCCGGAGGCACATTTCAGCCTTTATGATTTTGCCCGGAATGTTTTCTCAAGTATTAGCTTTGACTTGCTCCATTCCACGCGTGGACGCCAATTATGGCACAGCCTGCCTGGCATATTTTGGTTCCGATTCAACCAATTTTGGGGCACGTACCAGGGCTACCGCCATTCCGGCTTGCTGACCCCCGACCTGCGCCAGACGTTCTATTACCACGTAGGCTGGGAGAGGGCAGCTCCCGTCAAGCGGGATGTGGAGCCGATTCGGTATAATGAGTAATCCATGACCAAACTCGCCGCCCTCGTTCCCATGCGCCACCACTCACAGCGCGTCCCAGGCAAGAATTATCGTCCGATGGCGGGTAAGCCGCTATACCAGCACATCATCGAAACCTTGCTGGCGGTTTCCGAGGTCGACGAAATCCTGGTGGATACGGATTCGCCCCCCATCATAAATGGCCTGAGACATGACTTCCCGACAGTCAGAGTGATCGAGCGTCCCAAGCAATTACGCTCTGACACGATTTCAATGAATGAGATTTTGCTGTACGATACCTCCCAGGTGGAGGCTGATTTCTTCCTACAGACCCACAGCACGAACCCGCTGCTCCTTCCCGGGACGATCTCGAAAGCCATCCAGGAATTTTTAACTGATTATCCCGCGCACGATTCACTTTTCTCGGTGACGCGTTTGCATACCCGCCTGTATGACAAGGATGGAAAGGCGATAAACCACGATCCCGAGGTTTTGCTCCAAACACAGGATCTTCCGCCGGTTTACGAAGAGAATTCATGCATCTACATCTTTACCCGCGAAATCTTGTCCCACCGCAGCAACCGTATCGGAAACAATCCCATGCTGTTCGAGATCGATGCCGCGGAAGCCTGGGATATTGATGAGGAAATTGATTTTGAAATAACCGATTTTCTAATGAAACAACGCAAGCAATAACTTCTCACCTTATAATCTTCCTTCCGAAACCGCCTATGCCAACAATTCTTTTTTCTTCTCCATATATGCTCCTTTCAATCGACCGTTTTCGACCAATGCTGGAACGGTATGGTTTGGATTTGATCATCCCCAAGGTCCAGGAACGCCTTTTGGAAAGCGACCTGCTGATATACGCCGGTCAATTCGATGGGGCTCTCTGCGGTGACGATTATTTCACCGCGAAGGTACTCATTGCCTGCGCGCCACGGTTAAAGGTTATCTCCAAGTGGGGCACAGGTGTGGACTCGATCGATGCCGAGGCTTGTGAGCGTCTTGGCGTGAAACTCTGCCGGACACCAAATGCCTTTACCCTCCCGGTCACTGATTCGGTGATGGGTTACATGCTGGCATTTGCCCGCCGCCAACCCTGGATGGACAGGGTCATGAAAACCGGCGAATGGAAGAAAGACCCTGGAAGAGCCCTGCACGAATGCACCTTGGGGGTGGTGGGGGTGGGTACGATCGGAAAAACCGTCATCCGCAGGGCACACGCCTTTGGGATGGACCTGCTAGGCAATGACATCGTTGAGATAGACCACGTTTTTATTGCTGAAACCGGGTTGAATATGACAACGTTGGATGATCTGCTTGCCCGCTCCGACTTTGTTTCCTTGAACTGCACCCTGAACCCCACCAGCCACCATCTTATCAATGCCCGTACCCTCGGCCGGATGCGACCGCATGCGGTTCTCATTAACACCGCCCGCGGCTCCATAGTGGATGAACCAGCGCTGGTGGCAGCGCTCCAGGCTGGTACAATTGCGGGCGCGGCCTTGGATGTATTCGAGACCGAGCCCTTGCCACCCAGCAGCCCCCTAAAAAAAATGGATAACGTCATATTGGCTCCGCACAACGCCAATTCCAGCCCGGCTGCCTGGGAACGGGTGCATTGGAACACGATCAAGAATTTGGTCGAGGGGTTGGGGATTGTCTTTAGAGGTGTCGATGAAGTGGTTTAAACGGGTTCCCTGGTTCTACATTTTATTCACATTTTATCCCCTGCTGTCCCTATGGAACACCAACGCGACTGAAATTGATCCTTTGGTTGTTGTGCGTCCGCTCCTCATTACCCTGGCCGGGTCGGCTATTCTTTACCTGGTTCTTTACCTGATTTTCCACCAAACGGAGAGGGCGGCCTGGTTAGGTGCATTAATTCTGCTTCTCTTCTTCTCTTACGGTCATATTTATGATCTTTTCCGACACTCGACAGTAATAAGTGCCCTGGGACGTCATCGCGTTTTGATCCCCATTTACGTTGTAATTTTGGGCTTTGGCATATGGGGAATCCTGTCCCTTGTAAAGAAGCTAAAGAGTTTCTCCCAATATTTGAATATTGTAAGCGCCCTATTATTTTTCTATTCAGTAGTTCAACTGGGTTATTTTTATATCTCAACTGCTTTTGCTGCCCACCAGGAAGCCTCCGTTCAAAATAACTCGATAATAAATTTAAGCCGAAACGATATGCCGGATGTTTATTTTATTGTTTTAGACCAATATATGCGTGCAGATGCATTGCAGCAAGAGATGGGTTATGACAATACAGCGTTTATAAACCAGTTAGATGAATTGGGATTCTATGTGGCGCAATGCAGTCGTCCAAATTACGGAGACACGCGCGAATCAATTGCTTCAACCTTGAATTTGAATTATTTGCCTGCGTTGGAGAAGGTGACTGGTTTAACTATTGATGACAATGGCTTCTGGACCCTCATCAAAGATAGTGAGGTGCGGCATCAACTCCAGGGGATTGGCTATAAAACGGTCTCTTTCCGGTCTGAATACCCTTGGCTGGAACTTTCGGACGCGGATGTATTCCTGGGATTAGATCGCCCGTCCATCGGCTCCCAGTATCTGTATCCATTTGAGACTTTGTATATAAAGACCACTGCTGCAGTTCTCCTCGCAGCTACGGAAAGCAAGCTAAATCTAACCACACTTTTTCAAACGGACTCAAGCCAGCAACCTTTTACAGCCGTTGCAGCTGTAGAAGATCCTTTCCTGCGGTTCCATATTGATTTGGAGTTATTCATCCTCGCAAAACTTCCCGAAATTCCCGCCATCGCCGGTCCCAAATTTGTCTACGCCCATATCTTAATTCCCCACGGTCCCCATGTATTTGGACCAAACGGTGAGATAATGAACGACCCAAGCTATACCAGCAATGATACGTCCAATGCTACTGGAAGCGTAATCGACCACGAAGGTTACATCGACGGAGTGGAGTATATTAATAAGAGGATCGTTCCCATTCTCGAAAGCATTATCGCCGAATCAAAAAATCCTCCCATCATCATCATTGAAGGTGATCATGGCTACCAGGATGGCAATCCGGGTCAATTTACAAACCTGGAAGCCTATTATCTGCCCCGCGGCTATGATAGTCTGTATCCTTCGATAACACCCGTTAATTCGTTTCGCATCATCCTCGATCAATATTTTGGGGCAAGTTACCCACTCCTGCCGGACATCACATTCCACGGCGACGCTGCACCCGAAACATTTCCAGATTGCATACCCTGATAGGAGGTGGAACCATGCCTGAAATGAAAAATGTTCTTATCACCGGTGCTGCGGGAGGCATTGGGCGCGCCACTGTCCATCTCTTTAGTAAAAATGGTTGGCGCGTTATCGGTGTGGACCGTCTACCGTACGGCAAGGGTTTTCCCGGCGATGGCCTGTTTATTCAAGCGGAGATTTCAAGGCCTGAGTCAATGGAATCAATTTTCCTTCAAATCAAGTCTTACACACCAACATTGGATGCCCTAATCAATAACGCCGCAGTCCAGGTTGCCAAGCCGTTGATCGAAACCACGGTCGAAGAATGGGACATGGTCATCGCCAATAATCTGCGGCCGGCCTTCCTGCTTGCCAAGCTGGTCTACCCGCTATTCAAGGCAGCCGGAGGGGGAGCTATTGTCAACGTTTCCTCCGTCCATGCGGTGCAGACCTCCGAAAATATTGCCGCTTATGCTGCCAGCAAGGGTGGACTTTTGGCGTTGACACGCGCTACGGCCATCGAGTTTGCCAAGGACAACATCCGTGTCAACGCCATCCTGCCTGGTGCGGTGGATACCCCCATGCTGCGCGCCGGCTTGAATCGGGGTCATGTTTCAGGGGAGGATGTTTACGCCCGCCTGGATAACCTGGCGCGCAGGACCGTCAATGGACGTGTCGGACAACCTTCTGAAATTGCACATGCCATCTATTTCCTTGCCGATGATACCCAGTCATCGTTTATGACCGGGCAGGCCATGATTGTCGATGGCGGCGCGACGGCCAGGTTGAGCACAGAGTAAAAAAGCGAGAGAGAGTTTGAAGCAAACCATTAAACGGATCGTTCCAGTCCCGGCATGGAATTTCCTTCGCAAGGGCTATAGCGGGTTGATACATCTGCCTGACCTCCCGGGGGTTTATTTTCATCCATGGCGGCGCGAAAGCATGACACGTCTGGTCGAATTGAAAGATATTCATAAGGGAAAACGTGCATTTATCATCGGGAATGGTCCCAGCTTGAAGCAAACCAATTTGGCTAAACTTAAAACTGAATACACCTTTGGCCTGAACCGCATCTACCTGATGTTTCCCGAGCTTGGATTTGGAACCACGTATTTTGTCTCGGTCAATGACCTAGTCATAGAGCAATGCGCTGGAGAAATTTCTACTCTGTCCATGCCGAAATTCCTGTCGTGGCGCTCGCATCGATTTTTCCCCTCCGGGCCAATCCCTGCCACTTTTCTTTACACTACTTACGATAACCCTGCTTTTGCGCGGGACGTTAGTCACCGGGTTTGGGAAAGCGCGACGGTCACTTATGTCGCGCTCCAACTGGCATTCCACATGGGCTTCGAGCAGGTAATCCTCGTGGGGGTGGATCATAATTCCAATGTGCCTGGGAAAGCTAATTCGACGATTGTCTCTCAAGGAGACGATCCCAACCACTTCGTCCCCGGTTATTTCGGCAAGGGCTTCCGCTGGCAACTCCCTGACTTTGAGACCTCCGAGATCGGTTACCGGTTGGCGCGGCAGGCTTTTGAGAGGGAAGGGCGGCAGATCCTGGACGCCACTTTAGGCGGCAATTTAACTATATTCCCCAAGGTTGAATACGGGTCTCTTTTCAAATAGCATGTCTGACCTTCCCCTCGTTTCCATTGTTACTCCCTCATACAATCAGGCTCGTTTCCTGGAGACCACTCTCCACTCGGTTCTCGATCAGGACTTTCCCAAAATTGAATACCTGGTCGTGGACGGGGCTTCCACCGATGGAAGCGTGGATATTATCCGCAGGTACGCAGACCGTTTGACATGGTGGGTATCCGAGAAGGATTCTGGTCAATCAGAGGCAATCAATAAGGGTCTGCGCAGGGCACGCGGGGAATTTGTAGGTTGGCTGAACTCTGATGACGTGTACCTGCCCGGGGCGGTTTCCGCTGCAGTCGCGGTTTTCAAGTCCAACCCCGCTGCGGGGGTTGTCTACGGAGATGCCCTGGCAATCGACGCCGAGGGCAGATCATTGAACCTTATGCGCTCCCGTCAGTATTCGCTGCTCGACCTGTTGGCATTCAACATCATCTGCCAGCCAGCTGCATTCATGCGCCGTTCGGTGTTGGAACAGGTGGATTACCTTAACCTCGATTATCACCTGCTGATGGATAATCTGCTTTGGATTAACATGGCTGCGACCGCCCCGCTTATTCATGTGCCACAAGTATGGGCTTCTGCCCGTTACCATGATCAAGCCAAAAACCGTACCGGGGGTGCATCTTACGGGCGAGAAGCTAAAATGCTGGTCGATGACCTGAAAACCCAACCTGAGTTTTCGGGGATCATCAAAGACAATGAAAAACGAATTGTGGCAGGTTTGAATCGTTTCGACGCCTTCTATTTGACCGATGCCGGTCAGTCGCGGGAAGCTCTGCGCGCCTACGGGCGTTCCTTCCGCTTGCGCCCATCAACCGCCCTTGGCGATTGGAAGCACATCCTGCTGGCATTTTTCTCCCTCCTGGGGCTGCAAAAGGTCCGTTCCCTGTATGACCGTGTTCGATCACGCGGCTTGAACCAGGTGAAATAAGAAATGCAAGCTCGCAAGTGGATCTCCTGGTCACTCGCAATTTTGCCAACCCTGGTGGGAATCTTTTGCATTCTCCTGGCCTTGCTTCCCTACGGAATCCTAAAACCGTTTGCCGATTCACTCATGAGGGATGGAAATTTTAATTCCCTGAAGCCGTGGAATGCGGCTGTTTTCAAAGTGCTGCTTGGATCGGGAGGTTTGATTTTTCTTGCGATGGCGGTGTTGACCGGGCTGCAGCGCTGGAATATTTTAGGTCTATTCTTTAAACGGTTGCAGACTGATGCTGGTACTTTTTTCGCCGACCACCACCCTCGCAAGGATGAACTTGGATTCCTGGCAGTCTTGCTGGTCATCATGGTACTGGCGGTCGTCGCCCGGCTGGAATATATTACCTCGTCTTTGCATCACGACGAAGCTTATTCCTATGTTGCCTTTGCCCATTCCTTTTTTAGTGCAATCACGGATTATCACCTGCCTAACAACCACGTTTTTCATTCCATCCTGGTATATATTTCGACCACTATTTTCGGGATCCAACCCTGGGCAGTGCGGCTCCCGGCTTTCACGGCAGGAGTGCTACTCGTCCCTGCAATTTACTGGCTTGCCAAACGGCTGTATGACCGCTGGACCGCTCTCGGCGCAGCCCTTTTGGTGGCCTGGTGGCCTACGCTGGTTAATTATTCGAACAACGCCCGTGGATACACCCTGGTGGCCCTCTTTACACTTTTGACATTGACTCTAGGCAGCATCGTTCTCAAGGAAAAAAACCTTTTTGCATGGGTGTTGATCGGCTTATTCTCTGCGCTGGGTCTTTATACGATCCCCGTGATGCTATTTCCTTTCGGGATGCTATTTGTCTGGATTTTAATGAGCAATCAAGTTGAGGGACCTGGACCATACCGATCCAAAAAGGATTTCTTAAAGTACTGGGTGGCAGCCGGCCTCGGAACCGCGGCATTAACAATGATACTTTACACACCCATTCTGATTTACACGGGTTGGCAAAAAGTTTTCGAGAACGGGTTTGTCGCCCCACTTCCATGGCGAGATCTATTGCCAACTCTCTCCCAACGGTTCGTCGAGACATGGGCAGAATGGACTAACAGGGTTCCGGTATTTATCGGTATCCTCATTGCCGTAGGCTGGACCCTTAGCCTGGTGTTCCACCGACGGCTTTCCTCTACTCTCGTCCCACTGCAACTGGCAGTCTTATTGTGGGGTGCTACCTTGATCCTGATCCAGCGGATGAATGCCTGGGCGAAGGTGTGGCTATTTCTTCTTCCATTGTTGCTTATGTGGGCTGTCGTCGGAATCATCGGATTTTTGGTGAAAATCCGGTTGATATTCCTGCTTAACCTACCCTTAGCCGCGCTATTTATCGGGTTGGGTCTGTCGGCAAGAATCCTTTTCACGGTCAGGCTTGTGCCTGAGCTTCCATCTATTTGGGCTGACCAGGGGCCCGAGGAAAAAGCAGTCGTGTTCATTCAAAGACAATTGCAGGAAGGCGATCTGATAATAATCGACTCGCCTGACGATGCTCCCGTGTGGTACTATTCCAAATTGCACAACATTCCGGATTCCCGGTTCAACTTGCGAATTGGTGCCTCGGGGCGTTACCTGGTTTTAGTGGACCCTGGTGAAGGTCAGACACCTGCTTCGGTGATTGCAGCGCGCGGTCCCAGCTCCTCGATACTGGATGCTCAAGCCTGCGTCCTGATGCAATCATTTGGGAAGATGCAAATATTTGATTGTCCTCAAAAGTAAACAATGAACACTTAATGCATCATGCATATGTGAGCATAATTTTAATTAATAGTTGGAGTTGATCCGTGAGAAGGTTCCTGACTAGAAAAATAATATTCCGAGAGCGCCCGTGGGTATGGAAGCTCTCGCTGATTCTGGCTCTCCTGGCGGGATTTGGTCTGCGCATGATCAACCTGACCAACCCTCCGCTTGATTTTGCTTCGACACGCCAGTTGTTTTCTGCTTTAAAGGCGCGTGGCATGTACTACCAATATGTCACCGATGTACCCGCTGCGACGCGCCAACAGGCAATCTCATTGGGCGATGTGGGTATCGTGGAACCGCCCATCCTTGAAACGATTGTGTCGCAGACCTACCGTTTGACTGGCGAATATATTTGGATTGGGCGCATCTATTCATCCGTGTTCTGGGTATTGGGTGGGTTGGGACTTTTCCTGCTAATCCGTGAATTTGCCTCCACCAGTGCAGCTATGATCGGAACCCTGTTTTATCTTTTTGTTCCGTTTGGAGTCATCGCCAGCCGTGCTTTCATGCCGGACCCATTGATGGTGGCACTCATCGTTTATTCCCTTTTGGCGCTTTTCAGGTGGCAGAACACCAGCAAATGGAAATGGGCCATCCTCTTTGGCATCTTCGCCGGTGCAACACTTTTTGTTAAAAACCTGTCTGTTTTCATAGTCGTGGGTGGATTTGCGGGGGTTATTTTGGGAACCAGGGGGATGAAGCGATCCATTCGCGATCCGCAGGTCTGGGTTATGGGAGCGTTGATGGTTTTGCCGGTGGGAATTTTCACTCTTTACGGAATCCTTATGTTGAATATGGGAAGCCAATTTGCCTTGCGCTTCTTTCCAAAAATGTGGCTGGATCCTGCTTTCTACTTCCGCTGGGCTTATGTCGTCAATTCGAACATTGGCTGGGTGGTCACTTTATTTGCCATTGTTTCCATTTATCTGGCTGACCCCAAGCGCGAGCGCCCGCTGCTCTTCGGATTGTGGATTGGCTACCTTATTTTCGGAATGACTTTTCCTTATCATTTCTATACACATGACTATTACCAGTTGCCGTTGATCCCGGTGGTTGCCTTATCTATGGCTCCCGGGCTGCGCGTGGTATTTGATAAATTTTATGAGCGCAGTTCAGGATTATTTCCACGACTGGTATTGGTGGCTGTGGTTCTGGTGGGCCTTGCGGTACCTGCCTGGTATTCCCGTGACCAGATTGTTGGTTCAAATTACCGAAACGAACCATCTTATTGGGCTGAGATTGGAGACGTACTCAGGCATAGTCAGGGCGTGGTTGCCCTGACACAAGATTATGGCTACCGCCTGGCATACTGGGGCTGGCAAGGGTCAACTGCTTGGTTTACCAGTGCCGATATTAATGTCCGCTACCTGGCCGGGGAGAATGTCGACCTGCTACAGCAGTTCGCACAGGATACTGCCGGGAAAAAATATTTCCTCGTCACAATGTTCAGTGAATTCGATAACCAGCCGGTCATCAAAGATTTGCTAAATTCACATTACCCCATTTTTACCCAGACGGACGAGTATCTCATATATGATTTGCAGCAAATCAAATGACCACAGACCTTCCCCTTGTATCCATTGTTATTCCTTCATTCAACCAGGCAAGCTTCCTTGAATTCTCAATTCGCTCAGTGTTGGAGCAGGATTACCCTAATTGCGAACTGATTCTGGTGGATGGGGGATCTACCGACGGGAGCGTGGATATCATCCGCCGGTATGCGGACCGATTTTCCTGGTGGGTTTCCGAGAAGGACAATGGGCACGCGGATGCATTGAATAAGGGTTTTTCCCATGCCAGGGGGAAAATCCTTGCCTGGCTGAACTCAGACGACACGTATTATCCGGGAGCGATCTCTGATGCTGTGGCAACTATGCATGCCCATCCTGAGGCCGGGATGGTGTATGGCGATGCTGACCTGACCGATGAGACGGGGAAAATAATCGGGCATTTTGCATCCCGCCCGACCGATTATCAGAAAATGCTGCGCGGTTCGGTCCACATTCCGCAAGCCACCACTTTTTTTCGGACAGATTTATGGAAGCAAGTGGGACCTCTTAGCCTTACCCTGTTTTATGCCTTTGATTATGACTTTTGGGTGAGGCTGGCCAAAGTTTCAGAGCTTCTCTATATCCCGCATAAATGGGCAGCCTTTCGATTGCACGGTGAAGGTAAATCCCTCCTCAATGATGACCGCTGCTATCCTGACATGTTGAAGGTTTACGCCCGTGAGCGTGGGGGCGGATTGTCATGGATATATCTTCGCGCGACAATTCGTCGCCTGACGTATGCCTGGCTTCCACTACGATTGCGAATATTCCTACGGGAAATTATTTACCACCCGAAAGTCTGAGTAGGGGACAAATCTAAGTATTCCACCTGATTTTTTTAATGCCATTCAGCATATGGAAACAGAGTGGTCATTGCTGGATTCTGGTAATTAAACCCTGTTCAACTGTTGATTTTCGAGGAAGGCCTGGCGTTTATACAGGCTGCTTTGCAGACAGATGACCTGGGAGGAAAACCAATTTCCCCACTACATTGGATTATTGCACCCGATTAATCAACGCATTGCGATTTTGTAATTATATAGGCATCTCAATAGTGGTCTGGTGAGCTCAGTTCAATTTAGATTCCTGTCAGTTTCATTACAATCTGTATATCCTTGAAACATCCGGGTGATTTTCGGTTATCATTTATACAAGTATGCGCACATCAGACACTCCCTTCATTGCCGATTGGTTCATCGTTTCCCTGCGCTGGCTTGTTTTGCTTGGATTGATTATCAGTTTGTCCCTCGGCGGGCAACTACTGGATCTATCCAATGCAGTCCTTGTCGGTTTGGCAGTCTGGAATATTGTACTGACCCTGCTGGCCGGGTTAAACTTCCGCCTGACACGCCATCGCGAGATTAGCCTGGGGGTCGATCTGTTGGCAGCCGGTCTTTTCTTCATTTTTACAGGCGGGTTTGCCAGTCCTGCTTTTTGGATAATATTTCTCCCGCTTCTGACCGGTTCAATCTATTTTGAAGTTTGGGGCGCATTGATTTCTGCCTGCATCATGATGGTCGTTCAAATTGTAGCGACCCTTGTACAAACTCTGGCCCCGCTCGCCCTCCTTATCCTTGGCGCATCAGTTTTTCTGACATTTGTGATTGCCGGAACATTTGGTTTTCTTTGTTTGCGGCTTATTCAGACGATTCGCCAGACTCGCCAATCTCAATTGGAGGCCCTGCAGAAGAAACAACATGTGGAAAACAACCGCCTGCGTGCCATCTATGGATTAACTTCCACATTGATGGCCACCCTCAATTACCAGCGCGTGCTTGATTCCCTGCTGGATCTGAGCCTGAGCGTGCTCAACCTTGAACCGGATGCCCCACCTGATGACCGCTTGGTTTGTGCCGTCCTGCTTTTTTCCAAGGCGGAGACCCTTGAAGTTGGCTCGGCGCGCCGTTTAACGCCAGCCGACATGCGCGTTGTTATTCGGGGTCAGGAGGGGGCCATCGCCTTGGCAATTGAAAATGATAAACCGGTTCTGGCCAAAGAAGTGCAGGCCGATCCGGAGTTGACTCATTTTGTCACCTTCATGGGTTGCAGTGAAATTTACTGCTTCCCCCTCCGCAGCGGCTTCAATGCTTATGGCGTCCTGCTATTTGGCCACCCGGAGCCGAATTTTTTCTCCGCCGGGCGGCGCGAACTTTTGGATATTCTCGGCAGTCAGGCAGTGGTCGCAATCCAAAATGCACGTCTCTACCAAGACGTGGTGAATGAACGCGAACGCATGATCGAATTCCAGGAAGAGGCTCGAAAAAAGTTGGCTCGTGACCTGCACGATGGTCCCACCCAGTCCGTTTCGGCTATTGCCATGCGTGTAAGCCTGGCGAAGAACATGTTGTCCAGAGATCCCAGGGCTGTCAGCGAGGAACTGGGTCGCATCGAGGATTTGGCCCGCCGCACCACCACAGAGATCCGCCATATGCTTTTCACCCTGCGTCCATTGGTGTTAGAGTCGCAGGGTTTGGTGGCTGCTTTGAAATCCATGGCAGAAAAAGCAAAAGAGACATACTCTCAGAATGTGTTTATTAAAGTGGACGAAAAGACGCTCGAATCCATCGAAATGGGTAAGCAGGGTGTCATATTTTATATCGTGGAAGAAGCGGTCAATAATGCCCGAAAGCATGCCAAGGCAGGCCATGTCTGGGTGAACCTCCGTCAATTGGATCAAGGCCTGGCCCTGCTCGAAATCCAGGATGATGGGATCGGGTTTGATGTCGATGCGGTCAACCGGTCTTATGACCAGCGTGGCAGCCTGGGTCTGGTGAACCTTCGAGACCGCACCGAGCTTGTCAATGGTGTGCTGGATGTCCAATCCGTACCCGGTAAGGGCACCCGGGTTCAAGTCTTTATTCCCCTGACGGAAGAGGCTGCTGATCGTCTGCACCAATCTCCCGGAAAACAATAGCTCCCATTCCAATGCCAATCGCTGCTGGTATCCACTACTTCCTGCATGAAGGGGGAGGGCAAAAAAAGCTGCCTCTGGTTCTCATCCATGGCGCTGGAGGGAATCATTTGTCATGGCCGGCGGAAATCCGTCGCCTTGCAGGAGCGCGCGTTTTTACGCTGGATTTGCCAGGGCATGGAAAATCGAAAGGGCCGGGACGTCAATCTGTCGGCGATTATGTTGCAAGTGTTATTGCTTTTATGAATGCCGCGGATCTTTCCAGAGCGGTATTCGTTGGACATGCGTTGGGCGGTGCGATAGCTCTCACCCTTGCCATTTACCATGCGCAACGAGTAGCAGGGATGGGGCTGATCGCCACCGGTGCACGTTTACCGATTGCTTCCACAGTGTTGGAGAATGCCGTCAATCCCGCAACTTATCTCCTGGCTGTCCAATCGCTCCAGGAATTGATGAACTCACCACTGACCGAGAAACGTGTAAAAGATCAGGCATACCGGCAATTTTCGTCTATTCGACCGACCCTTTTCCATGGCGACTTGCGCGCCAGTGACCAGTTTGATGTGACCTCTTGCCTCGAAGGCATACGCTCTCCTGTCCTGGTGGTATGCGGTACCGATGACCAGTTGACCCCGCGGCGTTTTTCCGAAATCCTGGCTGAAAAGATCCCCGGTGCAGCCCTTCAAACGATAGAAGGTGCCGGTCACCTGGTAATGCTCGAACAGCCGCGCCGAGTGGCAGGGTTAATAAGCGTTTTCCTTAAGGTCATTCCGTATTCACCAGGTTCATGAATTTAAGAAATGCTTGAACAATTAGTTTAGAGTATTATCCTGGATGATGGTAGTAAATTCCAGTTTTTTAATGCGCATGAGCGCAGCAGGATATATCCAAAGCTGGAATTGGTACACAATAAGCGGCATAAACGATCATCTCCCCCAAACCCAACCATCTGGACAACGGGCTGTTGTTTAAACCCCTAAAAGCTCTTTAAGAATAGGGATGGCATTCTGGACTGCCCGTGCCCGATGGCTCAGGCGGTTTTTCTCATCCATCTCCAGTTCTGCCATGGTTTGCCCGATTTTCGGAATTAAAAAGATGGGATCGTAACCAAACCCATTTGAACCGCGTTCCTCAGGAATTATTTCCCCCTCGCATTCACCCGTTGCCAGTTTTACTTCACCTGACGGTGTGGCAATCGCTATGGTTGCGCGAAAGCGTGCCGTCCAGGGACGGGATTTGCCATCCAGTCGTTCGAGCAGATATTTGCGACGGTCAGCATCGGAGGCATTTGGGAGTGGATAGAAACGGTGAGAGCGCAATCCGGGCGCGCCTCCCAGGGCATCCACTTCCAGGCCTGAGTCGTCACCAATCGCAACCAATCTGCTGGCCTGGGCGAAGACCAGGGCTTTTTTGGTTGCATTTTCAGCATAAGTCTGTCCATCCTCAGTCACTTCCAGGGTTAAGCCCAGTTCGGCCGGGGTGATAAGCCTGAGATCGAGACCGCCCAGCAAAGCCATGATCTCATCAACTTTACCAACATTATTGGTTGCGATTAACACACTGCGCATAGCTTATTCACGGTTGTGAGCGTTTTGTTTGATTTTATATAATGCCCATGTTGCGTGTTCACGGATTAAAGCTTCATTATTGCGAGCAGCACTTTCCAGGGCTTGATATGCTGTCGGATCCCCAGAATTGCCCAGCGCCACGGCGACGTTACGGAGATATCCTTGCCACTTGCTGCGCTTTAGCGGGCTGTCTTTATATTTATGGCTAAACTCTTTCGAGGTGAGCGCCAGCTCAGCGATCAAATCCGGGTTAGGCATGCCGGGTCGCACATTGAACGAAGGATCATGGTCCTGGTTTGCAAACCTGTTCCACGGACAAACCAACTGGCATACATCACACCCAAAGACCCAATTGCCCATACGTGGGCGCAGGTCAGTTGGGATTTCTTCCTTATTTTCGATCGTCAGGTAAGAGAGGCAGAGACGGACGTCGATGGTGCGATCAGGCAGGATACAGCCAGTTGGACAGGCACTAATGCAGCGTGTACATTTCCCGCAGCGATCAGCTTTGAATGGAGCGTCCGGTTCCAGATCGATCCCCAGCAGGATTTCCGCCAGCAGGAAGTATGATCCCATTTTTGGATGGATGAGGCAGGTATTTTTACCGATCCACCCCAGTCCGGCGCGTTGGGCCAGGTCCCTTTCCAGGATTGGACCAGTATCTGTGTACCACCGTTGTGATATCCCTCCTCCAGCTTGTGTCTCGATATAGGCTGCCAGCATTTTTAGACGCTCGGGAATAAGGATATGATAATCTTGTCCCCATGCGTAGGAAGCAACCCGTCCGACCGGGCGCAGACTTTTATTTTGCTCATCAAGTTCCGGGTTCGGATATCGCACGGCGAGCACCAGAATGGATTTACATTCATGCATAACCTGGAGCGGGTCGGCGCGACGGTGGTCAGTCAGGTAATCCATGGAACCATGCCGCCCCAGGGACAGCCATTTCTCAAAGGTTGGCCAATGGGGCGGGGGGTCAGGGGTGGTCACTGCAGCCAGGGAAAATCCCATCCTGCGGGCTTCGGTTTTTATTGCCTGGGTGAGTGACACACTTTTCCTGATTATTTGACTGTGACAACAACTGTCAGCGAAGCGCCAAAGTTGTAGCCCTGATCGTTTTGCAGGCGGAAGGCTGCTGCATAGCTGCCGGAAGCAGCTGGCGCTGTTAATGTAACCGAAACTTCAAGCGTTCCTCCGGGCAGCACGGTGGCAGCGAAATGAGATGGCGGGGTTGTGTTCCAGTTTGTTCCAACCCCCCCCCATCCGAAGATAAGGCGATAGTTCTGGTTCCAGGTGCAAGGGCCGAGGTTTTTCACCCGCCAGATTTTGTTGAATGGTGAGTTGGCCACTACTTCTGCACCGTCCGGAAACGTTACATCCGTGATGAACTGGGCATTATCACACACACCAGACTGTGTTTGGAGGGGTGCCAAGGAAGAAATGGGCGTCATCGATGGAACGACTGGCAAGGGTGTATTTGTGAGAAGAGGGGTGTTGGTAAATTGCGGGGTCTGGCTGATAGCAGGGGGGACTGTAATACTGGGTGTTTGGCTCGACGCCAGGGCGGTCGCAGCCTGAGCCACTTGGACGGTCTCCCAAATTTGGGTGAACGCCAGGGAGGGGTCAGTGGTTGGTGCTCCACCCCCACAGGCAGCCAATCCAAGCAGGATGAGCGCCATACACACCCATATAAATTTACCAAGACGTGACATTCTATCCTCCAAAATGTTTTTCATGCATTTTTACAATATTTCTAATGGGTATTGCTTTTCATTATATCAGAATCAAATTGCATAAAATATGCCCCACTGGGAGTATATGCACCGGGGGACAATGAATATCTACCGATAGTTGCACTTATATTTTAACAGTTCAGGGCGGTCAATTGACCGCCCTGATGTAAATATCAGACATTAAAAGACCTATTCTTTTGTGTATGCCGTTCCGTCTGCAGCAGGCATTCTTGAACGCCCGATAAAACCAGCCAGGACGATCATTGTGGCTATATAGGGTGCCATCTGTAGGAATTCAGAAGGGATTCCCACTTGCAGGATGGCAAGCTTATCCTGCCACGAGTCGAAAAATCCAAAAATGAAAGATCCCAGGAATGCGCCTCCTGGGTTCCAGTTGCCAAAGATCATGGCCGCCAGCCCAAGAAAACCTTTGCCGGCGCTCATGCCTTCGTTGAAAAAGCCGATGGAACCGATGCTCATATAGGCCCCTGCCAACCCGGCGATGGCACCACTGATCAGCACGCTGATGTAGCGCAAGGTGAACACATTGATTCCCAGGGTATCGGCAGCCTTGGGGTTCTCACCCACTGATCGGATGCGCAATCCCCACTTTGTGTAATTGTAAAAAAAATGGGTAAAGATGATAAGGAGAAATAGAATATAGATCACGGGGCTTTGATTGAACAGGATCGGTCCGATGACCGGGATCCTCCATAACAGTGGAATGGGCAGGGAAGGAAGAACTGCCCCCGGGTTATTCAGGTTGGGATTAGGGATGAGGAAAGCCCGATAGAAATAGCTTGTCAGGCCAAGGGACAGTATGATTATCCCGGTACCGCTGACGATTTGGTTTACCCGGTAGCGGATCGAGAGAACTGCATGCAGGGCTGCCAGGACTACGCCAGAAACCGTGCCGGCTAGAAAACCAATATATACATTGTGGGCAACGCTTGCAATGACTACCGAGACGAACGCGCCCATCAACAGCATACCCTCGATACCGATATTGACTACACCGGAGCGTTCTGAGTAGATTCCACACAGTGCTGCCAATGCAATGGGCGTTGCTGAAATCACGCTGCTGACCAACATCCCGGTCAGGTTGAGCGATTTATCCCTTGCAGCCCAAATGAGAAAGGCGAGTAGTCCCAGGCTGACCATTGCGACCAAAACTGCAGTTGTGCGTTTTTTGAACCCCCTCGCCGACTGCCAGATTCCCGCCAGTCCGATCAATAATCCAATTGTAAAGATGGCAGCCCACGTGGGAATGACGAGGTCTGGGGCAGCAATATCGACCCCTGCCCGCCGGCTTGAAAGGACAAAGGTTGAAACCATCCCGGTTGTTCCCTTCAAGAGGAAGAATATTGCAACCGCTTCCACCAGGAGGAAGATCCCGATGTACAAGCTCCTTCTGCTTTTTCTCCCAACGGTATTTGTAAGCGCAATTTCTGACATGCCCATCTCCTCAGGATTCACTTATATTCGTCTGGGCAATTTTCTTTTGTTGCCTGAATGTGCGCAGGTGATAAAGGCCACGTATGATCTCGGGGGCGGCGATAAAGACGATCACCAATCCCTGGATAATACGGATGATCTCCACCGGGGTTCCTGCCACTGATTGCATGCGTGCCGCACCCCCACGCAGGAAGCCGAATAGCAACGAAGCCACTACAACACCCAGTGGATGGCTGTTGCCTAAAAGAGCAAGGGCGATCGCATCAAACCCATATCCCGGGGAGAAAGCCCGTACCATGCGATGGTCCACCCCCAGGAGATGAATGGACCCGGCCAGGCCGCACAGCGCAGCGCTGATCGCCATTGTAAAAGCCATCGTCCTTGATACCGAAATCCCAGCGTATTTGGCTGCTTTCGGGTTGGCCCCCACCATCCGAAGTTCCATTCCGAATGTGGTTTTATATAACAGCCAGTACACAACAACTGCCAGCCCCAGGGCAATAAAGAATCCCCAATGCAAACGCACCGGACTGGGAAACAAGGTAGCCAGATAAGCCGATGGCAGCACTTCCGGTGTAGCCGGGATGCCGCCAGGAGCTCTCATCGGCCCGCCAACCAGATAATCTGTCAGCCGGAATGCAATATAGTTCATCATGATCGTGTTGATGACTTCATGAGCACCGAAGCGTGCTTTCAGGATTCCTGGAATAAATCCCCAAATCCCCGCTGCCAGTGCCCCGGCTAAAATCGCCAGCGGTGCATGGATGAACCAGGGCAGACCGTGCACCGCATATCCAACGTATGCCGTTGCCAGGCCCCCGATGTACAACTGCCCCTCGGCACCGATATTGAACAAATTGCATTGGAAACCGATTGCCACTCCCAGCCCCGCCAGGATATACGGAATTGAAACAACCAAGCTGTCGCTTATCGGGCGGATTCCCGCCAGAAGTTGTTTGCTATCGCCGGTTTTAATCCAGATCCCAATCTGCGTCGCTATTTCTTTTGGATCCCCAAATGCACCAATGAACATGGCAACATAGGAATCCCGGATGGTCACCCAGGTCATACTTAAGGCTCCCAACGGGTCGTGAAAGAAGTTGCCCCAGGCTGCCAATGTTTTTAGATCTGTGAAGGCAATAATTAATCCCCCAATAACAAGAGCGGTAAAAACAGCCAGGATCGGCAGTAAGATTCCACCTGAAACGCCCCTTCGAACAAACAGTCGCTGCCAAAAATTGCGCGGATGATCTTCCTGCGGCTTGGATTCGGAAGATTTAGCGGATGGCTTACTCAATGTGATCCTCCTCTGACTCAGGCAGGGACTGATGGTGAATTGGAAATGACGCCCGCCATCAACAAGCCGAGACCTTCCCTGGTCGCTTTTTCTGACGGGAGGATATCCAAAATTTTTCCCGCAAACATCACCGCGATCCGGTCGGAAAGGCTCATAATTTCATCAAGTTCGGGAGAGACAAGCAGAACTGCACAACCATCATCGCGTTTTTTTACAATCTGGTTATGTATGTACTCAATGGAACCGACGTCCAAACCCCGGGTTGGTTGAGCCGCGATCAGCAATTTGATTGGGCGCGAGAATTCGCGTGCAACGATGACCTTCTGCTGGTTGCCGCCTGAAAGGGTTGAGGCGGGGAGAAATATGCTGGGGGTACGGATATCGAATTGCTGGACCCGTTTCCCAGCTGCACTTTCGATCTCGCCGCCATTCAGGTTAAGACCACGCGCAAAGGGAGGTTCGTAATACGTGTCCAGCACCAAATTGTCCTTAATTGGAAAAGATAATACCAGTCCATCGCTCTGGCGATCCTCCGGCACATGCGCTGAACCAGCCTCGCGAATGGTACGTGGGGAAGCACTGGAAACATCCTTCCCAAGCAGGGTTGCCTTGCCGCTTTCAAAGGATCGCAACCCGGTCAAGGCCTCCACCAATTCCTTTTGACCGTTGCCTTGCACACCCGCCACGCCCAGGATTTCTCCAGCCCTGACTTGGAAAGAAACCCCCCTGACCGCCATTAGGTGTCGATCATCTTTTACATGCAGACCAGCTACGTCCAGGACGATTTCCCCAGGCTTGGCTGGTTTCTTGTCTACGGTCAGGATCACCGCGCGCCCCACCATCATGTTCGCCAATGAGGCTTCGGTGGACTCAGCGGGTGTCGTCGTTCCAACCACCTTGCCGTTGCGAAATACCGTGATCCGATCAGCGATCTCCAGTACTTCTTTAAGTTTGTGAGTGATGAAGATAACTGATTTGCCTTGGTCCACCAGGGAGTGGATTACTTTGAAAAACTCCTCCGCTTCCTGAGGGGTCAGGACTGCGGTGGGTTCGTCGAAAATTAAAATATTTGCTTCACGATATAAAACCTTGATAATTTCAACCCTTTGCTGAACCCCCACCGAAAGATCTTCCACCTTAACCTCCGGCTCGACCTTGAGGCCAAAACGCGAGGAAATTTCCGTAATACGCCTGGAAACCATCTTCCTGTCCAGAACTCCGCCGGCTCTGGTTGATTCGACCCCCAGCATTACGTTCTCGGCTACAGTAAAAACCGGGATGAGCATGAAATGCTGGTGGACCATACCAATCCCATTCTGGATCGCATCATGTGGGTTATGGATGCTTACTTTCGAGCCATTGATAAAAATCTCGCCTGCATCTGGAGAATAAAGACCGTACAGGATATTCATCAACGTGGTTTTGCCCGCCCCGTTTTCGCCAAGTAATGCATGGATCTCCCCCTGGTTAAGAGTCAGGTCGATATGATCATTGGCCAACACGCCCGGAAAGGCTTTTGTGATTCCGCGCAGTTCTAGGATCGGAGGCATATACCTGTCCTTGTTGCCTGAATATTCAGATTGCCTGATGATATGGGCATGGTTATTTCAGGTGGTGCCCGATTAGCTTCAAGGCACCACCTGATTTTTTATCTTATATGCTGCTCAATTTTACGGGTACAAACCACCTGGGCATGAATTCGGGAAGGAAATGCAGCCCGTATCAGTAATCTCACCGGAAGTGATCTTAGCCTTGAGAGCCTCGACTTCCGCTTTCAGATCAGCTGGAACCTGGCTGTCCAGATCATGATAGGGAGCAATCGCGACACCGTTGTTGGCCATGCTGCCAATGTAGTTTGTGCAGCCGGCGAACTTGCCGGTCATGGAGGCCTGAATCAGATCATGCTGGGCTTGAGCCATATTCTTCATGATGCTTGTTAGCATGACATTCGCATATTCCGGCCAGCGGACGAATCCGTCCGTATCAACCCAGATGCCATAGCCACCACGTTCCTGTGCCAGGGCAAAGGAAGGCGAACCGATCAACCCACCTACGCCCATGACAATGTCTGCACCTTCGTCATACAGGGAAGTGGCAGTCTGCTTGGCTTTGACAAGATCCGAGAAATCACCTGTGAAAACACCCTCACCGGTTGCGTTATCCCAGCCGATCAATTTGACCTTGGTTCCATGGGCGGTATTGTAAGCTTCCATGCCCATCTGGAAACCGACACCGAAGATCGTCACGGATGGGATCTTGGCTCCACCGTAATACGCCAGGATATGGGTCTTGCTCATCCCTGCTGCCAGGTAGCCCGCCAGGTATGCAGCCTGATCGGTCTTGAAGACCTGGCCCATTACGTTGGGAATGCACTCTTTATTACCCACGACACCTTCGGGAACCCCAAATGGATCAGGGTAGGCATAGTCAACGATAGAGAATTTGACATTCGGATACTGTGCCGCCACCTTCGCCAGGTCAGCGCCCAGGAAGAAGCCGGAGGCAATGATCAGGTCATAGCCCTGGCTGGCGAACTCGGTCAGGTTGGGAGTGTATTGGCTGGCTTCGGTGGACTGGATGTACTTCGCCTCGATGCCGAAATCAGTCACAGCCGTCTGGATGCCTTCCCATTGGGTCTGGTTAAAGCTCTTGTCAGCGATACCACCTGTATCAGTAACAAACCCGACCCTGAACGGGGCCACAGTCGGGGGGACAGCGGTCGGAGGAACGGCGGTCGGTGGGACAGCTGTGGGGGGGGGGACGTTGGTGGGGGAAACAGGGGGCACTGTCGTGGCAGCGGGTCCGCAGGCTGTGAACAGCAACACGACCACTGCCATAACAGCAAAGATAGTGCTAATTCTCTTCATATACTCTCTCCTTATACATAGAAACCATGATTTTTTTATGTTTGGTTGATAGTCTTGCAGGGAATGAATCTATTCTAGCTTGTCACACCTCCTTTTCGGTTTAAATAAATTCAATTAATTAAATTCGCTGCACAATGAGTATACAATGTCTCAGGAATAAAAACAAGGTGAGCTATGTTAAATATTGTTATTCCTCCATTTACGGGGTTGGGATAAGCTCATTTGGACGAATATCGCCTGAGAGCAAATCTTTAAGCAAGGCTGCCATTTGTTGTTTCATTGTTGCAGGGATGAGCTTATCAAGTTCGTGATAGGGAGAAAAGTCAATCTGCCCATAATAAATCCCTTCCCGGAATGCACTCTTATTATCCAGGGAGTCCCTGGCTGCCTTGAGCAGGTTGAATACTCCTGGTTTGACCAATTTATGAACGCTGGTCAGCATGCGCGGGGCAGCGGCGGGGAGCGCAAAATACTGGTCAATGTCTGCGCCGATGACGTACGCCCCGCGTGACGCGGCAGACTCAAGGGCGCTGCTCCCGGTGGTTCCCCCGACACCAAAGACAATATCAGCCCCCTCATCCAGGAGCGAATTTGCAGCCGCTTCTCCCCAGCCTGTGTCGTAGAGACTCGCGTTCAGGCTAACCTCGTTGTGATATGTGACGGTGGCTTTTACGTCTGGATTGATGTAAAGAACTCCGGCCATGAATCCATCTCCGTAGGATTTCATTGGAGGCCATGCATCGCTGCCGCAAACAGCGCCCACCTTGCCGGTTTGAGTCATCGCGGCTGCCAGTGCTCCTGCCAGAAAACCAAGGTGATCCTCCGGGAAAACCAGCCAGACGAGATTTGGCAGATTTTCCTGGTCAACGGATGAGCGCTGGTCTGCCCCAATAAAGTAGACCTTAGGGTAGAGGGCAGCAATCGTGTATGTGGCAGCGCCTGCATCATTTCCAACCGTTACCACCACATCGTACCCTGCCTCCACAAAGGCTCGTACATTCGCTTCGTAATCCCGGTAATCAATTGTCTCGATGACATCTGTTTTTTCGGCCAAACCCTCAGCCTTGGCCTGCTGGATGGCATCCCATGCAGCCTGGTTGGCTGCCTGGTCGTCTACCCGGCCAACCTGTGTAACCAACCCAACGCAAAATATATCTGGTTGTTTACATTGGGGTAGGTCAGAATTGCAACCTGGTCCAACCAGGAGCGATAGCATTAGAAGTAAAACTAGGCCGGGTTTTATTTTTGTCAGTCAGGCACCTCAATTTCCTTCGCCTTCAATCCGGGCATGGCCGCGGAGTTCTCCGTGTCCATTGCTTCGCCTCGGCGCACCCCCCACATCAGGATAAGCGCGACGATCATAAAGATTGGTGCCACCAGCATAATATTGTTATAGTTTCCGCTGGTCAACTGGATAATCCAACCATTGACATTAGGTCCAACGATGGCAGAAAGTGTCGAAAACAGGTAATACAGGCCAGTATAGGTCCCGATGCGCGCCGCGCTGGTCATATCCACTACCATCGGCAGGGAGTTGATATTCACAAAGGACCAGGCGATCCCGGCAAACATCAACAAAACACCCGCAAACGTCAACATGCGTGCACCGCCCGACACAAGGGGAATGCCGACCAGGGGTAATTTTGTGACGGGGGCAAGCAATGTCGCCGGGGGGAAAATATACAGGCACACCAGGATTACGGTCATCAGGACAAGCCCAATGGATATGGTCACCCGCCGGCCGATCTTACTGGCAATGATTCCGGATGGGATGGCGAAAACCACAAACAGGAGGGGCAAAACGGAGAGAAGGGTGGCGCCGTCCCCTTCGTTAATTCCGAGATGGTTTTTGGCGTATAGGGTAAAAAACGCCTCAACTGCGGCGTACCCGATAAACCAGAAGAAAATCGCCAGGAACAACCGAAGAGCGCTTTTATCGGGGTCGGTCAACACTTCGCGTAGGCTGGCGAACATATCGGGTTCTTTTTCAGATTCCTGGAAATTTTTCGGTTCCTTGATAAAGAAGAACACCATCAGAGCAGCCAGGATGACGAGCACCGACCCCATCCAGAAGGGGAAGCTTGGGCTGAGTTTGTAAAGCATGCCACCGGTTTGCAGGGCGATGATTGTCCCGATGCCGCCCATGAAGTTGATAATACCGTTGGCTTGTGATCGTTTGCCGGAAGGAGTAATATCCGGCATTAGTGCCACCACAGGAGTGCGCCAGATTGCCATGCTCAGGATGAGTGTGCTGGTGCAGGCCACAAAGAGCGGCAGGATAGCCGCCATTGGAATAAGTCCAAAGGCCAAGGCACCCACCGGGGCTCCGATCAGGATGAAGGGCATCCGCCGTCCGATCTTCGTCCGCAGGCGGTCGGACCAGGCACCGACAGGTGGCTGGATGAACAATGCCGCGATGTTATCCAGTGTCATGAAGAAACCGATCCAGACCGGGGCAAGTTGAAATTTATCTGCCAGGAATATCGGTACAAAAGCGTTGTACACTCCCCAAATAACACTGACGCCAAAAAAGCCAAAACCGAGCAGGAATATCTTGCCGTATTTGAACTTCATGGATTTTCTCCTTCATCTTGGATTTTTTTAAGACTCTTGCGGTCTGTTTCACTTAAGGGGGCATTTTCTAGTAAATCGGGACGACGCTTTAGCGTCCGGCGCAGGGATTGCTCACGGCGCCACTTTTCGATTTTTGCATGATCCCCGGAGATCAGGATTTCGGGTACACCCCAGCCCCGGAATTCGGACGGGCGCGTATAGTGCGGATACTCCAGCAGACCGGTGGAATGCGAATCGTCCATTGAACCATCCGGATCACCGAGCACCCCGGAGATCAGCCGGGAAATGGCATCGATCAGGATAAGGGCCGGGAGCTCGCCCCCGGTTAGAACGTAATCACCGATGGAGATTTCATCGGTTACCAGGTGCTCCCGGATGCGTTCATCCACTCCTTCGTATCTGCCGCAGATCAGTGCAAGGCGCGGTTGTTGGACCAATTCCATGGCAATTTTTTGAGTAAAGACACGTCCCTGGGGAGTGAGCAGGATGACCGGAATTTTGGCATCCAGTCCGAGCACGCTTTCCACCGCAGCAAAGACCGGTTCCACTTTCATGACCATCCCGCCACCGCCTCCGTAGGGTTCATCGTCGGTGACATGATGCTTGCTTTCAGCCCAGTCGCGGATGTTGTGAACGCGGACCTCAATCAATTTGCGCTGGCGGGCGCGTTCCAAAATGCTGCTGTTAAGATAGGGGAAAAACACTTCGGGGAGCAGCGTAAATACGTCGAACTCCATGTGCTAATTCTAGCTGGTTGCGGAATGTCTGGCAAGAGGGTTGCAATATCTAACGACCATGGTCTTATTGTGAAACAGTTCACAAGATTGTGCGGGCGGGATTGACGCCCGTTTGGAATGGATGGTAAGATGATTGGATGTACCTGCGTGGTTCCAAATGGAGCATGCGCCAGCGGCGCCCCCATGTTAATTGGTTTTTGGTCGTAATCGTAGTCCTTCTTATAGCTGTTATTACTTACGTAGATCGGTTTATCCTTCCAACAGCCCAGACACCGTTTTTAGCGACCCCCACTGCCACCCGTGACCCTGAGTCCTATGTCACGGACGCACAGAACTTGTTCGCTGAAGGCAAATTACTTCAGTCGATTGACTCGTATCTTGAAGCCATCCGCATCAAACCGGATGACCCGGCAGCTTACATTGCGTTAGCCCGTGTCCAGGTATTTGCCGGGAAGTATGCGGATGCGCTCGTCAATGCCCAAAACTCCCTTTTGCTCAATCCGAACAACTCCATGGCCCACGGTGTACTCGCCTGGGCATTGACTCAGACCGGCGATTATGCCGCAGCAGATACTGACCTGCAGGATGCCCTGCGGTTGGACCCCAACAACGGGATCATCCTGGCTTACAAGGCGTTCCTTTACGGTAACATGTACGAGAATAATGCCGGACCCAGCCTGGATCCGCTCCCGGTTGCCATTGCAGCCTCTAAAGACGCGGTTACACTGGCTCCCAACAACCTCGAAGCGCACTGGGCGCGAGCTTATATCCTGCAACTCACAGCGAACGGCGAACAAGCCATCCAGGAATATCTGCAGGCCATACAGCTCAATTCAAATATTTCGGAAATCCACCTGGAACTTGGTGTATCATATAAAGGGCTGGGCGTGATTGATTTGGCTCTGCAGCAGTATACCCTTGCGAATACATTAAACCCCACAGATACCCGTCCTTACCTGTACAGCTCGCGTGCCCTGGTGTCCATTGGCGAATATGCAAAAGCTGCCCAGTATGCGGAGAGTGCGGTAACGAACGACCCCACCGATCCTTATCTGCGCGGTAACTGGGGGTTTATGCTTTACAAGAATAATGATTTTGCACCCGCGTTGATCCAACTATCCCTGGCAGTCAATGGGGGAACAAATGAAGATGACCAGATCATCCAGCCGCAGCCTCTTACTGCCGATGACACCCGCATCGCTCAATACTATTATGTCTATGCCATCCTCCTGGCAAGAAGTAGCCGTTGCGGAGACGCTCTGCCGGTCTTAAATCTCCTATTAAAGAACGTCCCGAATGATGCCGACGCTGCTTACAATGTTGCCTATGTCCAGCAGCTTTGTTTACAGACGCTGGGAACGCCATCAGCAACACCTTCCACCACCCCCAGAGTCACCCCAACCCCATGAAAGTTACCCGCCGCCGCACTTTATTTTATCAGCGCCGGACCTCGAACCTTTATCGATTGTTCGCCCTGGCTGTGTTTATTCTGGCGGGAGCCTGGGTGGTTTTAAGACTGCACACAGGGGAGATACGCAATCCCTTCGATCCCACTCCCACTTCAACGCGGACAATCAATTCCTGGGTGATGGAGGGGGAAGCCTCCTTCGAGGCTGGCAACTTACCCGCTGCCATCAGCGCATACCAGAATGCCGTAAAAGTGGATCCAAACGATGCCGGTGCATTGGCCGAATTGGCGCGCATCCAGACTTATTCCTCACGGTTGCTATCCAATGACACCGACCGCCTGGCCCGTTTAACGGATGCCCTGCAATCTGCCGACCAGGCGAAAGCCATCGCGCCGGATAAAAGCAACGTTCTTGCCATCCGGGCTTTTGTTCTGGATTGGAATGCAGACCCCAATCTGGATCCGTTGCGACCTGCAGGCAAATCGGCGGCCAGACTTATTATTGAAGCAGAGCAGGAAGCCCTAAGCGCCATTCAGGTGGATGGCAAGAATCCTCTGGCCCTGGCTTTTTATGCTGAAATACTCATTGACGAGCAAAAATGGACTCAGGCCGAGCCGAATATCCAATCTGCACTTCAGCTTGGACCTCAGGAAATGGATGTCCATCGGGTAAACGGATATTATCTTGAATCGATCAGGGAATACACCTCGGCAATCGATGAATACCAACAAGCCTTGACGATCAATCCGAATTTAACTTTCCTGTACATTTCCATCGGGCACAATTACCGCACCCTCGCGCTCAACAGCCCACCGGGATCCCAACAAATAGTGTTTTACAACCAGGCATTGGATAGTTACGCCAAGGCTGTCCGCCTGAACGACCAACTCAAGATCAAGGATCCTTCGCCCTATCTCGCCATCGCCAAGACTTATGCCCAGCAGGGCGAATTCTTTGCTGCAGCACTGAATGCCCAGAAGGCCATCGCCCTGGATCCAAACAACGCTGATCTTTACGGGCAATTGGGCAATATCTATAAACGCGGCCGCAACTTTGAGACCTCTATCATGGCGTTGAAATGTGCGGTGCGCGGCTGCACAGCCGCGGAATCATGCACTGCACGAAACGGCTGCCCGGCGGGGGATCCGGGCAATTCCATTCAGCCTTTGACCCTGAACCCCGTCAGCGCTTATTACTACCTGGATTACGGTTCTGTCCTGTCAGCCTGGCCCAACCTGCCTGGCTATTGCACCGAAGCGGTGGATGTTTTGACCACGGTTAAAAATGCCTATCCTGATGTTTTGGATATTGCTCGAAACGCCGATGTGGGTCTATCGATCTGTGCGGGTGTCAAGGCGTCGTGGACCCAGACACCTACGCCGGTCAACCTCACGCCTTCTACATTACTAACTCCGTCTGCGCTGTACTCCACGCCTACGCCATAGTCCACGCAATTGTTCCAGAATTCAGGGGGGACATATCAGAGTTGTGTTAGACATCACCATGCACTCTTGACGTATACCCGGAAATCTTGTATTATTGCGATTAGCACTCGGTGTGGTAGAGTGCTAAATTAAACGCAATTCACAATTTCAGGAGGCATATATGAAACTTAATCTTAAACCCTTGGGCAGTCGTGTGGTGATCGATCCCATCGAACAGGAAGACATCACCGCGGGTGGCATTGTGCTCCCCGAAACAGCCAAGGAAAAACCCCAACAGGGCAACATCCTGGCGATAGGTCCCGGTGACCGCGACGAAGATGGAAAGCGGATTGCCATGGACGTGGCCGTCGGCGACAAAGTCTTGTACGCCAAGTATTCCGGCACGGAAATCAAAATGGATGGCAGGAAACTGCTCATCATGCGCGAGAGTGATATCCTCGCAATCGTAAAATAATATTTTGAATGGAGATGTAAATTATGGCTGCAAAACAACTTGTCTTTTCGGAAGATGCCCGCCGGCGGCTTCAACAGGGCATTGACGTGGTCGCCAATGCCGTCAGCACCACGCTTGGTCCAAAAGGCCGCAACGTGGCCCTGGATCGCAAGTTTGGTTCCCCCACCATCACCCATGACGGCGTGACGGTTGCGAAGGAAATCGAACTGGAAGATCCATTTGCAAATATGGGCGCACAGCTTCTTAAAGAAGCTGCCACCAAAACCAATGACATCGCCGGAGATGGTACCACCACCTCCACCGTACTGGCGCATGCCATTGTCACCGAAGGCCTGAAGAACCTGGCCGCGGGAGCCAACCCGATGCGCCTGAAACTTGGCATCAGCCAGGGTGTGGAAACGGTCGTTGCTGCCCTGCGAAAGATGGCCCAAAAGATCGATACCAAGGAAGAGATCGCCTCGGTCGCCACCAACTCTGCCGCCGATCCCGAAATTGGAAAACTGATCGCAGACGTGATGGACAAGGTTGGCAAGGATGGTGTCATCACGGTTGAAGAGTCAAAGTCCCTGCAATTTGAGACCGAGTACGTCGAAGGGATGCAGTTCGACCGTGGCTATATTTCAGCCTATTTCATCACCGATTCCGAGCACATGGAATCAGTGATCCCGGACCCTTACATCCTTATCTACGATAAGAAGATCTCTGCCGCCCAGGACATCGTCCCGGTGTTGGAAAAACTCGTCCAGATTGGCAAGCGTGACTTGGTCATTATCGCCGAAGATATCGACGGAGAAGCCCTGGCTACCCTTGTGTTGAACAAACTGCGCGGCATGCTGAACGTACTGGCAGTCAAGGCCCCCGGTTTCGGTGATCGTCGCAAGGCCATGATGCAGGATATTGCCACCCTCACCGGTGGTCAGGTGATTTCTGAGGAGACCGGCCGAAAGCTCGAAACAACCGTCCTGACCGACCTCGGTCGGGCTGAGAAGGTAGTCACCGACAAGGACAACACCACGATCGTCGGTGGCAAGGGCGAAAGTGCCCAGATCAAGGGTCGCATCGAGCAGATCCGTGTCGAAATCGATAAGAGCACCAGCGATTACGACAAGGAAAAACTCCAGGAGCGGCTGGCCAAACTCTCCGGCGGTGTTGCCATCATTCGTGTTGGGGCAGCCACGGAGACCGAACTTAAAGAGAAGAAACACCGTGTAGAAGATGCCCTTTCCGCCACCCGCGCTGCCATCGAAGAAGGCATTGTCCCCGGTGGTGAAATCGTCTTCATCAACGCAGTCGCTGCACTCGACAAGATCAAGATGACTGGCGATGATGAAACCATCGGTGTCGCCATAGTCCGCAAGGCCCTCGAGGCTCCCATTCGCAAGCTGGCTGAGAATGCCGGTCAGGATGGCGCCGTCATCATCGAGAACGTTCGCCGCCGCGCCAAGGAACAAGGCAATAAGCACATCGGCTACAATGTCATAACCGGCGAATATTGTGACATGCTCAAGGTCGGCGTGATCGATCCATTGAAGGTGGTACGCGGCGCTCTCGAGAACGCGGCTTCCATCGCCGCCATGATCCTGACCACCGAGTGCCTGATCACGGATGTTCCCGAAAAAGAAAAACCCTCCCCAATGCCCCCGGGCGGCGGCGGAATGGATTATTAAACCAAAGTCCTTTGTAAGGGCGACCGGAAGGTCGCCCTTGCTCTTTCTATTGGTATAATCCTGTCCAATGACTCCCTTAACGCCAAAACAATTTATTCTGACCTCCCTGGCAATACTTTTCGCCCTGGCACTTGCTGCCTGCGGTCCAGACCTCACCCCTGTTTCTGTTCCAACAATTACCATCCTCCCAACCCCCACTGAAACGCCGGTTCCGCCGGCGATTTCCGTCAACGGAGAAGGCATCTCGACTTCTGAATTCCAGGCTGAACTAGCTCGCTATCAGCAAGCCCAGGAGAGAATTGGGGATACCGTCAGCCTGGAAACAGCCACCCAGGCAGTCAGGAACGATTTGGTTGACACCCTCCTGCTGGAGCAGGGTGCAGCTGCGAAGAATTACATGGTGGATGACGCAACTCTGCAGGGTCGGATCGACGCCCTGGCTGCGCAAGTGGGAGGTACGGACGCCTTGGCCACCTGGGAAACTACCCACGGTTACACCGATTCGGATTTCCGCTCTGATCTACGCCGGCAGATTGCAGCCGCCTGGATGCGCGACCAGATTGCAGCGTCAGTCCTTGGCACGGAAGAACAGGTACACGCTAAGCAAATTTTGCTCTATAATGAAGAGGAAGCGCAACAAGCTCTCGGCTTATTGCAAGCCGAAGGGATTTTCACAGATCTGGCAGCCGAGTATGATCCGGTGGCAAAAGGTGAGTTAGGTTGGTTCCCGCGCGGCTATCTTCCCTCCCAGGCCATAGAAGATGCTGTATTTGCCCTCCGACCCGGGCAGTTCAGTGCCATTATCCAGGATGAGACCGGATACCATATCCTTTATCTCGTGGAACGAGATCCTGCCCGCCTGCTTTCACCGGATGCCTTGTTGACACTCCAGGAACGTGCCGTGCAGAACTGGCTGACCCAACTACGCGACCAGAGTTCCATTCTTTTTACGCCATGACGAGTGATGGGACCATGAATTATGGACAATTTTGATCTCAAGCCTGACCCGAAAAAGTTTAGCTGGAAATCGACGGTTTGGAATATCCTGACCCTGGTGGTGGTACTGGGTATATGTTTTGTTGCATACTTTTTCCTGAACATCTTCATCAACCCTCACACTCCCAGTAATCCCTTTCCCCCGGCTGCTCTCCCCACTCTTTATAAGACTGTCACCCCCACGAACACACTCGCTGTCCTTACCCTGGAGTCCACCTGGACTCCCACTTCGACTATTAAGCCGCCACCCACACGCACCATCGCGTCCACCTGGACATTGCTGCCTCAATTGGTTACTCAGTCCGCGACACCAGTTGCCTCCGACACACCGACCGGAACTATCGCCACCGGCACTGCCACCCCCATGCCCGCTTCAGCGAATATCACATATATCGCGAGTACTGATTACCATCCCGATCTGAATTGTAACTGGTTGGGAGTGGCCGGCAAGGTGTTGGGCTCTGACGGTAAACCGGTCCTTTTCATGGAGATCCAATTGGGGGGCACTTTGGATGGAAAGACTATTAACTACGTGATCTTGAGCGGAAACGCAACGGCATACGGCACGTCAGGGTTTGAACAAGTCCTGAGCGATCACCCGATTGCCTCCACTCATTCGCTTTGGATCCAGTTGCTGGATAACACTGCTAAACCGTTGACTAATAAAATTTATTTTGATACTTACAGCACGTGCACCCAGAACCTGGTGATGGTGGTCTTTACGAAGAACCGCTAACAACGCCAGGCAAATATATTTAGAAAAAAGCGGCTTATTTGCCGCGTTCTTTTTAATTTCTAGGCACACCTTGTGTTTTCACACTGGGACATTCCAGTGAATGTACTTGGGATTTTTAGCGCGCAATGCATCCTGAAACAGCGCCCGCAATTGCCCACCGATGGGTCCCATTACACCTTTCCCGATGGGACGATAGTCCACTTTCGTCACCACGGTGATCTCTGCAGCGGTGCCGGTCAGGATAAGCTCTTCGCAGAGATACACTTCCGACCGGTCAATCGGGCGTTCAACCACTGTCAGCCCCAGTTCATTCCGGGCCAACTCCATCACCGAACGACGGGTGATGCCTTCCAGTATATTGTCTGTTATCGGGGGAGTCACCAGGACGCCATCTCGCACCATTAAAATATTCATGGCGCTGCCCTCAGCCAGGTGACCCTCCTGGGTAAGTACCAGGGCCTCATCAAAACCAGCCCGGGCAGCATCGGTCTTGATCAGTGCCGAGGACGCATATGCTCCGCTGATCTTGCCGCGTGCCGGGATCACGTTATCGTCGATGCGTCGCCATGACGAAATGGTTACGTGAGCACTGGTATCATTTTTAACATACTTGCCGAACGGGAGGGCGAAAATAGTCAGGTCTTCCTTTAGGTCGTGCAGGCGTACACCGATCCCTTCCTCCGCCTTGTATGCCAGTGGGCGGATGTAAATGTCCTGCCGGTAAGCATCTTTGCGCAGCAGCTCCAGGGTCAGGTCGGTCAGGGTTTCAGCGGTATGTTTTACGTCCATGCACAACAGGCGGCACGAATTCAGGAACCTGCGGTAATGGTCCATGGGACGAAAAACGAAGAGGCGTTCCTTCTCTTCGTTCCAGTAAGCGCGTATGCCGCCGAAAACGGCGGTGCCGTAGTTGAGTGCATGTGTGGCCACCCCCACTTTTGCCTCGGAGTAGGGGACGATCTTGCCCTGGAAATACGCGTTCTTAGGTAGATCCACAGACAATCCTCCATGAAAGAAATTTGGGTTCGGACATTATACGCCTCTTTTTTGGACTCATACTCTACCCAGCATTCCTGTCAACTTCACTTCAGGCACATCCCCAACATCTGGACAGAATCGTCTTTGTTTTTCAAAATAGCCGAGGTTTTAATAGGGAACCGGGCGGATTTGCGGCCCGGTTCCCTCCCAGGATTTTTCCTCTCTGGGACGAGGTTTGGCGGGTGGAGACCAACTCTTGACAGACCGACACATATCCAATAAAATCAATTAGATATATATCGAAATGATTGTACGATGGTGAAACCAATATGGAAAATATCGAAATGCTCGATTTTGTCAAAGCCCTGGCGCATGCCGACCGCCTGAAGATTGTCGGTATGCTCGCACAAAAACCCGCGAGCCTGTCAGAGATCGCGGCAGGATTATCCCTGCCCACCCGCGATGTTTTTAATCACCTGGCGTTTCTGGAACATGTCGGAGTGGTGCATATTAAAGGCGACCTTTACGAATTGGATAATGATGGACTGGAAAACCTCACGCGTCATAAGTTCGAGAGCAAGCGTCCATCCTACCATACAAACCCGCACATGAAACCTGGCAGCCAAAAGGTCCTGGGTACCTTCCTGAACCCAGATGGGACCATCCGGCAGGTGCCAAATTCAAGGACGCAAGCGGTTAAATTTCGCATTGTTTTGGAATACATTCTGGCCGCTTTTGATCCCGGTGTGGTTTACAACGAAAAGGAAGTCAACAGCATCCTGCGCCGCTTTCACGAGGATGTCTCCGGGTTGCGGCGCGACCTGATCGACGCAAAAATGCTGGCGCGTGAACGGGATGGTTCGAAATATTGGCGTCCTGAGTTTGAGGAAGGGCAGCTGGAATGAATGAAAAAAATGACGAATTATTGCTTTTCTTCAAAGCCCTTGCAGATGCCAACCGGCTGAAGATCCTTGGTCTGCTGGCGCAGCGCCCCTACAGCGGTGAGGAACTGGCTGCTCTGCTGGGGTTGAAAGCCCCCACGGTTTCCCATCACCTTTCCAGGCTGTCGCAGGTGGGACTGGTTTCAGCGCGTGCTGAAGGCTACTACAGTGTCTACCGGTTGGAAGAATCAGCGTTACGGAAAACGCGCCTGCTCTTCTCCCACAAGGACCTGGTCTCCGTGGCTGACGGGGTGGATGTGGATGGCTACGACCGCAAGGTGATCGCTGATTTCACCCGCCCGGACGGCAGCTTGAGGGAGATCCCAGCCCAGCGTAAAAAACTGGAAGCCATCCTGCGTTACGTGGTGCGGAATTTTGAGCCAGGGAATCGCTACACCGAGAGACAGGTCAATAAGATCCTGTCTCGTTTTCACGAGGATACTGCATCCCTGCGGCGCGAACTGGTGGGAGCAAAGTTGTTGGCACGCGAGGGCGGAGGGGGAGAGTATTGGAGATTAACAGATTAAGTTGGCAGGTAAATTGAACTGACCCTCCCTCGTGGTATCACCCAGGTCGGAACAGATCGCCACACCAATTAATGAAATTATTGCCCGCGCTTTTCCAACGGGATCGTTTCCATTCCCCCCAGCGCCTTCCCAAGTGGTTCAGCTTTCAGCGCCATTACCCTGCTGTTGACAAAGTAGCCAAAGTTAAAATTGGTCACGTCACCCGCCTGTTTGCCTGGCACCGGCATCAGCCTTGCCGTCAGGGGTTTATCCAGGCGCAGTGCCAGGGCGGATATGTCCAGCAGGAGCGCAGCGATCTGCCCGGAAGTCGCATCTCCGGGCAGGGGTACGGTGTCCAACCCGGTCCCGCACACGGCGGAGTAGAGCAGCAGGTCCTTGACCGTCAGCCTTCCCTCGGCAGCACGTTCAGCCAGCCGGCTGTCTTCCAGCACGGGCATCATCATTCCGGAGAACCCAGTCCGTGGGAAGCGAGCCCGCTCGATCGCCTCGGTCAGGATGGCTGCCGCGGCCAGCGAGCCATGCAGTCCCACCTTTGGCACTCCCATCCGTTCGAAAGCCGCCCCAAGGGAGCGGGATTCCTCGGGGAAGGGAGCCAGTGAATAGTCGATCCCGCCGAATTTAACCAGGTATTTGAATTTCAAAATGTCGGCAACTTTCGCCAGCTTTAGGGCATTTTCTTCTAGTTCTGCGATTAACGCATTCCTGCCAGCCTCGATGGTTTCATTGCTTCCAAATGCTCGTACTGCGACGTCTGCAGCCTCCATCGCGAGAGCGAATGAGGGTTCTTTCCCTTCGTGGTATGCAGCCGGGAAAAAGGGCGTCCCGGCTGCGACGTTTGCAAGGGCGGTGAAATTCAAGTTGGCGAACCCGTTTGGGTCGAGTCGCGACGTTTTAACGATCACATCAGCACAGGCTTTGATCGCCGGGAGCAGGATGCCGTGCTTGGTGTCAGCCATCACCCCTGAAAAGAAAATATTCTTGGAGACGGAAATGGCGTGAGGGAGGATTCGATAACTTTCTGGGATCGCCGGCAGCGCCGGGCCGAGTGCGGCGTAACCAACATTGATCTCCGGCAATAACTGGCTCAACTGCGCAGCCATCTGCGGTGCCTCGGAAATCTTGTCTCCGCCGAGCATCAGCGGGAAGGGGATCGTCGCCATCCGGGTCGACTGGACTTCGTAACCTGCTTCTTCGAAATTGATCCTGGCCTCTGCCAGGAAAGCTCCGGCTGCCTGGAGCTTTTTCTCATCCAGCGGCCAACCGGGATTGCAAAAGTAGGTGATGGAGCGAATTTTCATTTTTATCTTTTTTTATACTACCTTCTGTGCCGGTTATCACTGCGAGTATATAAGCGGGCAGGTAGGGTTTTTACTTTAAATATTATAGCTGGTCTGGAGACCTTTTTCATAGTCCACATTGATATACCATTTTCTACCAACTTTCTCTACCCCGATAATTATGGCTATGGTTATCCTTGCTTCCCGGATCTTTGCCTGACCACCTCGAACATCAGGATTGCGCCTGCCGCGGCTGCATTAAGCGACTCACTCCTGCCGGGCATTGGGATCGATACCCCTGAGTTCACCAATTCGCGCGCTGGCTGGCTGGCTCCATCCGCTTCTCCGCCCACGATCAGTGCCAGCGGGTTGATAAAATCCACCTGCCAGAAGGGGGTGCCACCTTCCGCGTCCGCCAGGTGGATTTTCATTCCACTGGTATGTGTTCGGATTTCGTCCCACGTGCATGAGAGAATTGGGATTTGGAAATGAGCCCCCATCCCCGCCCGAACGACCTTTGGGGAGAAAGCCTCGGCGGTTTCCGGTGGAAGAAAAACAGCCTGTACACCCGCCGCGGCTGCCGTTCGCAGGAGTGTCCCTAGGTTGCCCGGATCGCGGATCTGGTCGAGGATCAGGACAAATGATAATGATTGTGGGATGGGCAATTGCCTAGCTTCGAGAACTGCCAGTATGCCTTGCGAGCTTTCCGTTTCACCCAGCGTTTGCATCAATCCTTTTGCAACAACCTCTGTTTCCACCCGGCGCGATTGAAGTTCCGCCACCAGTGCTCTCCCGCGCTTGCTCATAGTTTCACCCGCCAGTACAAAGCGGAATGGCCATTCCGAAGCCAGGGCTTCTTCCACCAGCCTCACGCCTTCGGCCACGAACGCACCTGCCTCGCGGCGTTCTTTCGGGCGTCCGAGGAGGCTCCGCACCAGTTGCATTTTGGAATTATGCGTGGAAGTGATCATGCCAGGCTTTATGGAAGGCGGACAGGGTAGGGCTGTCGTAAAGCACCAGCCGGACAGTTTTGATCCCGGAATTGGATTTTGTTTTGAAATACCTCCGAATCGTCCTAATGATAATATCAGCCGCGCGCTCTTTTGGAAAGCCGAAGATCCCGGTGGAGATGGCAGGGATTGAAATGGACTCCAGCCCTAATTCGTCTGCCAGGCGCAGGGATCCAGTTATGGCCGCCTCCAGTTTGTCATCCTCATTTCCTCCTTCTCCCCAAAAAGGCCCTACTGCGTGGATCACATACCGGCAGAGTAGTTTCCCACCCGTGGTCCAGGCTGGTTTGGCATGGCTGACCGGACCGTATTTCCGCACCCAGGCACTTGATTCAGTTTGTATTTTGGGACCGCCTCCCCGGGAAATTGCCCCGGCTACTCCCGCCCCGTGGATAAGATATTCATTGGCTGCGTTGACGATTGCATCGGTTGTCTCGGCGGTAATATCGCCCTGGACAAGTTGGAAGGTGGTTCGGGTGGAAAGGATAACTGAAATTATGGGGTCTTTCACGAGAATATTTTACCCCCATTAAATACGTTAGGGGCACACCATGGTGTGCCCCCAATAGTATTTATATTGTGTGTCAGGCTTGACTGGCTTGCTTGACCACCGCTGCGAAAGCCTGAGGGTCGCGCACAGCCAGGTCGGCCAGCATCTTGCGGTTGAGGTTAATGCTCGCCTTCTTTAGGGTTGCCACCAGGCGGCTGTAGGTTGTAGCGTTCAGCCGGGCGGCAGCGTTGATGCGGGCGATCCACAATTTGCGCAGGTCGCGTCGGCGCACGCGGCGATCGCGCGAAGAATACCACATGCTCTTCAGCATCGCCTCGTTGGCCCGCCGGAACAGCAGGTGCCTGCTCATGCGCTGTCCCTTGGTGTAATTCAATACTCGCTTGTGACGCAGGTGACCTTGCGGTCCGCCTTTTACTCTGGACATTCTTTACCTCCTGCGTACCCCCGGGCGCCGGTGCAGGTTTTTGCCTGCTCTCCAGTTGCATGCACCCGGTAGCCGCAATCTAAAAATGGATAAATAACAGGAAACTCCAGGGTACCCGTGGGTACTACGGTTTCATGTGTGGCGCCAGGCGCCGGATGCGCTTAATGTAGCTTTTCCCCTGGACGGCAACCATCTCACCGAACAAAGCCTTCACCCGCTGCGATCTCTTGCGGCGCAGGTGGGCTTTACCGCCCTTGGTGCGCACGATCTTGCCAGACCCGGTAACGCTGAACCGTTTGGAGGTGGCCTTATGGGTCTTCAGCTTGTACTTTCCTTCTTTCAACTTGCGCGGCACAGCTCTTACTCCTTTACACAAGATTCCGCAGGATTTTACTCCTGCGGTTGTTCGACATTCTCCGGTTGCTTTGGTTTCTCTTCAGCGTCTTCTGTTCCCTTCTTCTTGGGACCGCCTTTGGCAGGCACCAGCATCATCGACATGGCCCGGCCTTCGATGGCAGGGGCTTGTTCCACTGTGCCCACGTCAGCTAGTTCCAGGGCAATTTCTCTCAGGTCTTCGAGTGCAATTTCCGGGTATGTAATTTCGCGGCCGCGGAAGCGGATGGTCACACGCACTTTCATGTTGTGTTCCAGCCAGCGGCGGGCGTCATCCACCTTGAAATCCCGGTGGTGGTCGGTCGTCTTGGGGCGCAGGCGGATTTCCTTGATCTCTACCTTGGTTTGTGCCTTGCGCGCTTCACGGTCTTTCTTTTCACGCTCGTACAGGAATTTGCCAAAATCCATGATGCGGCACACAGGCGGGACGGAGTTTGGAGCCACTTCAACCAAGTCAAGGTCTGCTTCACGGGCCATGCGCAGTGCTTCGCGGGTGTTGACCACCCCTGCGTTTTCACCGGCCGCATCGATCAGGCGTACTTCGGGAACTCTTATGGTTTCATTTACTCGAAATTCGTTGGCGCTGATACTGCTCTCCTTGCAAATAATGGAAGTCCAGCCCGGAGGCTGGTTTAAGCGGGCTGATAATACCATGAAGTCGACCGAATCGTCAATAAAAATACACCACGAAGGAGATTCCCAACCTTTTCGGGTATCATCGGATATATACAATGAGGGATCACTTAATTGATCCGGGAGGAAAATGGACGAAAAACAAGCGATCCTTTGCTTGAAACGCGGCGATATCGGCGGTCTGGAAGTTCTAGTGGGACTTTATCAGGTCAGGGCTGTCCGCACAGCTTATTTGATTACACGCGACGCCGCGTTGGCTGAGGATGTTGCCCAGGAAGCCTTCCTGCAGGCGTACCGTTCCATCCAGCATTTCGACCCGGATCGCCTGTTTGGTCCTTGGTTCTTGCGCTGCGTTGTCCATGCTGCGCTGAAGGCCGCCCAGAAAAATATGAGCCATGAGGATCATTATTCCCGGGAAATGACCCTGGAAGAGCTTTTTGCCGACGGTGCCTCGGTCGAAGAGCAGGTCGAAATGACCGAGTTCCAGGGGCATGTATGGTCTGCAATGCAAAATCTCACTCCCCGCCAGCGCGCCGTCGTTGTCCAACGCTATTTCCTCGACATGAGCGAAAAAGAGATGGCAGCTGAATTGGAAACCCCTCCAGGCACTGTCAAATGGCTGCTGCACGCTGCTCGCGAGCGCTTGCGCAGCCTGCTTTCGGAAAGGATCTCAAGATGAAAGACGAAAGCCTCCGAAAATCATTACATGCCATCGCCCGGCATGATATCCCCGAAAACATTAACCTGTGGCCGCGTCTGGTGGCCCGTCTGGAACGAAAGAAACCGTTTGCCGTGCAACCAAAATGGAAGCTTACCTGGATAGTTCTGCTGGTCCTGTTGGGGCTGTCCGGAGTAACAGGAGTTGCCTATGCCTTTTATCATTTCTTCAATGATGCCGGACTGCAGTCGGTGAGTGATGCCGGGCTGATTTCCACAGTGAACGCGACCGCCCTGCCGACCCGCCTGCCGACTTCCACACCCCCCGAGCCGGTCACCGCCATCGGTGAATCGCAAACCTTGGAAGGGGTCAGCCTGACACTCAACTGGGTCTACTTGATGGACGGGCAGCAAGCCTTCGGCTTTTCGGTCAGCGGTCTGAAAGACGGAAAGACGCTAGGCATTCCGTTAATGGGCTTTGGTCAGCTCGTCCCGAAACAATACCGGGGCGCGAGCCTGGCCATCAAGGACAACGCCCAACCGGTTGCAGGGACTTACGTTGTCAATCAGATTGTTCGGGACGCAAGAACCTTCGAAATAACCGATACGCGCACGGATGTCAGCATCGACATCCCGCTCCTGGATGGGAACGGCCAAGTACTGAACACGTTCCGCTTTGATGTCAAGAGCGAGCTTGTGCACGCTGGACCATTCACAGGAGGCAATACCTACTCAACGCTCGCTAACGGTCTGGGTATGAGCCTGGACTGGATCCTGCTGAGTTCCAAAGCCGTTCAAGCACAACTCTGCTTTACCCCTCCAGACGGGAAAGAGTGGAGGCTGGTCTCGCCTACAATCCAATTGGGAGCAGACCCCAACCAGGTAGCTTCTGCAACCCCGGTAACAGCCTCCTCATCGACCGCGGTCACAACCGATGGCGGCGTCCGCTGCCAGGTGGTTACCTTCCCGGTCAGTGCGACCGGCGAGCAGGCATTTTCCCTGACAGTAAGTGAACTATCCACTTTTACCGGTGAGGTCGTCAAAGGCGACTGGACCTTTAATTGGAATCAATTGCCCAACGAAATGCAGTTCCCGGGTATCGCCTCGCTGGAGACGCCTTTAGGCTCTGAGAACATCGGCAACGATATGACGGTCACCCTCGAGAAAGCTTATGCGGATATTAACCGCATGGCCTTTGTCGTTGCCATTAAAAGCCCAGAGGAAGGTTTTGTGGTCTCTAGTGCCACCCTGGAGGACGCAAGTGGTACAGAACTGAATACCGGCCTGGGCATCACCTCCCCACCAGATGACCCGACCCGCTTCACGATTGAGTTCTTTCCCTATAACGAATTCGTTGCAAACCAGTTTAAGGGACAGTTGGCAGTGGAAATCTGGAGCCAGCTTGGGGGCAGTTCTGCACTAGCGGATGCACATTTCGCCCTGGACCTGCCGGTCTATCCAGCCATCGTCTTCGACCCAATGCAGACCGTCTCGGCCAATGGTGTGGAAATGATGCTGCAAAGGATCAAGATAACTCCTTCTTATGCGCAGATTTATTTATGCTTTCAAAAACCATCTTCCACTGATTGGACCCCTGGGTCTTCAACATCGTTGCAGGTAGGCGCCGATAAAGCAAATATTGGTGCATATACTTTGATATTTGATCCGGATATTGGGGGAAACTTGAAAAATACGGAGCCAGATTGGAATCCTCCAAATAAGTCGGATCGCTGTGTTAAGATGGGATTTTCGGTTGGCCATCACAGCCAACCAGAGAATGTCACCTTGACGATCTCTGAGTTGGAACAATCCATGGCCGAAGTTACCCCCCCTGACCAACTCCAGGCTGCCCGGCAACAGCTACTCGCCCAGGGCATCGACATAGACTGGGAGACCTCTTCAGGCAATGGTGGAGGTGGAGGCGGTCTGGTCATCCGCCAAAAACCGGCTGGTATGACTGACGATCAGGTCATGCAGTTGTTCTATGAAGCGATGGGATATTACTACCCCGGCCCATGGTCATTTACAGTGGAAATCAAGCCATAGTCGGCAGTAAAGCATAATACATAAAGCGGAAGGCGATCAACACCTTCCGCTTTAGATTCTTATTATGGAGTTGGCTATAGTTCGGCAGCCCGGAGCGTGATCCGGTCCTTGGCGCGCGCGATAAACTCTGCCAGCGGGATATTATCCGCCCGGGAACCGTCCCGTACCCGCAGGGAGACCTGACCGGCTTTGGTCTCGTTCTCACCCACTACCAGCATGTAGGGCACTTTCATTAATTGGGCGGAGCGGATTTTTGCGTTCATGCGCTGGGCGCTGACATCCGCGCTGGCGCGGATACCCTGGTCGCGCAACTGGCTCACGATGCTCTCCGCGTATTCATTTTGTGGGTCGGTGATCGGAATTACCCGCACCTGCTCGGGTGAAAGCCAGGCAGGGAAGTTGCCGGCGTAGTGTTCGAGCAGAAATCCAATAAAACGCTCGTGGGTGCCAAGCGGGGCTCGATGGATGCACAACGGCGTTTCCTCGACCCCGTCTTTATTCGTAAATACCAGGTTAAACCGCCCGGGCTGGGCAAAGTCCACCTGGTTGGTCGCCAGGGAAAATTCCTTGCCTATCACACTCCAAACTTGTCCGTCTATTTTGGGGCCGTAGAAGGCGGCCTCGTTGGCAGCCTCCACGAACGGGATGCCGCCATTGGTCATGGCGCGCCGCACCATTTCTTCAGTTTTCACCCACAGGCGCTCGTTGTCCACGTATTTCTTGCCCAGGCCTTCCTTGCTGTGCAGCGAAAGCCGCATGACGTATTTCGATATCCCGAACAGCTCGAGATATTTCTTGTACATGTCCATGACCCCCATGAACTCCTGCTCGAACTGGTCTTCGGTCACGTACATGTGGGCATCGTTCATCTGCATCGACCTGACCCTCATCAGCCCGAACAGTTCGCCCGATTTCTCGTAGCGGTAGCACGTCCCATATTCCGCCAGGCGGATGGGTAGGTCGCGGTAGGAACGCGGTTTGGATGCGAAGATCTTGTGGTGCATCGGGCAGTTCATCGGCTTGACGTAGTACTTGACTCCTTCGATTTCCATGGGCGGATACATGGACTCCGCGTAGTAGGGCAGATGCCCGGAATGGACGAACAGGTCCTCTTTTGCCAGGTGCGGTGTCTTCACCCGCAAGTAGCCAGCTTTTTCCTCCATCTCTTTTGCCAGCCGTTCCAGCTCCTCGATGATGACACCACCGCGCGGCAGCCAGAGCGGCAGTCCCGGGCCAACCTCCTCGTCGTAGGTGAAGATTTCGAGTTCCTTGCCAAGCTTGCGGTGGTCACGCGCCTTGGCTTCCTCGAGCATCTTGAGATAGCTCTTGAGCTCATCGGGCGTGCGCCAGGCGGTACCATAAATGCGCGTCAGCATTTTATTATGCTCGTCACCCCGCCAGTACGCCCCTGCGATGGACATTAATTTGACCGCCGCCGGGTTGATCTGCCTGGTTGTTTCGACGTGGGGGCCGCGGCACAGGTCCGTGAAGGTATCGCTCTGGTATATGGATATCTCCACCTTTTCCGCAAGGGGGTTGCCATACTTGTCCAGCCCGCCTTTTTCGAGCCCGTCGATCAATTCGAGTTTATAAGGTTGGTCCTTGAAAATCTTGCGGGCTTCTTCGGCAGACACGACCATTTTCACAAATGGGTGCCCGCCCGCAATGATCTGCCGCATGCGTTTTTCGATCTTTTCCAGGTCTTCGAGCACCAGGGGCTGGGGCAGGTCAAAATCGTAATAGAACCCGTTTTCGACCGGGGGTCCGATGGTGTATTTGGTCTCCGGGTAGAATTCCAGCACCGCCTGCGCCATCACGTGTGCGGCCGAGTGGCGAATGCGATAGAGTTGTGATTCTTCGTAGCGTTCTTCGGGTTGGTTGGACATGGTTTCTCCTTTTCTGCTTCACCACTTAGCTCGGATGGAAAGGTTTTCTCTGTGCGCTCTTTGGTGAATAAAAAAAACTCTCGCCCGTATTCGGGGCGAGAGCGCTTGCACGCTTTCGCGGTTCCACCCGATCTTGCCTTCGTCGGTGCGGTAATTTTAGCTCCGGCGCAAGGCGTCTCGTTGGGCTGCTAACGGTGCCTGCCGCTCACCTTAATTGGGAGGCATTCACTAAGGGTAGCTCTCTCCGTTCAGGTTTTCGCTCGCGGGTGGTTTTCTGCGGTGCTCTCCGGAGAAGACTCTCAATTTTGTCTTCTCTCCCTGTCGTTTTGCGAACCGCGTACTCGTCCCGGTCAATGCGTTTTAGTTATTATAAGTCATTAACAACTGACCTGGTGGGCGGAATAGGGCTCGAACCTACGACCTCTGCTATGTCAAAGCAGTGCTCTAACCAACTGAGCTACCCGCCCAAATACGAGTGCATATTATAACGAGGCAGCCTGAAATTGGCAAGCTGTTTGTTGACAACCACCTTTTTTTACGCTAAACTATACGAAGTACTCGTTGTTTCTGTTTTCAAGGAAGGAGATTCTTATGTCCGAATCCTCCATGGCTCATCTGTCGCTCCAGACCAGCCTCATCCCTGCCATCAACGCCTGGGAGTTCTATCTCAACGACCAGGGACGTTCTCCCAACACTGTCAAGGCGTTTCTGTCCGACGTCCGCCTGCTGACCCAGGTCCTGCCCCCCGACCGGACGGTGGGAGATATTACCACCAATGACCTGAATGATTACCTGCACTGGCTAGAACATGATCGCGGGGTGCCCTGTTCTCCAAAAAGCCTTGCCCGGCGCGTCACCGCCCTAAAATCTTTTTTCCGCTGGCTCCAAAAAGGTGGCGCAATTCTCGTTGACCCGGCCGAGAAGGTTGTCCAACATTCTGTGCTCAGTCCCCTTCCCGAAGTTCTCACCGAGGCGGAAGTTGAAGCCGTCCTGCTGGCTGCCGACCGTTATCGCCGGGCGTCCCGTCCCGATGCCCGTCCGTACACCTTGCTGGCTTTACTGCTTGCCACCGGCATCAAGAAATCTGAATGTCTGGGCATCCATCTCAATCACATTGACTTGCTGACCCCTGGTGAGCCTTATGTATTTATCCGTTATGCCAGCCCAGCCAATAGATACAAGGAACGCAAGCTGACGCTGCCTGAAGACTGGATTCCTGCTTATGAAGAGTACCTGGTGCAGTACAACCCGGTTGACAGGCTGCTGCCGTGGTCGCCGCGCCGCCTTGAATATCTGCTCGAAGATATAGGGGTAGCCGCTGGTTTGCGCAAGCATCTGTCCTTTGACATGTGCCGTTGGACCTGTGCCTTGCAGGATTATTTTAATAATATCGACCCGGAAAAGATCCGTCAGAAACTGGGCATCTCAAAGATCCAGTGGCGGGAGATAAATTTAAAGTTGCGTCAATTGGCGGGGAAAAGCGAATAATAAATATTTATTGTCATTATGATTAGTCCCTGTTTTTTTGGGGAGCCGTTTTTCCCTGGCACCGACCGCCACGAGGGTATAGTTTAGCAACCCCTTATAAATCTATGTCTTATTAAGAAGTGACGACGCTTTGCATCGTCACCTTTTTTTTCCTATTTTGGCAGGAGCGTTAATTTCACCACCCGTTTCGTTTTCTCCGTCACGCGGAATGGGTGCGCTAACCGGAACCCTGGCACCCACACAACCTGTTCTCCTGAACAAACCAATGGCCACCGGGCGCGTGCCCGCCTGGGGATTTTTACGTTGATATAAAATTCCCGCAATTTTACAGTTTGTCTGTTCATACCAAGGGGCGAGAGAACATCCCCTACCCGCCGGGCGCGGATCGTGAACCTGTCTCCTGTTCTATCTGCGTCCACCCAGGCTGCGAAGGGATCCTCATTATCATACGCAACGGATCTGGCAATCTCTGCTTCAACTTCCTCTGCTGATAGGACGAAATTCTTATTAAGGCGCACTTCCCCGCTGACCGGCAGCTCGTAAATCCCTTCGATCAACGGCCATTGAGCCGATGGCAGGTCTGCCTCCAGGACTGCAAGGTAGATCGCATCCCCCTCCCGGTACAGGGTCAGCCCACCGGTCAGGTCCACTCGGCGAGGTACCAGCTCAGGAGATAACGTGGTTATATTCCCATCAATAAAATTGGAGGCGCGTTCGAGGGTTTTGAAATCCAGGTTGCGCATGCCGGGACGCAAACTTTCCATTGCCCTGCGGAAGATGTTACGCCGAAGTCCGCTCGGGAGTTTCTCCATGGAGGATGCCAGGAAGATGACGTGGTCGGATTCTTCCTTCACGACGACCTTTTGCCAGGATGAGTCAACTGCTTCAGTTACAGCTTCATAATCCCCTGCCAGGGCTTCGGCGGTGCGCAGCAGAGTGTTTTTAAAGCGTGGGTTGTACTTCTCAAGCTCCGGGATCAGGCTGTGGCGCAGACGGTTGCGGAAATAGGTTTGGTCGCTGTTGGATGGGTCATAAACGGGCTGCAGTCCATGTTCTTTGCAATACGCTTCCGTCTCGCGTCTCCACAGGTGCAGGATGGGACGAACCAGCGGGATATTGGGGTCGAACTCGGTCAGGATTGTACGCCCCGTCATCCCCTTTAATCCCGGCAATCCCGCCCCGCGCAGGAAGTGCATCAGGACGGTCTCGACCTGGTCGTCGGCGGTGTGACCAACCGCCACTGCTTCTGCGCCTTTTGAGCGGGCCTGCTCGAACAGGAATCGATATCTCAGGATGCGGGCCGCTTCTTCCAGCGAGAGTTTTTGCTGTTCGGCATATGCGTGCACGTCCTCCGCTCCACTCACGAACGGCAACTGCATCTGTTCAGCCACACGACCCACAAACTCGGCTTCGCGATCTGCTTCGGGGCGTAACTGGTGGTTGAAATGTGCCACGATGACTTTCAGCGTGGGGATCTGGCGCGCCAGGTCGAGCAGGCACAGGCTGTCCGGACCTCCCGAGAAGCCGAGGATGGCAAGGCTGGTTTGTTCCAAGTGACGGGCGCTAAAATGTCCGTTCATCATCCCTCGGGAAGTTTAAACACGTAGTCTGTTTTTTTACCACCCCACAAGCCCGCCAGCAGGTGGTACAGGGCAAAAAGTTCAAGCGCAAAAGGCAGGTAGCCGCCGTAACCAAGCAGGGGCATTTCAAAAATATGGAACCAGTTTCCCCAGGGCACGTGGTAAACCCATTTTGGGTACGAGAGATAATTCCACATCTCCCAGAAGAAGGCGGTCAGGAGCACACCCAGCCACAGCGAAATGACCGGCTGCCAGTTGCCGATTTTTGTCCACTCCACCAGGGTGCGGTGACCCAGCCAGATGTTGATCGGTTCCAGCAGGAAATATAGGGAAAACCAGATGAAGGGGAAGAATATGCCGGGCCAGGCAACCATCAGCACCAGCATTACCCACCCGGTCGCGAAAAAACCGACAGTGATGGCTTTTGTCGGATGGATGATCGGACCCTTCAACTGCCCCGGGAGAAAGCTGCGCATCAATTCTGCGCTGCCAAAAACCGCCGGGATCACGGTGGTGAAATTAATGGTCGCCCAGAACCAGAAGTGGAAGGTGGAAAATGTTTCGGCACCAATATAGTGCCAGTTCTGCAGTCGCCAGTTGGCAAGTTCGAAAAGCCACCAGACCGGCGCAGAGGCAATGAACAAACCGACATATTTCTTCCGATTTCTGGCAAACAGCGATGTACCAGTGTGCCAAAAGACGAGGGCATCCACTATCAGGCAATAGCCCACCCACAGGGGGAAAAACGCCCACTGCGTGCGCAACCCGGGCAGGGACCAGTTCAGCGTCCAGAAAACTGCTGCCAGGCCCAGTCCGATCCAGCCGTGCACCGGGAATCTTTTTACCCGAGTCACCATTTTCCAATTAAACCACAAAGTTTCCCCTCCCAGCAAAATTAAAGCGATCACCAGGCAGGACGCCTGGTGATCTAAGGGGGAGGGGACACCACCGAACCAGTCAGCATGGGGGGGACATGTTGATCGTCGATGGTAGATACCTGAAATACCAGTAAAAGGAGAACAGGTATCTTATAGATATATTACACCGAATTTATCTTAATTGTATTAAAAAAAGATTAGAAGACTCTGGTTTCATCTCCCCCGCTTCTCGAAAAAACTCAACCACTCCTCCACCTCGGTGGGACTCAGACCCGCTTCCACCTTGGATTCCGATTTCCGCCTTGTTAGTGCCTTCGCCATCTCCAGGGTAAACTCTTCCGCAGACATTGCCCTGGCATAGGCAGCTCCCGCAGCGCGCTGGACTCTTCCATCCGAACTGACCACGGTCCAGTTTTTGGCGGTTCTCCTGAGGCGGATCAGCCGGGCTTCGATGGCGGCATCCGCGCTGGATCCCTGGCGAATGAAG